>Ga0307378_10005308_pt1 | contig 17992 bp, 11 predicted proteins | sample UN1MG_FD_202238 | JGI IMG/M metagenome (GOLD analysis project Ga0307378, IMG submission 202238) | Soil microbial communities from Risofladan, Vaasa, Finland - UN-1 | ecosystem: Environmental > Terrestrial > Soil > Coastal area > Acid sulfate soil | place: Finland: Risofladan, Vaasa | collected... | reverse complement strand
ATTACCTTTATTAGGTGAAGGTAATGGGAAAGCTTTAAAGGAACCTGAGAAAGAACAACCACAAAAAGAAACTGAGAAAGAACCTATTGAGGATGCTGAAGTAGTAGAAGAAAAAGTAAAAGAAGAGGTAGAAGAAAAACCTAAAAAAGAAACTGAGAAAGAACCTAAAACAAAAACTAAAAGGTGGTAAGAATGGATGACCTTTCAATCCTGGGAGGTATGATAGAACCTGCTATCAGTCTCCCAGACCTTGAGGTTATTCCCACTTCCATTGGACCTGTAAATGATATAGTCTTTGGTTGTGGTGGATTACCTCGTGGCAGAGTAATAGAAATCCTCGCCGAGGAATCACAAGGGAAGTGCGTGAACAAACGTACACCAATTTATACCAAGTTTGGTATAAAAGAAATTGGAGATTTTGATTCAAAAGACTACAAAGATGATAGCTTTAATGATTTAAAAATAGAAGTATTAGATAATAACCATTTTGTAGAAACTGACAAAGTTTATGTAAAAAATGACGTACCAACCATAAGATTAAAAACTCAATTTGGATATGAATTAGAAGGTACACCTCACCATAGAATTAAAATATTAGATACTAATGGTAATATAATATGGAAAAGATTAGATGAGCTAATTGATGGAGATTGGGCAACTATCTTAACTCCAACTAATATTAATATTATTAATAATCCACCTGATATAGATAGGAAAGTAGCCAGACTATTAGGTTACCTAGTAGCTGAAGGGCATATATCTATATCTAGAGGTTTTGGATTTACTACTTCTACAAAATTAATGTTAGATGACTATTTGAATTGTTTAGATGAGGTATTACCAAAGCACAAGGCTTCAGTTCTAGAAAGGAAAAGAAAAGAACACTATAAACTAACCTATTATGTAAGGTCATCAAGTAGAGCAAGGGATGAGAATAAACAAATTGACAGAAGAAAGTTACTATTTAATCAATATGGATTAGATTATTGGGATAGTGGAAATAAAGAAATACCTAAATGGGTATTAGAAAATACCCAAGATGTATGGGTAGAATTCTTAAATGGTTATTTAGCAGGAGATGGTGGAGTTTCATATACAGATGTATATAATAGAAAACATAGATCAATAATAACAGCATGTTCAAAATCAGAAAAACTAATAGAACAACTACATTTTATGTTGTTAATGTTAGGAGTTATTTCTAGAAAATATATAAAGAAACATAAATTACCTAATAAAGAAGAATATAGAGACTATTATAATTTAAAAATATCTGGAAGGCATGCTATTAGGTTAGCTGGTATGTTAAATCTTAGACACCCAGAAAAAAATGAATGCCTAAATAAATCTTCCAATATAGAAGGTACAGATTTAAATGATATTATTCACTGCCCAAAATTACTCAAAGATATAAAAGAATGGGTGATGAATCAATATTCTGATGGAAGCTATAGAAATAAAAAAGATTTACATTATATGAGGGATATAAATGCTAAGAAATTAAACTATATGATTAATGGAACCCATAGAATAACAAGATTTGAAATTAAGAAACTAATTAATCTATTAGAGTCTAAATTTCCAGAGTGTCCTTATATTGAACAGTTAGAATACATATCAAATGATTGTAGATTTTATGATAAAATAACAAACTTAGAAGACTCTAAGTCTGACGTAATGGATTTCCATATACCTTCTACCCATAGTTTTATTGGTAATGGTTTTATTAATCACAATAGCACAATAGCACAATGGTTTTGTACAGAAGCACAAAAACAAGGTGGGCTTATAGCTTGGGCTGATGCTGAGAAAACATTTAGTAAAGATTATGCAACCAGTTCAGGTCTAGACATCAATACTCTACAGATGATAAAGTTTAGTTTTGGTGAAGACCTTTTATATAAGATTAAGTTAATGATAGCTATGAATGTTTTTGATATTATAGTTATAGATAGTGTTAACTCAGTTATACCTGAGTCATTGTCTGAATCAAAAATAGAATCATTCTCAATGAATGAAAGATTACAGAGTGCAAAGATGTGGGCAGATTTCTTTAGAGTACTAGAGGGTGGATATGAGATCAAAGACTTGAATAGTAAACCTGTTAAGTCTAATGTTATTACTAAAATTATTGATGAAAAGAAATTAATTGAAATTGAGAAAGATACTATTCATAGTATCAGTCAAAAGAAAACCTGTCTAATCTTAATCAACCACAAGAATGCTAAAGTTGGTGTAACCTTTGGACAAAAGTTTTATACTCCTGGTGGTAAAAAGAAAGACTTTGCTTTCTCGGTCAGACTAGATGTTACAAGGAAGAAGACACAAACGGGTCAAGAGAAAGGTATTAAAACACTCAAGTATAGAATTATAGAATTGAGAGCAGTAAAGAATAAAGTAGGAGTACCATTAGGTACAGCTCAGGTTAAGATGGAGAAGTCAGGACAAATATTACCACTAACTGATGAAGATATTAATGTATTAAAAGGTGTGGAACTTGAAGATGAGATTGAAAAGTTACCAGATACAGCAAATAATGGATTAGCTTTCTTAGCAGACAAACTAGAAGGAAATGATAATGGATAGAGATTCAATAATTAAAGAGTTCAAAAAATATGTACTGAATGAAGAACAGATAGTACATATTATAGAATTACATAAAGAGACTGCTAGGTTAATGGGGGTCTCACTTTCAAAAGAAGATATTACTAGTAAAGTTTATATGAGAATAGCTATGAACTCTATTAAGTTTACTGTGTTACAAATATTGGAGTTATCTAATGCGAGAAAAGAAGATCATAGATCCGAAACGTTCAAGATCAGCCAAGAGAGCTAAGAGAAAAGGTAGTGGAACTGAAAGAACCGTTGCTAATCTATTAGGTGTATGGTTTTATAATGATGCTGATATGTTCAACCGAGTTCCTTCAAGCGGCGGATTACGCTGGTCTAAGAAAGTTATGCAGACTAGAGGAGATATTATTCCATCTGATGATGATTGGCCTTACTCACTAGAAATTAAAAATCAAGAGGGGAATGAGTGGGATTTATATCCCATCTTATTTGGTCAAGGTCCAATATTAAAAAAGTGGTGGGCTCAATGTGAAGAGGATGCAAGTGTAACTGAAAAATGCCCATGGCTTATATTTAAAAGAAACAATGTACCATTTCTTAGTCTCTTACCTCAAGCAGCTTTTACTACTAGGTTCTTGAAAAGGTTACCTCTTGTATATTTTAATATTAAACCAAGTGGGTTAATCCTATCATCATTAGCTGATGTATTAGATGCTAATAGAAAATTTTCTATGGAAGAATTGATGATAGCTAATGAAACATTAATACAAAGAAATATAATTAATGTATTGAAGAGAGGTGCTTAATGAGGATAATAGCATCAGGCGATTATCATCTATCATTGAGAGAACCCTATGGTATAATGAGAGCTGAAGGTATTAATACAAGGCTTCAAGATAAGTTAGATGCTATCTCACAAATAGTAGACTATGCAGTTAAGAATAAGGCTGATCTATTTATTACTGTTGGTGATGAGATGGATCAATTAAATCCGCCAGAGATTCTTCGCTATAAATTTATAGAGGTCATGTCTCCCCTCTTTCATGCGGGAATTCCCTGGCGGTTAATTATGGGAAACCATACTTATAATAATATTTATTATAATTTTCAAGGCGAAGAAAAATTATTAACACTAATAGGGCAGACTGATTTTAAGATAATTTCAGAACCAACCATTGAAGATTTTAAGGGTGAACCCTTAAAAGACACTAGAGATTCTAAGGGTATACCCTTAAGTTATTTACCTTGGTGTTATATAAAGGATGCAGAAACTTTTCTAAAAGCTAATCCAAATAGAATAGTATTTGGACACTTACCTATCAAAGGTGCACTACTTAATGATTATGAAGTAAGATCAAAAGAGGGTTTGAATAATATATCTAATCAAAGATTTATTTTTATGGGGCACTATCATAAATATCAATCAAGTAATAACTGGTGTTATGTAGGCTCACCTATAAGGTGTGACTTCTCAGAAAGAAATCAAGAGAAAGGATTTTTAGATATACAGGTTGAAACGAATGGTTTAGATTATACTTTTATAGAAATTAAAGATAGAGACTTCTTACAATTAGAGTTTTCAGAACCATCAGATCCTATGGAGTATATCAATAATATGACAGATATTGATGGTGCTATTGTCAAAGTTAAATTGAGTGGAACCAATCCCTGGATTTATAGTGTAAATAAAACGGAGGTAGTAAAGACATTAGAATTAAAGAAAGCATTAAAAGTATTATCACCAGAGATAGAAGTATTAGAAAACAAAAAGAAAAAATTTACAATGTCAAAAGACTCAACATTCTCAGACAATATTCATACCTATTGCAAAGAAAAGAAAAGACTAGAGGTGGAAGATCAGATGCAGGAAATGTTGAGTGACACAGTTAATAATATGAAGGAATTATAATGATTAAATATATAATAATTATACTTTTTTATGTAAGTCTAATCTCTGCACAGACATCAAGATGGCGTGTAGTTTGGGACTCAAACCCTATAGCAGATAACATACTTTACTATGAAGTATATATTGGTTCCGATTCTACTAATATGAATTTAGTTGGTACAGTTAATCATCCAGAGACAGAATATAGAGACTCATTAGGTATTGGAGGGTTAGGTTTAAGTCTAGGACAAATCTATTACTATAAGATTAGGGGAGTAAATGCAGAGGGAGCAGGACCATTCTCAAATGTAGCCTATGCTTCAATACCAGAAATTTTATTTGATGAATTTACATTCCCTAGTAGTGCAGATACTACATTTGGTTTAAATCAATCAATATTAGTACGTGATCCTGAGTCTGGTATTTCACAACTAGAATGGAATGTTGAAGATTTAGTTCCTGGAGATCCAATACAATTTAGTATGTTAAATTCAAATACAATACAGTTCATTACACCAGATACATTAGCCGAAGACTTATTACAGTTTAAAGTATTTGACCCCGATAGTTTCTTTGATGAAAGACTTATACCAATTCATTTAGAGCTTCTAGCAACACCACCTAGAATAGTAGATATAATAGGAATAGAAAGATGAAACTAACCAGTCTTGAATTAAAAAACTTTACAGTTTATAAAAAGGTATCTATTGATTTTACTCAGTTCATAGATAATAAAATCTTAATCATTGGTGAGAACAGAGACGAAGAAGGTCTATCATCTAATGGTGCTGGTAAAAGTCAACTGTTTGAAGCTATCTGTTTTGCTTTATCTGGTAAGACTAGTAAGCAGGGTAAGATTTTAGCTAATGATGTAATAGGACCTTTTGATAATGAAGCACAAGTAATATTAGAATTAGATGGTAACTTTAAATTAAAAATAATAAGAACCAAAAAGGAATCAGGTAGTGATCTAGAGTTATATGTTAATGGTGAAGCTAAACATGTTAAAGGTAATACTGAAAAGACACAACATAATCTATTATTTTATTTAGGTGTACCCGCTGATCATTATAAGAATTGGTTTGAAGATTTTATGAATACTTACTATTTCTCAAAACAAATAGCAGAAGTATTTGTTAGTAAAACCTCTGGTCCAACAGATAAGTTCCAATTCATTTCAAGGTTCTTAAATCTTAGAGTCTTAGACTTATGTAAGGAGAATGCTAAATCTAAGTATGATATAGTTAAATCTTCATTAATGAATTACCAAAATCAATTAACCATTGTTAATACACGACTAGCTAACGTCGGTAATCAAGAAGAACTACAACAAATTATAGATGATACAGAAGAAAGAATACTCAAAGCAAGAGATGAAAATAAAAAGTATATTGATAGTCTTCAAGCAGCTGAGAATAAAGAACTATATCAATCTGAGATAAACCATAAACTTGAGTTAATTAATAATGAAGAGGTAAGATATAAAAATCAAGTAGAGGAATTAAAATCTGATTATGATAAATTAAATAAAGAGTTAGATAGTTTAGAAGGCTTTAAGGTTCAACTCAATTTAAAATCTGAAGAGTTAAGTGTCTTCAAAGTAGAGGAATTGTTTGATAGCCAAGATGAAATACAAAAAGAAAGAACACATTTAGAAGACTTACTTCCTGGATTAAAAGAAGAAATCAATCAACTATCTAACAAAATAAGTACTGTAGAAGGACATATAAAAAATAAACAAAAATGCCCAAAGTGTAGTACAGATTTAATGGTTATAAATAATAACATTGAAGAATTTAATCAAGATGAACTAGAATTATTATTAGAAAAACTTCAACATAAACTAAAAGGGTCCACAAATAATTATAGTACAATAAGACAAGAAATAGATACATTAAATGTAGAGCATGAAAAAGTAGAAGGCTTATTAAAAAAGTATCAATTATTAAAAAATGAAACTGATCAACTAAAGATTAGATTAGAACAAGAAGATAAACTAAGAGAAAGAATAAATGAGATAGTTGATAGAAGAGATAAATTAAAAGAGAGTGATCTAACTGAAGGCTACAAAAAAGATATAGAAGAACTACGAGATGAGATTAATATCTTATATAAGATAGAACCAAAACATATCTATCTTCATAAGATTAAAGAAAATGAAGAATCAATCTTATCTAATACAAAATTAATAGAAAGAAATAAATATATTTTAGAAAATGTTCAAAAAGAAGTTGATGATAAAAATGATTTAGAATTAAAATCAAAAGAATTAAATAGACAATTAGAAGAACTAGATTTTATAACCAAAGCGTTTCCAGAAATAAGGAAAGCAAGAATTGATGATTTCATACCACAGTTTGAAGTAGAAACTAATTCTTTTATGCACAAGTTAAGATCAACAATTCAAGTTAATATAGATACAGATAGACTAACTAAGAAAGGTACGGTTAGGGATGAGTTTCCTATAACTGCTACGGATGGCCAGGGTAGATCAAGGGGATTAGAAACCTTTTCAGATGGAGAAAAGTCTAGGATATCTATAGCTATTGCATGGGCATTAAAATCCTTAACTCAAAAGAAAATTTACTTACCATTTAAGTTTACATTATTAGATGAAATTGCAGATGGCTTAGATGAAACTGGTATAGATTTTCTTGGAACTTTAATGCAAGGTGAAGAACAATTCTTAGTAATTACACACTTTAATCACTTTAAAGATAAATTTGGTTCAATTATTAAAAGTATTAAGGAGCATGGGCAATCAAATATTGAAACAATCAATTGAAATAATCAAAAATTAGAACTCAGATTTGACAACTGACAAATCTTTTATATAATTTTGTATCAAATAACAACAAATTATAAAAGGAGCTAACATGAGTCTCAAAGAGGACCTACAAAAATCCACAAAAAAGAGTGATGCACAACCAAATGATAAAGTGGATATAAAAGAAGAAACCAAGATGGAAATTCTTGAAACACCCACTAATACGTCTACATCTAGTTCAACCTCTAGTAGTTCTAGTAGCTCAACTACTACACTAAAAGGTGAGGAGCCAAAGACTATAACTTTTGAGAAATTAAAAGAAGAAATCAAAAGAATGTGCAAAGAGGATAGAATTCTAAAACGTTTATCATTAAGTTTTGTAGATGAACCTAATATCTTATTTCTCTATCAGGGTGTACATTCTAATATATTAGCACGCATTAGAAATAGTGGAAATCATATAGTCCAGAGAGCTATAATCCAAAAAAGACTAGAAAAACTATTAGACTTAGAAATAGTAGAACCTAAGGAGTAGTACTTGTACTACTGGTTGTACTACTACTTGTACTAGTTGATGTTGTACTTGTACTAGTTGATGTAGTAGTTGTACTGGTTGATGTTGTACTTGTAGAACTACTTGTAGTTGTACTACTACTTGTTGAAGTTGATGTAGTACTAGTTGATGTAGTACTAGTTGATGTTGTAGTTTTACCTACATCCTTAATCTTTTCCCAACTAGAAGTATTTTCAATAAATGAATAATCAGTACTAACATGGTCTATCAATAATAAATCTACTTTGTTCTGTTTTATATCAATACTAGCACTTCTTAAATAAAAATTTCTAGTATAATTATTTGTGTTAGGAAAAATTAAATCTGATATAACTTTAAATGAAGCTAACCTATTTATTCTTACAAAATCAATATAAGGTATTAAGTTTATAGGAACTTTTAAATGATAATGTGGTTCCTTATAAAAATCTAAAAGATTTCTTACTAGTATTTCACCTATTACTGGATTAATAAATCTATTTTTAATTGTAGGAAAATCTAGTTTACCATGTTTATTTTTTGATGTTAATGATACAGCTACTTTTCTACTTCTTGAGTCATCTTTTAGTATTAAACCATCTGTCTTAATAGTAAATACATCACCAGGCTTAAAGAATGCATCATATTCTATTTTTACTTCAAAGCCAGTTCCTGGGATTTTTGTAAATTCAGTCATACTGGGTGACCAAAATACACTAACATTGGCTCCAGCTAAAACAGCAGTTGGTGTTTCACCATTATCTGTAGATGCCATTACTTTATTAGTTAATCTACCTACTGAAGTAACAATAAAAGTACTATCATTTCCTTCAAATCTTATTTTATTTCCTATTTCTATTGAGTCTGTATTGTTAACAGTCATTCTTACATCATCACCAACAATTTGAAGATTCTCCGTAAGAAATGTAAGGCTATTATCACTCCAAGCTTTTCTAGTTCTAGTTTCTCCTACATCTGTAGATGTTCTAACAATAGTAACTTCACTATTAGAAGCTATATTAGCTCTAGTGGATTCTTCAATTGTAATATAACTAGGTGAAGATTTGATTGGAGCAATTAAATCTTCATAGGTTGTAGAGTTTTTTATTCCATTAGTTGTAACTACATTTCCAATTATCTCCTCAACAACTCCAACAGATCGTGCCTCATTGGTTGGATCATAAGCTGTAACCTTATCATTAACATTATAAATACTGGAATCAGTAACAAAAAATACTGGTGAATCAGTAGAATCAGTAACATTACCAACTCCTTGACCTCCTAGTATTTCCCTATCAATAGGTGAGTCATCATCTGGATGATTAAATAATATAAAATCTCCTGTATGTACACCTTCATCTAATGCATCTCCACCAAATGTTGATGATAATAAAAATTGTCTTTCATCACTACTTATTTCTTCACCAACTCTTGCTTCTATATTATCATATTCTACCAACCACTTAAACCATACGTCTTCACTTATCAGTCCACCTTGTTCACATATTAATCTTACACTTCTTTTTAGATTATTTAAACTATTAATCATTACTAATTGATTAAAATCTGCATCATCTTCATCTTCTTCTCTTGCAACTAATATGAGTTCAAACTCAATCTCAGATACTTCTGTCATTGATGGTATTAAAGTAAACGAATTATATATCTCTGAATAACCTCTATCTTTTACTACAGTACCTTTGATGATTGATCTCTCTTCTATATGACTTAATATATAATCTGCTCTATTAGTTATTGATCTTTTAATAAAATAAAAATCACCTGTCACATTAAATAATACAATATGATTACAAACCTGTGCTAGTTTACCTATTGCATCAGCTACAGATAGACTATCAAAGTCTGCTAGTTCTATATAAGGGGTAATATATTCATCATACTTCCATAATAAACCCTTATTAGGTACTCTTAATCCACCTAGTGCCCTTGGATCTTCACCTGTCCAAGAGATACCATATAGTATGTCTTTATCTGACCGTGTACTTGTATCTATAACTATATCTGTTGATATATTTCCATCACCTGGTACTACCTCAGCTCCTCTGGCTTCTGTAACAACAGCATTAGCTGATTGATCATATCTTAATATTCTATTTTGATATTTATGAAATATAAATACATCATAATCTTCATTAGCACCACCCCTAACTAGTTTAGTAAATGGCGAAGAGGATGTCATCAGAGTCTCATATTGCCAACCCCCTTGCCAATACCATTTACCTAATTCATATGTATTATCTAAATCATCCCTATTCATTAATGCTACTATAAATTTCTTAGCAACAGTATTCCCATATCTACAAATATCTGTAACTGTTAGATAAGCATTATTAAAACTACCATCAGCATAAGTAGATTCTAATAATTGAATTGAACCACCACTAGAGATTGTATATAATCTACAATCAGCATCAATAGTTGTATAGCTATCACCGGCTCTCTTCCATAATGAAGAAATATAAATAAGGTCTACACCACTATGGTAATACATACAAATACCCTGAGCCCACATAACTGGATCAAAAGGACTAACCTGATAATGTGTGACAGCATTACTATTAATATCATAAAAACTTAAAGTAAGATTATATTCATCATCATTTTCAGTATAAGCAGAATGTAAGAAAACAAATTTCCCACTTACACCCCAACTAGGGACGAATAATACAGAGGGTCCCCTATCTATTGCTGTCCATAAAAGATGTGGTGGATTCCCAGTTGTACTATAACTCTCATACCATCCTTTACTATAATAATCATTACCAGGAATAGTATCTAAAATAGTTCCAGATTTCAGTGCATCTATTTTATATAAATTACCACCATTTTGTGTCCTTTTCATCTGTGTAAAAGGGTTTAAAAAATTCTCAGATCCATAACTATAAGAAGAATCACTCCCAACTGGAATAGGGGTTAAAAAATCTAGAACATGGTGCTCACCAACATTATTACCCGATGCTAATAATTGAGTAATTGAAGTGCCATTATATTTGCTTATCCAAGAAGAACCAGATTGTGTCTGAGAAAACCAAAACTCAGGCATATTAACAGTAGATACTTGACTAACTATATATATTAAATTACTGTTTATGTATAATTTTGTTGGAAAGGTTTCATTATAAGTTCCAAGATAAGTATCTATATCATCAATAAAGAAATACTTATTTCTTTCTGGAATACAATACCATAATTCTTTATCTTTATGTATAAAATATAACCGTGTAACTGTATAAGACATTCCAGACTCGGTTAAACCTTTTAAAGGTTCTTCTAATAAAATACTTGCAACAACACCATAATTAATATCTTTTATTTTATAAGAACCATCATTACCATATAAAGAATCTTTTATAACTATTACATCCCCTGGTTGTGGTCTCAATTCAAATTGAGATCCCTGTGCACCCCAAGGATTATTTGGAATTATTGTATAACTATAATTACTTGTTGATGCAATAGTTCCAGTATTCCATATCCATATTTCCATTGCCCTTATAAAACTTATCTCAATATTCCTACCTGTTTCATCTAGTGGAGGTACACCAAAATATGAATAAGTTCTTCCTATCTCACTAGGAACTGGTATTTGTATATGTTCATTAATATAAAATGATTCTGGTATTTCTCCATCATCATTGGCAAACTTAGTTTTTAATAATTCTTTTACTAAAAAATTAATTGATCTATTTCTATACCAATTAACACCATCTTTAACAATAGAAGCATCCATCTTCTTTAGAGCATTCATTTTAGTTTCAAAAGATACCTTAGCTATATTTTCTTTACCAAAAGAAGTTTCTAATTCTTTAATGATATAGACACCCATCTCTCTTATCTCTACTGAATCATTTATTAGTGTAAGATACAATTGAAATCTAACTTCTCTTTCTCTATATGGTGATTCTATTGTTGTGATTCTTGTTTTTATTTCTTGTACAGAAAAATTATCAAATACAATAGTTCCACCAGTTGCAGCATTAGCAGTTAATATACCAAATTGATAAGTACCTGGAGTAAAGCTAATATTTTCTGTATGTGTACCTATTGTTAATTGACTAGCATCAAAATATTCATCACTATTATCTACAAAATTCCAATCAGAGTAAATACTTAAAAGATTATTAGTAGAAGCGGGTGTCAATGAATTTGAAATAACTTCATAACTAAATTTATATATAGCATTTTGATTAATATTTATTGGAGTTTGATAGAAATAATGACTAGTACTACCATCACCAGTTAAAGAAGCTGTACCTCCAGATACATCTGCATTTCCAGCCTCTGTCCAATTAGTAGTTGTATAAGTAAAATTACCATCAGTTAATATATTACTACCATAGATAGGCTTACCTAAAAATGAAGCAGTATTGCCAAGTTCTGTAGTTAGTGGTACTGCTCTTCCTTCAAAAAAACCATCATTATTATCAAGAGTAATAGCACCAACTGTGGATTCTAATATAGGTAAACCACCTCTCTTTTCAGAAGCATGTTTAAATACACCATAATCCATTAGCTTATTTAATGCTCGTTCTTCCATCCTGTCAGAGAAGTCAACCCATTCTTCATTATCATCTTTGATAAAAAATTTAACCTCTGAAGAAACTACTGGATCTTTCTCAGGAGCTAGTCTACTGTCATAAATAGGATTTTCTAGGTCATAAATATTAGAACCAGTATATGGAATATAATGTGGAACGGGGTGTAGGTGTTCTCCAATATAATAATTATATGATTCAGCTATAGTTAATGTCTCATCACTCCAAGCAGCGGGGAAGGCTTGCTCATTAAATCTAACTCTATCTAATGTACTTCTAGAAGTAAGGATATCTTCAGTTAAGGTAACAGTTTCTTCTGGTCTATTGTCAACCTCTTCTGCAATTTCAGCACCAGCTACTGCCTCTTCTTGTACATTAACCCAATCGGTAGCAGGCTGTGTAAGATCCTGACTAAGAAACATATTACCTTGAGTATCAATCCAGTATATCTTTTCATCACCTATATCTGGTAACATAATATAGAATTCTGTTACAGTATATCCACTACTAATGGTCAAAACTAAATAATCACCTTCTGATATATCTAAAATGCCACCACCATCTGTAAATTCTATTCTTAAATAATCAGAGGTTACTTCATTAGCATCTTTCCAAGAATCTGTATTAATAAAGGTACCAAGTAGGTTCAACCCAGAACCAGAAGTCATCTCAACATACCACTCCTCAGTACTTGAACCTATATATTCTACATCAGTTATATCACCAACTAATAATGGTGCAGGCATATTATCTCCTAACTAAGAGTAATTCTCCAATAAAAATAAAATGTTCTTGCTGCTGGTACTGTAACATTAATAGTATAATAAGCAAACTCATCAAGAAATGCTGTAAGACCGGCCTGTAAATCATGTCCTAATATTAGTGTCCCCCTTAATGTAACTGCTCCAACATAAGAACCTAAGTATTCAAAATAAGATTCTGATCCAGTTCCACCAGCATTCAAGTCTGTATTTAATACATTTGAAATAGTACTAGTTTCCCAGTGGTTAAGTGCAATGCCACTATCATTAAGATCACCACTATCTGGAACCTGGCCAACAGCAAATAGTGGAGTAAGTGTTTTATTCACCCCAGCTTCTATACTATTTGCTAAATAATATTTTAATCCATTCTGAATAGTATTAGTGTCTTCAACATAAGTACCTGGAATCATTAATCCAGTTGTATTATCCCTTTGAAAATATCTTACAAAACCTTTCATAATTCCTCCATTAACTCATTGTTATTTTCCAATAAAAATAAAATGTTCTACCAGCAAGTACATCTACATTAATTGAATAAGATGCATATACAGCAGTAAATCCCGTAGTTCCAATTAAATTCCACCCTAACTGTAATGTACCATCTAGTGTAACGGAACCTGGTATTGAGCCCAGATATTCAACATAGTCGGATGAACCATCTCCGCCATCATTTAAACTTGTTGCTAATACTAATGTAATTGCAGGTACCTCACCACCCTCTAATAATGCAATTCCATCACCTCCTATATCTCCAGTTGGATAAGCTGTAGCAGTATATGCTCTACCTGTACCAAATTTACTATCAAGATCCTGAGGTGCACCTGGTACAGTTGTTACTACATAAGCTAAATACTTTGTAAGACCAGAATTTACTGTGTTAGTATCTTCAACATAAGTACCAGGTACTATTAGTCCAGTTTTATCATCTCTCTGGAAATACCTTACAAAACCTTTTGGTTTAAGTCCTTCTTCCATCTAAGCCTCCTCAAACATAAAATTAAATGAACATTTACCGGCATCCCAGTGTGCCATATTAGTATCTTTAATAGTTATTACACCTTGTAAATTTGGTGGTACACTGGGCATATCATGATGTAGAACTAAGTATTTACCCCGATCTTGCCAATCAATTAATGTCTCAAGGTTTTCTCTTAGTGTTCTTGTTACATTAGCAAATGAACATGATACTACATATTTTTTATTCTTATCTCCACCACCAGTACTATCACTTCTTATTAATCTACTATTTTTTAATCTACTAAATGTAGAACCTCTAATCATTGTAAATTTTCTTGAACCTAATGCTGGATAATCATCAAAAGTATAGACTGCACTAGTAGCATCATCAGTTTCAGCCGCATGCTCTACATATATATTATCAATATTAGCAATTCCATAACCAACATCTGCATTAATTAAAACTTTAACATACCATTCATCACCTAATAATGATTCTGATAGTGCAGCAGCAGAATTGTATTCAGTCCAAGCAGTTTGTGCATCAGCAGTAGCAATAGTATCATCAATAAAATCTACTGAGTTTGAATTAACTACTATCTTCAATTCAGCACTAGATACTTCATTAAACTGATAATGAAGACCTGTTCTATAATATACATCTGCTAAATAATCACCTTCATTTAAAATAAATTTTATACCTCTTTCATTAACAGTATCATTATTTCTAAATTGAACACTAAATCTATCCATATTACCTTCAGTCGTAGTCAATGTTTGTATATCATGATTAGTGATACCACCCATAATTAAATCAGCATCATCATCTGCTTCCCAACCTCCAGGAAAATTAGAACCAATTCCTGTTATAGGATCATTGTTTGCAAACTTTACAACCTGGGTTGAACTTACACCAATTGTTGTAGAAGACACACTTGATACTACAAATGTTTGTGTAGCTCCTTCATATCCACTTAGTGTAGAAGGTCCAACCAAGATTCTATCAGTAGCTCTTAAATATTTTATTAGACCATCACTCAATCCATCAGCAGTTCCACTATCTTCATTATATGTAATAGTAGTACCACTAGTCCAATCCCCAGTCATATTTATTAATGCATAAATTCTCTTACCATATTTAAAAGAATTATTTGGTATAAATGCTGCAACTCCCATTTTCCAAAGTGCCATTTTTTATTCCTTTATGCTTGAGTAACCAATTGATCTATTTGTAATTCTCCAGTATCAATTGCTTCTTGTGCTCTGTTTATAAATGCCTCATTTACTAATCCCTTAAATGTATCTATTGTAATTCCTTCTCCTATAAAGATATCACCCTCAGCTTCAATATAAGTAACAGGATTAATTGATAAATGTACCTCTTGAGCCTTAATAGAACCACCTAATCGTTTACTTCTATCTTCAAATACATCTTCTGTTGGTGTTCCTAAGAAACCTCCTTCAGCTCCTTGATTATTACCTTCAATTGCAGCTGCCCCATAACCACCTCCAACACCAACTGCAATACCTGCACCAACTAATCCAATTCCAAGTGCAGTAGAGCCTTGAATCACAGAAGAAGCTGCTGCACTTTGGTATGCAACTGCTGCTGTTAAGTGCTGTGCTGACGCAAGAGGATTAGCAAAAGCTGTAGCTTTTGCTAATGCAAAATGAATTGCAGCTTGAGACTGGAATCCAGCTGCTGCTCTTGCTGCTGTTGCAGCATCTATTGTATTAGCTGCAACCATTGCAACACCTGCTTGAATTAAAGCAGTCTGTGCTGCTTGTGTTACATTTCTTATAATGCTGGCTGCAAATCTTGCTTGAATAGCTTCTCTATCTTTTTGAGCAGCTTTTTCTATTTGTCTCTTTCTATCTTCAAATTCTTGTAGGTCAATCTTACCTCTATTAAGTAAGTCACTTTGTCTTTCAATTTGAGCTTCTTGATCTTTATTAATTCCAGTAGTAACTTCATAAATATAACCACCCAGATTCTGCCATCCACCCATCATTTGTTCTACCATATTTAAGTGATTCTGAATTTCTTGTCCTGTAATCTCTGCTCTTTTTAACATCTCCTCATATTTAATCATTGTAAACAATTGTTCTTGTTCCACTAATGCAGCAGTCTGCTCAGTTTGTCTGGTTATCTCATCAGTCTTAGATTGTTCATCTATTAACTTTAACTTATCATCTCCAGCTAAAGTAGCTTCAGCTTCTGCAGTTTTTTGGTCCTCTTTAATTTGAGCCATCTTTTCACTATTGATCTTTGCACTGTTTATAACTTGTTCAGCTTGTTCTTCTGTAACACCATATTTAATTTTAATTGAACCCATTTTATTCTTAAAGTCTTCTTGATTTTTAACTACAGCATCATTCATATTTTTTGCTGTTTCTATATTCTTTTCAGCTTGACTATTATCAATCAAATTCAATTTTACCTCAGTTAATTTTCCCATTTCCTTTAACTTCTCTAATTCACTAAGGTCTATACCTTTAAGCTTTAACTCAGGTAATTCTATTTCTGGTAATTCTATTTTAGGTTCTTCTATATCAAAACCTACTTTTACCATTATATCATCAAACTTTTTAAATTTGGGTTCTTCTATATCAAAACCTAATTTTATATCTATTCTTTCTTTCACCAAATCATCAATCTTAGGTTCTTCTATATCAAAACCTACTTTTACTTTTACATCATCAAACTTTTTAAATTTAGGTTCTTCTATATCAAAACCCACTTTTACAGATATATCATCAAACTTTTCAAGTTTAAGTTTTTCTATATCATAATTTACTTTTACCAATATATCATCAGGTTTTTCAAGTTTAAGTTTTTCTATTTCATAATCTACTTTTACTTTTACATCATCAACTTTAGGGGTTTCTAATTTTTCTACATCATAATCTACTTTTACTTCTACCTTGGGAACTTCTACCTTGGGAACTTTTAAAATACTTTTTCTTAATTGAATTATCTTTTGAGTTAATTCTACCTCAATTTGGTATCTCTCATCAGCACTACTCTGGTAAATCATTTTTAATTTTGATTCTAATTCTTCACCGACTTTAATTTTAGCCTGTGCTGCTTCTTCTTTATTTGCATATTCTAAATCTATTTTAGCAAATGCATCTAATGCCTGTCTTTTAACTAAATCAGCTTTATTTTGAGTCTCTTCTATAAGTTTAGATTTCTTACCTAAATATTCATTTTCCATTTCAATTATTTTATCATTAGCAGCTTTTGAGAATACTGGGGTATCTCCTTCTAGTTCTTTTACTTTATCTACATAACTTCTTAGGCTATCAATCCTAGCTTTATTAGCCTTATCTGCATTAGCTATGTTCAATAAATTAGAGTTTTGACTAATCCCTGTTATTTTTTCAGCTTTATCTTTTTCTGCATTAATAATATCATCTATTGCTTTTTGATTAATCCCCGTGCCTTTTAAATCTCTAACATATTCTTCATTAGCCTTAATCCTCTTCTTATAAGAATCAGAGATTATTGTCTCTTCCTTTAGTGCTGCCTCTTCTACAATTTGTACCTGTCTTGATGCTAGAGCTTTCTTATCACTTTCATATATAGCATCTATTTGTTTAGTTTTTTCTAAATAATCTAACCTTACATCTTCCATCTTTTTTGTAGTTTCTTGAATCATTGATAAATTTTGAAGCTCAGCCTTTGCACCTCCACCAAATAATCCACCCATAAAAGGTTCAGGTTCCATTGATATTTTCATAGAGCTAATATCTTTTAATAATGAATTTATATTCTTTCTATAATTCTCAGCCCACTTTTTAGCATTATCATCTGTTAATCTCTTATTCATTTTTCTTTCAAGTTCACCAATAGATTTACCTATCTCTTCATATGTTTTAGCTACTGGTCCATTCATTTCACCCGCTGCTCGTGTTGCTACTAATTGTTTTAAATATGAATCCCTTAGCTTATCA
>Ga0307378_10005305_pt1 | contig 17997 bp, 37 predicted proteins | sample UN1MG_FD_202238 | JGI IMG/M metagenome (GOLD analysis project Ga0307378, IMG submission 202238) | Soil microbial communities from Risofladan, Vaasa, Finland - UN-1 | ecosystem: Environmental > Terrestrial > Soil > Coastal area > Acid sulfate soil | place: Finland: Risofladan, Vaasa | collected... | reverse complement strand
ATGAATCAAACCAGTAGTCATGCTAGTTCCACCCCTAGCAACGCCAGCCACTATTACTGTCGTTGCAGTCATACCGTCCTCCGCTCGTTAGCCCACTCGACTGCATACTTAGGATGAGACATAGGTATTGGAGTCACCCACTCTTGAGCGATCAATTTATATGGCTCCCACTTTCCGGTTTTCTGCATTTCCAAAAGACGGCCATCAACTTGACCCTTCGATCCGAAAAACCATGACTGCATATCAACTGCCTTCTCAATATTGATTAAGTCTTTTCGGACATAGCCATAGTGATAAACAATTATTTCATCCAATCTAGTGCGGTCGGTGTTAGCCCACTCCAATGACTCGGCATCGCCTGTCGATAAAATCCCTCGACTGCCAATTCTCACTGGTTGGTCACTGCATGGTTTGTGAGACAGCTTTAGGCTTATATGGTGATCTACATCGCCAAATAGATTTAGCCGCCTAACAGCTATCGTCTTTTTTCCTTGTGGGGGAATTGCCGTCAATCGCCTGATTGCATCAAAACTAGATTCATGAATGACCTCATCGGCCTGAAGCATGAAGTGCCAGTCAGTTTTTAATTGAGCTATGCAAGCATTGGCCAACTCTGCCAGCTTGTGATAGTCGGGCTTACAATTCCAATCGCCATTGGTCTGGTATTTTACATTTGGAAATTGCGTCAAGTACTCTGTCAACATCTCAGCCGTACCATCGTCAGATTGGCAGTCTAATATAAACACCTCATCACACAAATCAGCTAAACTGGCTATCGCTTCCTTAACGCAATAATCGTACTTAATCGCATTGCGAACAAACAAAGAGCCACCCAATGTCGCCATCTTATTATCCTTTTTTTGGTTTTACCGGAGTGATCACATATGGGATTTCAACGAATTTAGAATCAAAGTCCTTCACTAGCCGAACATATAATCGACCCTCTTTGCAATAGACAACGGCATCGACCCAATCACCATCCAATTTCAATTTGCAATCACCAAGAGATCCGTACTCGATACCCTTATAAGTGTATTGACCACTTCTTCTCATATCGATCTTAGGTTCATCCATGGGTTTTCCTTTGTGAATTATTCACATCTCTTTATATATCTTCGGAGAAAACGCCTCTCTTGCTTCGAAAAATCTAAGCCATAAAGAGCCTTCACACTCATCCATCTCTGGACATAGGTACATCCATATTTCTCATTCGGAGGCATCCATTCATGAGGCCCTTTAGCTCCTTTGGATCTGTTAGCACCTCGATCAACAGCTATCAGATTGAATGGATCGTTAGCAAACATAGCTCGTTTATCTCGACTCCATTTATCGGCACCATGATCATAAGCATGTTTCAGTGGGACGATGTGATCGATATCTAGTTTACTGGCATCGTAAAACACCTTCGCTGTATATTCGCAATACCAGTTTCCCTTTTTAATTAAGCATTCACCCTCTGTAGGCTCAATGCTCCTCTCAATCAAAATCTCTGCCCTGGTGTTTTGACAGTCTCTATCTTCATCCAACCAATGAGGCCATTCACCACGCTCATAATCTAAGGCAGTCGTTTGATGGGAACTAGCGCACCCACTCAACATAAATAGAATTAGTACGCATCGGAAATCGAGCATATGAACCTGCTTAATAGTAGTGGTAAACTTGAAGTCAATTATAACATAACGGAGTTAGAAAATGGCATACAGGAAACCAATGCCTGGAAAGGTAAAAGTCCATTGCGATAACTGTGATCACCTCTTTTGGATTGAAACTCTGGAAGCTGACAACATACCTCTCATTGATTGCCCTCAATGCTCTAGTGAAGATACCGAGGTTCTTGGGATCTTTTATTTGGAACGGACATGATAAAGCCATGCCCATTCTGCAATGGGGAGGCCGAACTAAAACCGTTTTGGATGGGAAAGAAAAACCTATTCGTTTCGTCGGTGCGCTGCAAAGAAAGAACCTGCCCTGCACGATGCACTCGGACCTATCTCGGCAAAGCTAAGGCAATTGAGTATTGGAACAAAAGAGCCAAGAGCCTTTCGTAAACATATAACTTATTGCGACAGATATTGTTTATACTTTAAACTTCTGCTATGAACACGCATTATTAACGTGTTTCGGAGTTTTAATTATGCGACTGATCTTAGCAGTATCCTTCTTTTTTGCCTCAAGTGCTTTTGCAACAACACCAGCCCATATCGGATCGGACCTCGAACGCCTTTTAGGAAACCCTATTAGTCAATCTCAACTCGACCTAATACGCACAACCATTCCTGAGACTACAAGGCTTGAAAGATTCGCTTACGAAAATGCGATGAACGACTTGAGAAGCAAACTAACTAGCAACACCGAAGCTAGGGTTTGTGTCACTCGATGTTCTGGCACTGGCGAAAACAAAGTTTGTTGGGAAGTTTGCGTAGACAATAACGACTAAAATCATTGGCAGGCGGAAAGCACCGCTCTGCCAACTTTCCCATTCAAATAATCTACTACAGAAACACCCAATCAGGCTCGTCCTGATCTACTAAATTTTCTTTCTCTGAATGATGCTCGCATTTAGGATTGGAGCAATACCAGCAATAATCTGCATCTTCTGTTTGCCCTTGAGTCACCACTACAGGGTAACAACACGCCTTGCAGTCGCCTGTCATCCAACTTTGTTTTCCCATAAAGCACCTTTCCTTAGCACTCATCCAATTCTTCTTTGGTCCAACCATCACTCACATAAAATCGCATAGCAAGGGATGAGGCCGAGGCTTTTTTTTGCTTTTCAGGCTTCATTCTGAATATATTTTTGAAACGAAATGTCAGGCATAATTACCATCATACTGTTTTTACCCGATTTTCTTGCTGCCGCTGTTCTATGATTGCCATCAAGGATAGATATTTTGCCTTTGTTGTGAGGCTCGGAAAAAGAACCGTTTTTTCGAAAAAGACCGTAAACTCCCCAAGCTGGTCCCATATCGACTCCAGATTTTATAATGCTGGCATATTTTTTTACTCGTTCATTACTACCTTCTGAGGTTTCTAAATCATTGATCGGTAGTTTAACTAGCACAAAACCTTTAGCGATATTTTTATATCTTTCAAATGGAAAAAAATATTCGTCCTCATCCTCCCACTCTTTATGCTTCCCACTCAACCATTGCTTTTTGTGCATACGTTGAGCCACACCAAAAGAATAAGTCTTAATAGGTCTAACCGATTCTGTGATCGACATGACACTTGCAGCCATTGAATTTGTTTCATTTATAAAATGTCGATACATAAGAACACCTCCTATTCCATCAACTATGAGGCCGAGGCTCTTTTTAGTTTTCCTTCAGCCATTTTTTGGCCTTCCGATATATCTGGGTAACTCTAGTTTGGCTCACCTTAAAGTGTTCAGCTATAACCTTCCAAGTTTTCTCGCCACCATCTCGCATATCGATCACGGCCTTTTCCCTTGGAGTCAGCTTTTCTTTTTTTGCGTGTCCCAACTATCCCTCACTATTTTTTTCGACCATTATAATATTTCTGATTGCGACTAGCATGAGCCAACTCTCTAGTCATCCCTTTTAACTCATTTATTTTCTTAGCGAAGCCAGTCTGATTCTGCGCTATCTCAGTCAACAAACGCTCGGTCTTTTCCTGCGCTTTTTTGTCCATCTTATCCCTGCCCTGGTCAATAGCCTTTGGCATTATCTCACCCATTTGCCCGATACCTTCAGCATCAAATTCGCCAGCATCGCCACGCTCTTTAACTCGCTGCCCTTGGATCTTCTCGATCTCCTCATCGGACATTCCCAGCACTTCAGACCAAACGTAGTACTCAGAGAATTGAGCGTCCTTATACCTTTGAGCCAAATCTAGTTTCGCTTGCTGCACTTCCATTTGAGCTAGTTCAAATACACCGGACGGAATAACCATGTGACATTCAAATTTTACTTTATCAGGATCGATGTTTTTAGCGGCTAAATCTACTCTCGCCATATGGTTGTAGCCGTTCTTAACTTCTCGCTGAATTCGCATAACTGTTCTTGAAAAACGCGAATCAAGTTGACTTAAATTTGCACGTCCCACAGTTTCATCAGCACCCAAATATGACTTCGGTATTTTTAATGCTGCGAAAATCTTATTAAGAAAGTATTGTGCGTCATCGACTTGTTGACCATCAGGACCATTCAACACTTCGATCTCTGTTGAACGCTTCCCCTTACGCACAGGCAAGAAAATATCTTCATCTTGAGAGAGCGGGTTATGGCGAAATGCAGGCTTATTCGTGGACGGATCAATAAATTTTGTCTTCTTAAATTCGTTCTTAATTCGATTCAGAAAACCCTTGGCTTGTTGTGGAGGCACATCACCTACGTCTACATAATAGGCGTACCTCTGAGGGGACCTTGTGATTTTATACAGCACCATAGCATCTTCAATCATAGTTAGCCGCTTCCATGCCCAACGTGCAGCTTCGAGTGCGCTGAATCCATATAGCTCTTTCCTCGACTTGCCTCGCAATCTGAAATGAACAACCTCCCATGGCTCATATACCTGCGTTAAATCCTGTAGGTAAGAACCACCTGAAGGCAATGGAGTCAACTCACCAGCACTTTTTTCTTTTATGCGATTCAAAAATGTAGCTGTGTCCATTCGAAAGGTCATCGATGGGTCTGAAATAAAGCCGTAAAGAATTCCGTTAATATCTTCTATTCTTCTAATCGATGGAGCTGGAATATGATTCATGCGAATCAATCCAACCTTATCCATAACCATCAACTCTGAAAATTCGTTGCCATACATACACATGCTTCGAGTAATTTCCCAAAGACTTTCTTCAGCCCTCAGATTTATATCGAGCATTTCATTCAACACTGTTTCTACTGTCTGATCCTCAGCCTCGAACCACATCGACTTATTTGTAATTACATCTTGAACTGTCGCATCGTCGGCATATAGGTCGAGGGCACTTCCTAGCTCTGGAAAATCTGACATATCCTCGTAATCAGCATACCGAGACATGAGATCCTGATCGAGTTTCACAGAATCAGTTAAGTAGTCGTTATATCCATTTTGCGGTCCCAGCGTGACATTACTATAACTAATGGTATTGCTGTTTATGGAGTCAAAGTAACTCGGTCCCACTGGAGCTAAATTTCTTCGATTGATTACCGTTCGGATCAAATCTAAAGTGTTCCCAGCAAAACTCATTTTTAGTTACCCCGAAGATTTATAATAAAACGATTCTTAAACTATACCTAAATCAATCAATGCAAGTCACGTTATTCTCACGTAGCTCCTGAACAAGGAAGTCTCTCATTTCTTCGGCATAGCCAGCTTTTATCTTGTCATCGCTATATTTCCAAATTTTGCGTAGCTCTACGAACGCTTCTTCAATGACTCGCTTCATGCCCTTTGCTTGAACCATCTCGGTTAAAGTCATCTCGTCGGCATCTTCAATTGTCACTTTCACTGTTTATTAGCCTCTGGTTATGTAGTTGTCTAAGTCAATCTCGTCAGGAACCATAGTCAAATCTTGCTCGGTCCCATCGTAAGAGATCTTTTTATATGTCGGCTTCAAGGTTTTTGGACCCTTTCGCTTCTGATACTCCCTTGGAGCTAACGGCTTATTAGGGTTTGGCACCTCAATCACATCGCCAGCACGTACCGTCCTATTCTCGAAATTCTCATTCATTGTCAGACCAATATCTACATCATCTGAAATAGGCACATCGGATCTCCCTAGCATTGGAGCTATCGGTTTCAAGTTATAGTCGGCCCTAAAGAGTGTCCATACGCACCCAGCCAAAGCATCAGCTGTATCCTTCGAACCGTTTTCTGCATGGTCGATCATTACTGGACCATCTTCAAGCCGTTTTAATTCTTCAAACAGAATCGGGTAGCGATAGCTTTTTACCCTACCATCCATTATAGCTTGCCTCAAATATCGGTATGACTGTTTCCTGCGACCTTCGCCAGTGCCTTCCATTTGCCGATCTTTAGATGACTCTGAACCGTCCTCCGACATTGACCCTATTCCTGTGTCAACTGAGTAAATGCCAGCCCTGTAGCCTTGTTCTCGCAATGCCTGAACCATCTCCCTTGAGTTATGAACAAACACACCTGCCGACAAAGCGAAATTGTGATGCTCATCGACTTCAATATCATAAACATCCTCGACCGCACCTTCGGTGATGCTTACGACTTTATGATTCAATTTAGGAAACTTAGTCGTATCAACGCCTCGCCTTCGCAAACACAGTCTCAGAGAATTTCTATTCCACCCCAAATCTCTAGCTGTCTTTGTTATCCCTTGCGCCATGATCTTTTCAACAAGATCAGCTACATCAATATCCAGCCATCTTTGGTGGTTTTCGTCTTTGTGATTCTCATTGTAAATAGAAATTCTTTTCGCTTGCTTCTCTCTCTCGGCTGCATCTGACCATCTTTTTTTATTTATTTCAGCCAATCTTTCTGTACCAATTGCCCTCTGTTTTTCAATCACATCAGGTCTTACTCTTATTTTTTCTAGGTTCGACCTAAATTTCTCTTTGTAATGTTTTTTTTCTTCGGAATCTTCAGGCATAGCCTTATATCTATCCCAGAAGTCATTTAAATTGATCTTGCCGTGTTCACTATGAAGCTTCCTATGTTCTTCAAAGGTCACAAGCCGAAGGCTATCAGGATCATTATTTAACTTACAGAGATTAGTCACTCGGCATTTACCACAAAAGCAGCGTCCTGCATGATGAGTATCTTTACCCTTTATATCCCCCCAAAACTGTCTGCTAACAATTCGATGCGTAAAATCCCATTTGCCAGAAGTAGGCTGGTATATTTCTTCATAGCCTTCTAATGCCGATTTGTTTCTTGAGGATAATCTACTATACAGCGGCATTAAACTATCATCAGGCTTTAGATCTTTAGCCTTTCGATAAGAGCCATCTCTCAGCATCCAAAGGTGGTCATAAGTACACCGCACTTTCTCACCATTATCTAGTTCAACAATAAGGGTTTTTTGGGTTCCAGTTTTTCTTGCGTTATGCCCTCTACCGGCAACAACCTTTTTACCATCATAACTGTAAACCCAAAATTCTTTATCTCTGCCGTATTCCTTGGTTAATTCTTCCATCGATAAATTGCGACCATCCAAAAGCCTTACTTTTGTATCGCCTGTGAAACATTGATATGTATCCATCGTAAACTCTGCTAAGTGGAACCCATGCTGACTGAACCCATAGCATAGTTGTCTCACAGCTTTGAATAAAACTTCCTCCCCTGGCTCACCCTGAATACGCAAAACAAAATCTACAACATAAACTGGCTGTTGTTCATAAATGTCGTGAGTGCCAGCTTGCAGCACTGGAATGGTTCCCTCTATATGAGCTATCACCAATCCAAAAGCATCACCTGTTAAAGCCGGATCAAAATGCACATGCCTTTTTGCCCACGGATTTAACTTAGGTTCCCATTCGCCACCCTCTAATCGCTTCGCTATTTTGTCCCATGCAATTTTATAAGGCAGTCGGCTGTCCCATTGCTCATGATCTCCCATTAAAGCGCACATGAAAGGATGCTCTCGGCCATCGGCCATTGCGTCAATTTTACTTGGCTCTTTCATGAACTGAGATATTGCCATAGTTGAGACACCAGCAATATCTCTCAGGGCATCGCCTATATTATCTCGAAAATCTGCCCTGAAATCGATAGGGATATCAATGATAATGCCACCAGGATATTTAGTGCTTAACTCATTTTCTTCCAGAATTTTTGATGGATATAATTCACTGCCAACCAACACTCTAAATGTCTCAGCTTCAAAGGCATCACGCTTCATTTCGATTACGTTGCGATCCCTGACAAATGTTGAAGTGCTGCCGGATGATTGCGCCTTGCGAATTAATTGTTCAGTGAAACTGTCGTGAGTCGTTTTAGAAGACACAACCATTAGGACGCCTGGGAGTTTACCCTTAGTCATGTATCGAGATTTCATCCTGCGCTGGACTGCCTCAAATAATCGGCCTGCCTTAGATTGATTTCCCCATACCTTCTGGTTGGCCATATTCGATTTGGTTTTTTTGGCAGCTTCTCGCATAAAGTTACCCTCATCGAAAATGCCGCCAAAAATGTTCATTCCGATAACACTGGTGTCGGTCGATGAGCCAGCAATGATCGCTAGATTTTTTGGGAACAGGATTTCTTCTTTGAGGTTTTTGAGCGGAGCAAAGTCATATTTAAAGTATGGCGACTCTGCTAGTTTTTCGACGATCCCTTCGAACACAACCTTTCGTGCGGTTTGTTTTGATTTAGCAAGGTTACAAAAGCCGATAACTGAGTTTGCCGACAGACCATAACTTACCGCTGGGTTTTTGAGGCACGATGCCTCGTACAGCATTCGGATTGTTGCAAGGTGAGAGAATGTCGATTTGCCGCTGCCAATGCCGCCTACTATAACCGCTTCCGAATATTCATCCGACTCAAACAACTCGACAAGATCATCCTTCCACGGCTTCCATATCGATTTCCCTGTCTGTCCCATGTAGTAATCATCTTCAAGCCATTGCTCCACTGAGACAACTTCTCGATCCAATTCCATACCATGAATATCTGCCTCGTATTCGGGATCTGTCAGGCAGGTATAAAAAGCCTCTAATTCTTCTGGTGATAAATTATCGAGGGTTTTAGCTAGGCTGTTAAGAGCCTCCTCGTTCGAATATAGAGAGTAAGACTTAAATCGTTCTGAAACTATCATTTTGCACTACTCAACTTCCAAACAAAAGCATGAACACTCTTACTCTCTTTGCAAACATCGCAACGACACCCTACCCGATAACGAGCCACGCCATGCAACCCATAATTCCTATCTTTATAGGTTTTAGCTTTGTGGCATTCGGAACATAAGACCTGGCACTTTCGTAACTCAGCATCTCGACGAACTACCGACCAGGACCATACGTTATGTGTCTCTTTTTCTGATGGATCAATATGATCGACCTCTAATTTCTCGGTGGAACCACACACGATGCAAGGACCATTATCTGCAAGCCAATCAGATCGTCTTTTTGCAATCCACTTACGCTGGTATTCTCTATGCACTTCTCGTGTATACGTCATCCCCTACCTCAAATTCACCTACCTACCTGAAATTCTGTGCAGTCAACTTCACATTTTTAAGGCCGACCATTGCTCCAAAAACGAAACTTTTTAGAGAGATCTTTTATCAAATCATGAATCGACACTAGCTCTTTTTTGTTTAAATGATCCAGATTCTTTCCCATGAAATACGTTCTCATGTCTTCTAACTGACCCTTGTACTCGATTAAATTATGGATCTCATTTTCATGCAATTTGACCTGCAACAAATGCAGCACCTCTGCCTTACTCATGCCATCCCTCATGTCCTTTGCTACCCCAACTAAAAAATCTAGCTTATAGGTCTTCAAAGTTTCGGGAGGTAGAACACTTGCTATACGCTCATACACAGAAATCCACCCAACTAAGTCTTGGCTCTTTACGTTGACTCGCTTCGCAAAATCGGGATAGGCAGTACCGCACAATCTTTTCGCTTCAATCGCAAAAAAGGCGACATCCAATTTAGAGCCATCGTCCTTGTGTTCCATTTTTTTAGCATGACCAACAAGCCTATCATACAAAGCCTCTAGTTCCTCATCGACAAAATGCTTTGCTCGATCTTTACGGTTAGATACCAACGAAGGCAATAGTACAGTTTTCCTTTCTTTTGCAGACCTCGGAACCCCAAAGCATATATGCTGGCAGTCTTTTCGGGCATACCATTGATCACTTTTTTCCATGACCTTAAACTTGCGGTCACAACCACCCTTGCAGATTCTTTCTACTAAATTAAACTCAGTCAATGCACATCCTATCAAGGCACTTCTTTGCTTTAGCTAACAATGGCAACACTTTGATACTTTCCAATTTTGTTTGCTGACGATACAAGCCAGCACTTCGCATTTCTTTTGCCATTCGCACTGCTAAGATGTCTTTGTGGTATTCATAACTCTCGGACCATAGCTCCTCGTTATCAATTAACCACTCGACTTTCTCTTTCTCGCTTGAATGCCGTCCTGCCATTATTTTCTTGCTCCTAAAAACTTATAGTCAGGTTTCCCATAAGCTATGCCTTTGATCTTTTTCTCCCAGAACATGCGCTTTACCATTCTGAATGAGGTGCCGATGGGCATCGCTTCTACTAGTGCTTTTACGCACGTTACCATATCGTCTTCTTCTGCGACAACAACCACTTCATTAATACCGCCATGATATATCCTGAAGTCCTCAACGACTTCTTTTAAGATTGAGACAAAATGAATAATGGAACCAGGGTTAGGTGGCAGCTGCAACAGCTTGCATGAATCTTTCTCCATCTATACCACCATATCCATACAAGTCGTCCTTGCCTTTATTTCCCAAGTCAATGGCAGTCTCGGTTAGTGCCTTGACTAAGGTGTCTCTAATCTTTATAGGCGACCATGATTGGTTTTTCAAAAGATAAGAATACCCCAAAGCTAAAAGACCTGCCACCGTAGGTGAAGCCATCGAAGTGCCCTGCAATTTCCGATACGATCCATTTAAATAAGTTGAGTAGCAAGAAACCCCTGGTGCCGAAACTGCTATATGCTTACCGTAATTACTAAACCACGCTCTATTGCTTGCCTCGTTAATTGCCGCCACGGCCAAAACACCCTCGTATGCAGCCGGATAAGAAAGGTCCGATGTATTCTCGTTGCCAGCTGCGGCCACAACAATACAACCCCTATCCCATAGCTCTTTGCAAATGCTGGCCTGCGCCTGCGACCTAAAACTAGAACCAAGAGACATATTTACAATGTGCGGTGCTTTTTGTTTTGAGATCCAACGTAAGGCATCGGTCGTGTAATAGGTATAGCCTGATCCGTCGCTATCTAATGCCCTCAAAGAAACCAATCGGCATTTTGGCGCAATGCCAACGCCATTTGCTCCAATCTTACCGCAACACCAAGTACCATGACCGTTGCCATCTACTGGCGAGCTATCGTCATCGAGAAACGACAAGCCCTCAACTTTTGACATCGAGTGATGCGCTGCGACACCCGAATCAATAACAAAGGCATTCACGCCTTCACCTCTGACACCGTATTTTCCCCAAAGGTATGGCACTCGCAATTGTTCGAAATCCCATAACGGATCACTAGACAACATGGATGCTTCCATTCCCCAGACAGGCTTAATATGAATTTCTCTTGGATCTTTCATTTTATACTCCCAAGGTTATGAGTCACGACTTTGTTCATTCTCATTCCTTCTCGATTAATGTAATCAAGTACCAAAGACATTCCATTGCCTGTAGGTAAATCCAATGTGTCGCTGACGAGATATACTCCCTGATAAATTCCATTCCATGTGACATGAAACCCCCATACATTTTGTGACTTAAAATAAGCCTGATTGAACGCTAACTTTATCTGTTGGCTCGTCGCATGAGACAAAATTAAAGTTTCATTTTCAATCGGTGCTAGGTCAGTGAATATAGGAATATCAGAATGGATCGGTTCAGGATCTACTGGTGCCGTAGCACAACCAAACAGCATCAAGAAAATTAAAATGACTTTCATACCGCACCCTCTAAGTAACTTAGTGAATCAATAAGTATCCGATCCCAATCATCTGACCCATGATCAATAAATAATTTCACAGAAATATAAACATATAATACCAGAACACCCTGACCATCCTTCTCCCTAAACTCTACACTGAATGATTCATTGTTTGCCACCCAGCCCTCATGTAATGCTGATTCCCTATCGCCCTTTAAAGGTATTTGAAACCTTTCCCCTAATTTCTCAAGAGTGGACATAATGCGTGATTTTAAATACATGGTGAAACCTCACTATCATTTTGTCGCCACCTTTTAAATCAACGCTCGGATTATCCAAAGGGACCGAACACAACAAAATATCTGAATCCATCTGACGTGCAAAAACATCCAGCCAAAGCCTAATCTGATCCCAAGCCATAACCATAATAAGATCGCCTGACTTGATTTGATTTAAGCAGTGGGAGGTAGGCAATAATTCTGGTGCCAATGCAACCTGTAGAGCTTCACTCAGCCATAGTTTCATTATGTCATACCCCGTCTTTAAAGACCGGATAACTCCCATAAGGCACTATTAAGCATTACCGAAACACGCCTAATTCCTATATGGAAGGCTCCGGTTCTTTTGTAAAACTGTTGCGACATGTGCTTACATTCTAGTTTAGCATCTTTTAGACGTGCGGTAAAAAGCGGCAGGTAAACCTCTAAATCCTCTGCAAAGAATTCAGGTTCGGCAAGATATTGATCAATAGGTTCCGACTGGCATCTTAGCTCATAAGATATGATTGCCAGCCGTGATTCGATATCCAAGTAAATGATCAACCCTCACTAGGTATCTCATCATTTCTTCTTAATTCCTCTAGCTTTTCCTCGTTTCTTCGCAAAAGTGTCAACATGGGTTCACTGTCACCCTTTCTCACTTTCGCAATGGCATTATAAACCTTCCGACGACTCTCTGGGTTTAGAGCTACAGCCGCAGGAACATCGCCATATTTTTCTGAGTAAATTTTCTTCACTCGATCTATTTGTTCAAAAGTCTCTTTGACTCCTTTAATACCCCTATCGTCTGGTTTGCTACCCCTGGCGACGAAACTTTTGTGCTTCATTTTATCAAGCATCAAATGCGACAAGGTTTTGACCATCTCATTTGCCAACTTAAGATTCTGAGTGTTATCTGCTATCGAAGTCCTGCGCTTTTTCTCCCGATCATAGTCCAGCATGACTCGATCAAATTGAATCGCAAACAACATTTGAGCAGCCTCTAATGGATCGATCTTTTCATTCATCGTTTCCATCATAGCCAAATGCTTTACAGGAATTCGATCTCGAACCTTATTGGAGTTTTTGCTAATCCAAACATAAACATAACGGATTAAGGTATCTCGCTTAACTTCCAGGTATTCGAATTTTTCTTCATGGATAAAGGTGGCGATTTTTGGCACCGAGACTGAATCTTTTATCATCTGCAAGACTTCAGGCCAGCACTTCATCCGTTGTAGTTTCGTCCCAGGTAATTGGTTCCTGGTCGTTATCTCTGGCTCGTCCTTAGCCTCGCCCTTAGCCTCACCCTCATTAAGCGGATTTTCCTCCGACATGATTTTTCCTTTTGTTTATGCTGCGCTTTTTAAACACGTACTCATAATTTCTAATCCATTTATCTACCCATACCCTAATATCTGCGACTGGCATAGGCGGTACAACCATTTCAACTATCTGATCGATCCTTGCCATATGCTTAGGGCACTCATCGGCAAAAAAACCGAAGTCATCGACCTGCATTTCATATGCAAGCCATAGCCGTTCGATTTCTTTCCAGGCAGTATTGACCATCTCATCAATATGCTTTTGATCTTTAGCAAACCAATCGACCGCCACTGACTCCATTACCTCACCTCATTCAATAAGGTTTTCCCGTTTCCGTTTTGGATCGGCATCTTCATCTTCAATTATGACATTGACGTTTACGTTGCCTTGTTGCTCACGCTCTTTAATTTCTTTGCGAATGTCATCGTTTTCTACTTCTGTTAGTAGTTCTTTTCCCATGACGAAACTCCATTTCCTGGCTCTATTGTTAATAATGATAATAGGTTTAATGTTATTATACAATTCTTATTGACAAACTAGCTTTTACTCCCTTCGCCTAAAAAGGCGTAAACATCCAAAACAGCACTTTAACCATGAGTGCCAGTGCTAGGATACATACGCAAAGCCCTAGCACATACTCCACTGCATCCTTCAAGCCTCGACCTCGACCGCACCGATGGCTGGCATCATATTTTTATTGATAACCTCACCGAGTGTCTGCAAGTCAGGCACCCAGGTTCCCCCTAGATCTGCCACCATCGCACCGACTTTTTCTAACGCCTGTATGTCATGATCGTTGAATTCCCCTTCGTTCGGGAAATTGGAAAAACCAAAGAACACCCTCGGATGGTTCCAAAACAAAGCGTAAAAAACCTCTGAAGTCTGATAGTAGTCTTTTTGTTTGGGAGTGAACCAGAATATGAAGGCATCATGATCTTTCAATTCTCCTAGCTCATACTTCTCTTTTGGCCATTTGTACTCATGGTCTTTTGTGAGAAATGGGACTAGCGACTCCCTCCAATATCCCTTTCGAGTACCACCTAAATATATTTTCATTCCTTAGTCCTTTCGAAACCTACTTTTTGTGCAGTCGATTTCACACTTAATCGGCCACGCAAGAAATCATAATCGGATCTTTTTCTATAAAAGAAATATAGCAGTAATGGTCATTCTCGAAAAATCCTGGCCTTTTTCTAATACAAACGCTCATCGTGACGCTAGATGGAATGTCCAGTGGCGAAACATAAATATCTTCGCACTCCATTTTTGGTGTCTCAACAATAGTGTTAGAAGAATTGATTAAGTAAGCCAACGCTACAACCCAGATAAAAACGAAAAACCAAAATCTCATAACCTGACTCTGCAATAACAGCGTTTCTTCGGCCCTCTGCCTGACTCGATATAGCCCTTGCGAGCCAAGCTACTTATTAACCCACTATACTTGTGGGCAGGACAACCCTCACCTACCTTGGCTTTAATCTCATCGTGATAAACCCTCGTAGCATCAACTGACAATGACACTATGGCATCAAGAATAATTTGCTCATATGGGTTTAAATTATGTCTCATTCGATCCCACAATTTTGCAAATACCAAATCGCCTTCGCTATATCTTCCTTTGGCTTGCCCTTGTGTTTGGCTCGACAAATATATTTCAAGGCATTTCCTAAACAAAAATCCAACCCCAAACCCTGGTCTTTCAAAAAATCTATGACTTCGATTTTTCCTTGGTTGTAGTGAGAAGGATGATTGACCGTCTCCTTCTTGCGAGTTTCAACTTTAGGGCTTGGCGATTCTGGTAGCATATGGTCCATAGCCGAACGCCCAGGCTCTAACTTCTCACTCAACATCTTATTCAGTTCCTCTCTCGTCCCTCGACTCACACTCATCTGAACCCCCAAAGCGTAATGTCACTTCCGGCTTCACAAAATTACCTATCACCTCAACTTGTATTCCAAGGCGACCCGCAAATTTGAAAGCTTTTTTAATATTGGTATCAGCACACTGTACGTCAGTCACATCAAAAGAATAACGCTTATACTGATCCCGAATGAAATGAACCATTACTCGGCCTTTAGCGGCTTTGGCATTCAACTCGAAAGCTTCTAGTTGAAACGAGAAAGGCAACTCACAAAAAATTGTATGGTAATAAGAAAGATAGGGACCGCTAGGGTCAAGTACGTCAATTCCGATCTGACCGCATTCTTCAGATTTTTCGATACCCTCATAAGGCAAATACCTTTGAGAATTTTCACCGATGAATTTAAGAGCAAACTTCACCCTTTTGTCTCCAAAGAACTGAATCGAAAATAGTGCCCTTGCTTAGTTCTTTTATAATTTCAGATTCAACATACATATATTTACGAGGCGACACTCTTACAACACACGCCTCTGGAAGTCTCTTGATTCGTCGCCACAACTTTAAAGTGCTACTGGCAATACCTAAAAAATGAGAGGCTTCCTCTAAGGATATTAAACCAACTCTGTCAGGATATTCGGTCATTCTCTCGCCATAAATTCTTCATAGAACCGACCTTGAGCATCGCCTAACTCACGCTGTAATTCAAAAGCTGTTTCCAACCGCACGATGACACCGATTACATATTGCTCGAAGGGAACACCGTTCTTACTTGAATCAACTAAACCCTTTTTATGCGAATTTAATATCTGCTCAGACAATTCTATCTGCCGATCCGCTCCAATCGTATTAAACAACTTCACAAATTCTGCTTCATCAGCATTCTTTGGCAACAGCTTCTTAATGCGGTCATAAGTCACGTTTGACAATTTGATATCCCTTGTTGATTTGCGCTTATTATACTCAAGTTATACTCAAATTGTACTCAATGTCATGCGTTAATATGGCTCAAACTTCTTTGACCGCAAAAGCCTTACCGCAATTGGGACACTTCAGAATGCAGTTAATATTGTCTACGCACATCTTTTGCCGACAGTTCTCGCAATTCACATCCTGGCGAATCTGAAGCCAAGTTTCTTTTCCTTTCCCAGACTTTGCCCAACTAAAACCAGGGCTGACACTATGATCATCTTTCATTAAACATCCCCTCGACCTCTGCCAGTGCTACCAAGCAAGCCTTTTTGCGGCAATAACGACAACCATTATTACTATCTGCACTCGGCTCGCCATTTAATCTGAAGTAAGACAATTGCCTATCACATATCCCAGCGTCCACTTCGACCATATCGGCCTTTAGCCTCCTATAGTGATCTACGTTTACTGACGGAATATCAAACAATGTCTTTGGTCCAGTCTCACTTCTCATTTTCATCCTCAAAAAATGTCTCGAAACTTTCTAAACCCTTTTTCAAACAATCCATGCACCAGTTACCTAGATTATAAACAAGAATCATAAAGGCTAAAAACAAAACTGGCGGTATCCAAACCCATGCCAGATAAACCATTATGAAACCAGCGACCAATATGGTTGTCATTTTAGGAGTGAACGGATTTTTTGGCAAAAACTCTTTGAACAGAGAGCCTACCGAAACATCGTACTGAGGAGGTGCGGTTTTCTTATCAGGCATCTAAACGCTCCCACTGGAAATAATATTCATCAAACCTGTCTTTGCAATACTCATCTAATCGATTACCCCACTCTGCTCGATACTCCCAAGCCTTCGCTGGTTCATGCTGACCACCGTCTAAGGCTTTGTTCAGAGCCTCACTGATTTCATCGAAGTCCAGTTTATCGATCCCAGGAAATGTTCCAGGCTCAATCTGCTTCATCTTTGTCCTCCAAAACATCAAACTAAATCCCTACTGAAAAAGCCCTACTGCCTATTTCGTAATCACCAGTGAACAAGAAAACACGACATGAATGATACCAACAACTTATCGAAAAATATTCACCCTCGCTCGCTAAGTAAAACAACAAAGTTATCCACAGTTTTTCTCAATCCAAAACTCGGAACGGAATCTTCGGATTTAAGTTTTTTTTCTCCAATTCACTCCGAAAAAAGCCGAATTCTCTAAGCTCTTTTGACTCATTAAACCAATGACAGTAGATCAAATCCCGATGACTAACTCGATTCGGTTCTTTTTCAATCTTCTTGACAGTCATTCTGGTCCCACAACTTTTCAAACTCACTACATCGCCAACCACAAATGGATCAATCTCGCTCATCACCCCTCCGATACTTGCCCTTGCTCCAACTTAGTAATCCCATTTTTTATATCCGCAATCGCTATATTCAAATGTGCCATAACCTCAAGCACACCAGGGTTTTGAGCCATCCCAAATGACCTCATCGTTTCCTGTAGCACTCGACGAGCCGCAAGCAATGCGCCCAAAGTCTCTGCCAAATCTACCATCAATAAACCGCCTTCCCTATCCTCGCTCGCTTCAAAGCAAAAGCTAACCTACGAATCAAAGCCTTAGTGTCCCAACGGTCATCCGTAGGATAACCTGCTTCAATCCAATCAATCAACTCACTCAACTCTACATCTGATACTGGTTCCACTAGCATTTTCTATAACCCCTCATCCATCCAAGCCTTTGGCCTATGCCGTTCAAAAGCCTTATGCAACGCACCTTTGAAGTACAGCTGCCTTCGCTTCCTTGACCTTCGACTCAGGAAAAACAACCCTAAGACAGCCATAAATACTACAGATAATAATATCGGCACTTATAAACCTCAATTCTTGTAGCCCAAAAAATCACTGACCATAGTTTTTCTTAATGGAGACACTATGCTAAGTCATTAAAGAAAGGTCACTATGATTTTTATATTCATCCACTGTGAAGGGTTATTAGAACCATGATTTACTGTGAACTAATGGAAGGCGGTCTTGAGATTAAAAAAGCGCATTTTGATGA
>Ga0307378_10005302_pt1 | contig 18005 bp, 17 predicted proteins | sample UN1MG_FD_202238 | JGI IMG/M metagenome (GOLD analysis project Ga0307378, IMG submission 202238) | Soil microbial communities from Risofladan, Vaasa, Finland - UN-1 | ecosystem: Environmental > Terrestrial > Soil > Coastal area > Acid sulfate soil | place: Finland: Risofladan, Vaasa | collected... | reverse complement strand
GGGCCAGCCCGGCTGGGACGGCTAGTCCCGCGAGCTCCAGCGCATGGCCGCCCTATGCAGCCGGCCCAACTACATCGACGCGCAAACCGCCCTGCCCGCCGAGGACGAGCAGCGCCTGCTCCACCACCTCGGCGAACTGGGCTACGTGGAGACGTAGTCCGCCGCGCACGGAGGGTTCAGGGTTTGGCGATCAGCTATCAGCCTTCAGCTATCAGCCCGTAGCGTCCGGTCTCCGTGCCGGACGGGGGCTTCAGGACCTAGCGTCCGGTCTCCGTGCCGGACGTAGGGTTCAGGGTTCGGTGCGTGCTACCGCTGTGCCTGCCCTGCCTGCCCTGAGCACAGCCGAAGGGAGCGTTGCCGAAGGGTGGCCGACGTACGCCCAGCGCCCGGCACGCACCAATCCCAGGCGCACATCTGAATCGTCCGTCAGCGGACCCACCCTACGAACTTCGCCGTGGCTCAGAACATACAAGGCGGTGTGGGCATGCATCACACTTGCCACTATTCGTCTTGGTCGGCACCGATCGTCTCCGCCACTGATGCCCGTTCGAGGTTGACCTGTCGCATCGGCTCGAGAACGAGCATGCTGTAGGCCGGGAACAGAAACCGAGTTTCGTTGGCGCCAGCCATACTCACCGTGTCGAGGAATTCTCTAAACGCTTGGCGTCGATCGACAAACCAGTCCAGCCCGGCCTTCCATCCGAAGACGCCCTTGGATGCCGTCTTGGCCATGAACAAGTAGACCGACTCACCGAGGGGTATCATCTGCAGCCCCCAGCGGAGCTTCGATTTGTAGTTGCCCCATTCCCAGTTCCACTCAACCCCTTCGGAGAGCTTCGCGCCAGCGTTCTCGGTTGCTCTGGGCAGGTCACTGTCCGACTGGCCTGTACCGTCAATCCATGTCCCAAAGCCCCACGAGCCGGCAATACTGCGTTTGAGGCCCACCGACTCGGGTAGGCACCCCTGTTCAATGGCCACGAACTCGTGAGCCAGCGCGATCTTCCCCGACCACGGAATGACGAGCTGAAAGCTGTCGGCTTCCGTTTCCAACGTAGCAATCTGAAGTGAGTCGGGTCGGAACTTCCCTCGAACAAACGGAATTGACGCCTTGAGAGATTCGCGGACCGTCTCGCCCGTACGCACCTCTTCCCCAAATGGCACGCACTGGATTGACTTCACCTTCACTCCACGCTTGGACTTGGATGCTTCCTTGGCGATCCTCTGCTCCCGCTTCGCTTGAGACTTCTCCTGGCCGGACATAGATGGCCTCCCTTTGGTCCTCTACGCTCGGATGCACTTACCATCGAGGCGCGCTGGCCGCTGGCGCGCTCCGTGCACGCCTTTTGCGCGCTGCCGACAAGCGTTCTGCGCGGGCTGGACAAGCCTTCTGCGCGGCGGCTGATTCCAAGAGGTCATGGAGATCAGGGTCCACGCTGACTCCTCCATCGGTTGGCATACCCCGGCATTGCCTCAGCGTGCTCCAGATGCCATAGCATACCGCTGCCACGTCAGCGTGGCAACTCCGGGCCGATGGTCGCTAACGTCCTGCCGTCAAAACGCTTGCGCCAGCCAGCCTCGGCTCCCCCGTGCCGCCACTGGATGGTCCCCGGAACTCCCGGACTCATTCCCGGAGGTCCCTGACTCGTGCCGGGAGGCCCGGCCGGGGCTGGCGGATGGCCGCCGGCTGGCCAAGCGGCGCCCGGAATCGGCAAAACCCGACTTTACAGGACATATCTGAGCACCTATCATAATCGCACGCTGGATGGGCGTCTACGACGCACAACGCGCCGCAGGCCGCGACCCATGTCATTTGCAGTAAGGAAGGAGTGAGTCATGCCGGGCGACCCGCCGGCGATCGATCCCAGCGAGCTGACGTTCCTGGCGACCGACGCGCGCACGCCGTACGTGGGCGACTTCCCCGGCGAAGACGGCAGCAAGACCGCCCACTATCCCCACGCACGTCGGGACTCCCCTGGGCCCGCCCTTGACGCCGCGGCGGGCGAAGGCCGACAATCGTTTGGCGATTGAGCCGCGTAGGGGCGACCGCGGTGTCAAGGGTCGCCACGACCGGTGAAAAGGGCCCGCCTGCCCTTGACGGGCCGCCGGGGACGGAATCCGCCCTCGCGCAGCGACGAGGGTTGGCGGCATGTCAGGGGTGGAGCGAGACGGCCAGCGCGACGATCGGGGCGTAGCGAAATGGTGGGCGGTGCCGACCCTACGGAACTGCGCAAGCAGAAGCAGGGCGGGCATCCTGCCCGCCAGGAAGTGACGAAGACAAAGGGTCCGCGCGGCGGACACTAACGATCTCACATCATCAAAAGGAGAACTCGCCATGAAACGCGCGATCAGATCAGTTCGCACGGCGGCGCTGGGCGCAACAATGTTGCTGTGCGCAGTGGCCTATGCGCAGCAGGAGCAGGCGAAGCCGTCCAGCTATGCGCCCGTCGCCATACATGAGGACTTCCAAAGAACCAAAACGCGCATGGAGGCGGCCAAGTCGGCTGTCATGAAGCGCCAAATGGACTTGCTCGAGGAGCGCTACGACTTGAGCAACCGGCCGACCAAAGGTGTCGGCATGTCTCGCGGCAAGCCGATCCAGGAAGGTGTGCGCGTTAGACTCCCGTCGGGCATGACTTGGGAGAAGCTCGCTCAGCTGACGACGGAGGAGATCCGCGAGAAGAACCTGTGGCCCAAGGGCTTGCTCCCGCTGCCGCATCCGAATCATGCCGAGGGCGGGATGCTCTTCCCGCAACAACACATCGACGAGATCAAACGACAGGAAGGGCGCGACCTCACGAGGTTCGACCTCGACTACGATCTGCCCGAGCACTTCCTGCCGGAGTTCCCGCCGCCGATCTACCTGACGACGCGTCCCGATTTGGGCGACGTCTCGCAGGGCCAGCTTGTGACGATCATGAATCACTATGAGCTGTTCAACGGCATCCTGAATCCCAAGCAACTCGAGGGACTGCGGCTGTTGGTCACGCCGTTTCCGCAGCAGCAGTTCAACCAGACGGAGGATCGCCGCTCGGCGTTGCCCCATCGCGGCGTCACGTGCTTTGACTGTCATGTGAACGGCCACACGAACGCAGCGACGCACCTCGTCGGTGACATCCGGCCGCAGGAATTCCGGCATCGACTCGACACGCCGCCGCTGCGGGGTGTGAACATCCAGCGTTTGTTCGGATCGCAGCGGGCCCTGAAAAGCGTGGAGGACTTCACGGAGTTCGAGCAGCGGGCGGCCTACTTCGATGGTGACCCGATCATCGCGACCAAGAAAGGCGTGAACATCCTGGACCGCGGTAGTCAAGTGCACTTCATGGCCGAGGTCCAGGCCCTGCTCGACTTCCCGCCTGCCCCGAAGCTCAACATCTACGGCCGCCTGGACCCGGCCAAGGCGGCGGAATCGGAAATCCGCGGCCAGGACATTTTCTTCGGCAAAGCGAAGTGCGCCGTTTGCCACCCGGCCCCGTACTATACGGACAACCTCATGCACAACCTGCAGGCGGAGCGCTTCTACAAGCCACAGATGGTCAACGGCCGGATGGCGGCATCCGACGGTCCCATCAAGACCTTCCCGTTGCGCGGCATCAAGGACTCGCCGCCTTACCTGCACGATGGCCGACTTCTGACGCTGGGAGACGTGGTCGAGTTCTTCAACCTGCTCCAGGAGCTGAAGCTGACTGAGCAGGAAAAACGGGATCTCGTCGCGTTCATGCTGGCACTATAACCCAGGGTGCTCCCTCGACGCACCATTCAAACGTGGGTCTCGAATTGGTGCGTCCGGGCTACCATTGGCTGAAAGCTGAGGGCTGATAGCTGATCGCCAATCGCTGAAAGCTCATCGCTGAACCCTGAACCCCGAACCCTGAGCGCGAGCGAGGGGCATCCGGCCGGTCGCTTGCGCTCCCGGTTCGGACGCGGCCGCCCACGAATTAATCCGAATACGTATTACCCAATTGACCATTTGACCATCCCCCTCGCCCGTTCCCCGCTCCCTCTTCCCCACTTAACCATTTGCCCACTTGACCATTTAACCACCGCCCTCAGCGGTTCTCTTCCCCATTCGCCGTGCTGAACTTTGCATTTTTCATGTGGAACTGAGCATTCGGCGTCAGCCGCCCCCAATCCCCACCAACCGAAAACTGAACACTGAAAACCGAGAACCCGATGTGTAGCATCGCACATGCACGCGCCTCTTCTCCGCCAACCTTGGTCCCTCCGTCCCTTGATCCCTCGGTCCCTACCGGCCCGCCGCGGGCCCGATAACAAAGGTGCTCCAATAAGGGGGGCGCACAAATGAGCACCTTGACCATCTTCGCCTTCCGGCACGCCAACGCCCGGTTTTATCGGAGCCGCAGTTGGCCGGGACAGAGCCCCGCCGCCACATTTCTGTGGCACAGGCATCTTGCCTGTGAATCCACCGGCTGGAAGCCGGTGCCACACAAGGCGGCCGGCACCCTTCGGCTACGCTCAGGGCAGGCTCAGACCGGACGCTACGTCCTCAACCCCGAACCCTCCGTCGTTGGTTCGCGGGCGAGACGCCCACACTACCCACTCCGTCCTCGGCGTCTCGGCGGTTGCCTCTCGGGCCAACCCTTGGCGTTCTCTGCGGCCTCGGCGGTTGCATTTCGGCCCAGTTCTTCGGGTTCTCTGCGGCCTCTGCGCCTCGGCGGTTGCATTTCGGTCCGAGGCAGCCGGGCCGCTACGGGGCTTGCTCGGCTGCCTGGCGGTGGAGCGCTTCGAGCTTTTCCTGCCACGGGGGGCCGCCCAGGTTCGGGTTCCAGACGCGATCCTGCTGGATGGCCTTGGCCACGTCGGCGGCGTGGCCTTCGCGTAACAGCAGCGCCAGCCAGTGGTAGCGGGCTTCCCAATAGTGCTCCGGCGCACGCGTGCGCAGCGTCGGATCTTTCAGCAGCACGGCCCACGCGTCTTTGGCGTGGCGAATCCGGTCCGGGGAGGGGTCAGCGCCCAGTTGCGCGTCGAGGATCAGGGCGCGCAGGCGGCGGCAATTGCCGTTGCGCGGGTCTTTCTCAAGCAGTGCGTTAGCGACCCGAGCCGCCTCGTCGAGCCGGCCCGCCACGTGATACATCCGGGCCAGTCCGTACGAGACGGCCGCGATGCTCTCGGGTGGCACCGGCCGCGCGAGGCGCGGGCCGCTACGGGTGGGTTGTTCCTGGGCGGCCCGGCACCAGCTCTCCAACTGCTCGAACGTCGTTATGGCCGCGCCGGCGAGGTTGCGCGCCGCTTCGTCCTGACCCTGCTCGCGCAGGCGCTCGACCTCCTGCTGCATTCCCTGGGCCAGGCCGGCCAGCACGCCGCCGGCCTTCTCGGCGGGGACCGCCTGAAGGTACTGCTCGAGCAGGCGGGCCGCCTGGTCGAATTGGCGCAGCCCGTGGTGGGCTCGGATGCGGACTGCCAGCACGCGCCCCATCAGGTCACTGCCTGCATAGCGCTGCTCGAAGTTGTCCGCCAGGTCCAGCGCCTGCTTGTACTGCTCCAGGCCGGTTGAGACGAGCATCTCGGCGGCGTTGACCGTGGCGGCGGCCGACCAGTGGCGCACTTGCTCGGCGTTCGACGCCGAGGACGCCCGCTCATAGGCCTGGCGGGCGTAGCGGGCCAGCTCGGAGGCCACGAGCCGGGCGCGCGTGAGATACTCCTGTTGCGCGAGCGAGCCGCGCGCCGCCTCACAGGCCAGACGCTGGCAGAGCTGCCGGCGGTACTGCGCCTCTTCCCACTGGCGTGAGGCGGCCGGGACCTTGCCGAACTGCTGGGCGGCTTCGTCGTAACGGCCGGCGGCCTGCAACGCGACCGGCAGCCACCACGCCGCCTGCACTTGCTTGGCCTGCCGGGGGTAGCTTTGCAGGAGGGTCAGCAGCGTGTCGGCCAGGCGCTGATAGTCCTGCTTGCGCTTGCCGTCTTCGGCGATCTGCGCCCGGAGCTGGTAGGCGAAGGTCGCCGCCTGCGGTGCCTTGGGGTGGCTCTTATGCTCGCTGGCCAGCCGCTCGAACGTCCCTGCGGCCGCCGGCAAGTCATGGCGGTGGTAGCGACAGGTTCCGAGCTCGAAGAGGATCTGCCCGATCAGGCCGGTGGACAGGTCCTTGCGCGAGAGGGCTTCTTCCAGACGTTGCTCGGCCTCGTGATGTCGTTTGCCCTCGGCGTGCAAGCGTGCCGCGAACAGCAGCTCCAGCGGGCTTTGGGTTTTCGGGTCGGCGGTGGTTCGGATGTGTGCTTCCACGTAGAGCTGCACCAGTGCGGGCCAGGCACCGCCTCGCGCGGCCAGGGTGTTCATTTTGCCCAGCCCGGTATCGCTGACACGCCGTGCTCTCAGCTGGATTGCCTTCAGGGCGGGGCTCTCTTCGGTCGAGCGACGCAGCACGTCCGCCTCGATCAGGTAGCTGTTGGCGTCCCAGATTCTGGCGAGGTTGACGTAGAAGTGGGTGGGGTCTTCCTGCGGGCTCAGCCGGGTCTCATCTTCTTCGAGCAGCGGCCTGAGCGTGACGCGGGCTTCCTCGAACTTTCCGCTGTCGATCTGGCAGCGGGCGAGCTCGTAGCGCACCTGGGCGGCGAGGGCCGGGTCGATCCCTTCCGGCAGGGCGGCGCGGAAGTTTCTTTCGGCCTCGGCGTAGCGCTGCTGCCCGCGCTGCGCCATTGCCAGACCGAGATGGCAGCGCGGTCCCATCGCTCCAACGCGGCCCGAGCCGAGCAGGTCCTGAAACCTGCGTTCGGCCAAGCGGAGCATTTCGGCACGTTGCCGGGTTTCGTCCGGCCCGACCGTCCCCTGGTAGAGGTTGGTCCAGCCGAGGTTGAAGTTGATGTCCAGTCGCAGCCGATGGATGGCGTCGTATATCCCCAGGGCGAAGAACTCGTCCTCGCGCAGGTCGAGCTCGGCGGCCAGCGGCTCGATCAGGGCCAGCGCCCGGCCATATTCCTCGCGCGCCGTCTGGAGCAGCTTGGCGAGCTGTTCGCGATCGCCGCGCCGGCCCGCGGTGAGCTCGAACTCGTCGACCTTGCGCGCGGCCCACTTCGAGAGGATCATGCCGGCCAGCTCGACCCGGGCCGCGGCCACATCGACGTCGCGCTTGGCCGGTTCGCGCCCGAAAGCGTGTTCGAGCGCGGTTATCCAGTCCTGGTAGCGGCGCTGAGCTTCCTCGAAAGCGCGCTGGCGCTGCGTCGCGTCGCGCAACTGCCCAGCTCGATTGGCGTAGGCCTGGGCCAGCAGGTGCAGATCTTCGGGCTTGCGGCTGCCGCGCAGGCGGGACTCCAGCGCGCTGGCCATACCGTCGCGCACCATGCGCTGGATGTCGGGTGGGACTTCGCGGGGTTCGTCCTGGGCGAGCGCGACGGGCGAGGCGACCAGCAGCGTCAACAGCAGCCCCAACGACGTGCGCCGGGCTGTGGGGGATTGTTCGGGCATCGCTTTCGTCGCCTACGGACTGAGCTGGCCGCTGCCACCGAGGCTGACGGCAAACTGCACGTTCTTGAAGCCGGCCTGCACGGCGGCGTCCATGGCCTTGACCACGAAGTTCCAGCGGACGGTAGCCTGGGCTCCGATCACCGTCGGGTTGGTCGGGTCGGCACCGGCCTCGCGTCGGTCGCGCAGGTAGGCCAGCAGGTGGCCGAAGCTGTTTCCTTCCAGCGGCTCGCCCGTGACGTAGATGTTGCAGGAGCGGCCGTCATCGACGTCTTCAAGGGCGATCTGCACGGCAGGAATGATCTCGACGGGCGCGCCTTCGCCGGGGCCGCTACGGGGATCGAGCTCGGTTTGCAGCACGCCTTCGGTGGTCAGGTGCAGCGAGGCGCCCAACATGAAAAACACCAGCAGCACCATGATGACGTCCACCATTGGTGCCAGGTTGGGGACGCGTTGACCCGCCGGCTCGGGCAAGCCTCTTCTCATTGTGCGCCCTCCGGCTGGTCTTCCGGGTCGGGGCCGGCGTTCGCGCTGAAGACGATCTTGCCGATCTGGGCCAGCCCGCAGCCGCGCAGCACGACCTCGACGTCGCTGTAGGCTACCTGCTTGTCGGCGCGGATGACGCAACGCATGTCCTCGTCGCGGGCCGTGCTCTGCTGGGCTTTCGACAGCAGGAAGGCCTCGATCTCCTCCGGCGGCAGGACGTGCTCGGTGATCTTGCGGCCGTCCCAGCCGACGACCACGTATTCGGCCGGGCTCAGGTCGTGGTCGTCGTCATGGATGTTGATGACGACGCGCGAGCCGAACTCGCTGCGGTCCACCATCTGGGCCGCGACGGCGAAGGGCAGGTCCATCGGGCGATGTGCGCGGTCCACCAGCTCGGTGGCCAGTAGGAAGAAGATGATCAGGCACATCATCACGTCCACCATCGGGGCCAGGTTCAGCTCCCAGCTCGTTGGTTTGGGCGGCCTGAAGATCATCGTCAGCCCTCAAGTGGCTCGGTGTGCCCGCGGCTATTTCTTGGCCGGTTGTGCGGCGGGCGGCGGCGGCACCGACGGCGGCAGCTTGCGGGACTCTTCCGTGCGCGGGACGGCGGCCGACGGCCGGAAATACTCCAACAGATCCAGAACCTGCACCGTCGCGTGAACCGTCAGTGAGTCCGTGCGGTTCCGGCAGATGCCGAAGAAACCGAGGCCGACAACGGCGAGCATCAACCCGAGCATGGTGTTGACCAGGGCCAGGCTGATGCCGCGGGAGAGGTTCTCGGCAGAAGCGGTTCCCCCGCCGGCCCCCATCGCGCCGAACGCGATAATCATGCCCCAGACCGTGCCCAGCAGGCCCATGAGCGGTCCGAGGTTGCCAAAGATGTTGAGGTACTCGACCTTGCGGAACATCCGCCCGCTCAGCTCGCCGGACTTTTCGAGCGCGGCTTCGTGCATGGCGTCGAAGCCGTGGCGGCCGTGCTGCAGGGCGGCGGTCATCACGCGCGCGAAGAAGGTCGAGCTTTTCTGCATGCGGTTGAGGCATTCGCGGAAGTTGCGCCGTTCGATCTGGTCCTTGGCCCGCTTGACCTGGTCGATGGGGATGATGGTCCTGCGGCGGATGGTAAGGAAGTGCTCGGCGATAATCGCCAGCACCACGACCGAGCCGGCCAGGATGAACCAGGCCGGCCACTCGATCCCGCCCCGGATCAGGGTGAACATTGATTGTTCGGACGAGCCGGCGGATTGCGCGAAGGTCGGGCTGGTCCCCGCGAGCGACAGCAGCCCTAGTGATCCGGCCAAGCGAAGGCTAATCATCTCTTCGTCCTTTCCTCCCGCGCTCCCCGCTTGCGCGGCGCGCTCCACTTATGGTCCGCGCAGATCGACGCCGGTCACGACCTTGGCTTTCCCACCGCTGGCGTCGGCGATCCGCTTCAGTCGGCGGGCGCCGTCGGTCATGCGCGGCAGCCCGCTGGTATCTTCGAGGAGGATCTCGTCGAAGACCAGGCAGTGGATCTGGGCCTTGACGCGGCGGTTGGCCTGGGCGATCTCGGTGACTACCGAGTCGTCGAAGTAGCCGTCAGAAAAGAAGAAGATCGCATCCGGCTTGAGGGCCAGGGCGCGTTTGACGGCCTGCAAGGGGTGCGTCGATCCCTGGGGCGTTTTGCGCTCGATCCACGCGAAGAACTTGCGTCGCACTTCGAGCGTAGCCGGCTGGAGCGTTTGCTCGAAGTTCTCGGTGAAGATACGGTCGCTGTTCCCGGCCCCCTTGCTGTAGAAGATGAAGACGTTGAATGACTGGAAGGGCTTCAGTGCCCCGACGGAGCGTTTCAGTTCGCGTTTGAGTTCGTTGACGGCGACGATGATCGAGCCGGAGAAGTCGATGACGTAGGCGATTTTGTTTGCTTGGATGCGGAGGTCCCAGACGCCGGCTTTTCCGATGCCGGTTCCGGAGCCGAAGCCGCCGCCGATGCCGCCTCCTCCGCCGGTTCCGGCCCCCCCGCCGAGCCCGAGGATCCCCGAGCGACCGCTGGTGCCGATTCCGAACCCGCCGGTATCGAGCGCTTCGCCGCCGGAGCCGGTCTCACCGAAGTCGAGCTCGCCCAGCTCGCTCAGGTCGCGGGTGAAAGACTCGCTGGCGGCGAAGTCGAAGGCGTCCGGGTTGGGGGCTTGGAGCAGGGTTTCGCCGGGCCACTTGAATGCCCCTTCCATCTTGTCGGCCAGACTCTCGGTGATCCCGGCCTCGTATTCGCCGACCTCGATGGTGCGTTCGCTGAGCACCTGCCAGGTTTTCAAGGCCAGGGCCGTAAAGAGCGCCACGTGCAAGAGCAGGCTGATCCCCACCGGCAGGCCGAGGTGAACCAACCAGCGGAAATAGGGGTTGCGGGCCTCGCGGTCGGCGAAGGGCTCGGGCTCGCTCGCTCCGGCCGGCGGATGCGAACGCGTGGTTTCGTCGGTCTGGTTGGCGGTCATGGGACTGAGGGACGAATCGATCGCGTCGGCGCGCGGTCAGGGTTTCGGGGGCGGGGCGCCGCCGGCCGCCTGTACGTAGCGCATCCGCATCTCGTACAACACCTGGTCCAACAGTTTCTTTTCCTCCGGGGTGAGGTTGTTCTTGGTCTTGTCCTCGAGCACCTGGAGCAGGTCAACGAAGTGCTTGGCGATTTCGAAGTTGGGGGGGATGCGCTCCCCGCCGGGACCGGAGACCAGCCCGAGCCCGACCATGGCCTGCATGGCGATGAGATTGAGCAGCTCGGCGAAGTTGGGGCCGGGCAGCGGCTCGCGTTTGGCGGTCTCCTCGGCCAGGCGCTCCTTTTCCCGTTTCGCTTCGGCCTTCCAGTCCTCGTCAACGATGATCTTTTTTTCTTCTTCAGCCATGCGATACCCTCTCTAGCGGGGAGTTTAGCGGGGATTCTTCCCCCCCGCCACCGTTCAGCCCGCGGTTGATGCGTGGGCTCAGGCCCGAGTTGCCGCGTGCTTGCCTTTTTTCCGGCTGGGCCCTTCCTCTGGCGGCGGTTCCCAAGGGTGGGCGCGCGGGGAGCGGGGCGGCATCCGCCGCAGCACCCAGAAGCCGATCAGCCCGGCGATCGTCATGCAGACCGCCAGAAACTGCGAGATGGTGAATCCCATGGTATCGACCGGGTTGTCGGCGCGGATTACCTCGATCAACCAACGCGCCAGCGGCTGGATCACGAACAGCGCGCAGACCACCTGCCCGTCGCGCGTGCGCCGCCAATACACGGCGCTCAGCAGCAAGGCGATCAGCAGCGCCGTAACCATCGAGTACAACTGTGTGGGATGGACGGGTAGCGAACGGTGCTCGGCGGCGATGGCCCGCAGCTCGGCAAACGTCAGCCCGTATTTCTTCATCAGCGTGTGGATGCCCACGTGCTCGAGCTTGGCGGCGTTCAACTTGCGGTTGAGCTCTGCCAGTTCGCGGGTCAGGCGTTGCTTTTCGGCGTTGTTGGAGGCGCGGCTCAATTCGGCCTGACGGGCGGCCGTTTGCCCGGTCAACTCGGCGATGGTCGTCTCCGCCCGGGCGATCTCCTCTTCGGGGACCGTGAGGATCTCCCGACTGAGGGGTTGGGCCAGTCCGGTCGGCTCGTGAATGAAGATCAGCTCTTCGCGCAACCCGGCCTCCGGGAGTTTCTGGCCCCACTGTTGTATGGCGGCGGGGCTGCCGAAGGGAAATCGTACGGCCCAGGGCAGGTCGCACACGCCGCCGAAGCAGCAGCCGTTGAGCAGGCACCCGACGCGGCCGAAGGCCAGGCCGAGTGCCGCGGAGGGGGCGATGATGTCCAGGTACCAGCGCAGCGAGACCTTCTCCCGCCAGCGGAGCCAGATCACCACGGCGATCACGGTGAGGATGAAGCCGCCGTAGAACTCCAGACCGCCCTTGGTGACGTCGATGATCGCCAGGAAGACCTGCCCGGCGTCGCCGCGATTCTTGAACTGGTCCCAGTAGTGGACGACGTACATGAATCGGCAGCCGACGACGCCGGCTAGCAAGGCGATGAAACCGCAGTTGAGGACCACGTCGGGGTTGGCCTTGGACTTGGCCGCTCGGCGGGCCGCCCAGACGATCGCCACCATGAACCCGATCATCATCATCAGCCCGTAGCTGGGGAGGTCTCTTCCGAGGAAGGGGATGCGGAATATGATCGGCATCATGGCAATGCGACCTTGCTCGTGCTTGCGGCTCCAGTTTGAGCGTTCGGCGAATCTTAGTCGGCGGTCCGGTGCGGGTCTACCAGCAGGTTGTCGATGAGCCGCGCTGGGCCGACGTGTACCGCCAAGGCAATCAGCACCGGCTTGTCGATGCGCTGCACCGGCTGCATCGAGTCGGGATCGACCACGCTGATGTAATCGACGTTTGCCGGGCCGGCTTCGTCGATGATCCGGCGCATGTGGGCGGCCAGTTCGACCGGATTACGCGCACCGGCCTGGATGCGTGTGCGGGCGGCGCACAGCGATCGGTACAGCGAGGTGGCCTGCCGGCGCTGAGCATCGGTGAGGTACGCGTTGCGGCTGCTGACGGCCAGGCCGTCGGGCTCGCGTATGGTCGGGCAGCCGACGATCTCGATGGGCATGTCCAGGTCGCGCACCATCCGGCGGATGACGGCGAGCTGTTGGAAATCCTTTTCGCCAAAGTAAGTGACGTCGGGCTGGACGATGTTGAAGAGCTTGGCGACGACGAGGGTGACGCCATCGAAGTGGCCGGGCCGGCACGGGCCGCAGAGCGTGTCGGTCAGCCGGGCAACGTGCACCGTGGTTGTCGCGTCGGGGCGGTACATCGCCTCGGGCGGGGGTATGAAGACGAGGTCTACGCCCGCTTTCTGACAGATCTCCAGATCGCCGGCCTCGTCGCGCGCGTAGCGCTCGAAGTCTCCCCCGGGGGCGAACTGCGTCGGGTTTACGAAAATGCTGACGACCAGGTAGCCGCTGGCGTGCTTGGCCGCCTTCATCAGCGACACGTGAGCAACGTGCAAGGCACCCATAGTGGGTACGAAGGCGATGCGGCGGCCCGAGCGGCGAGTCTCGGCCAGTACCCTGCGCGCTGAAGGAATCTCGCGGGTGACTTCCATGGCGCGTATTGAATCCGACCGGAGAAGGCTTGTCACGTCGGGGTGCCGGCTGGCGGCCCGCGTGCCTTACAGGACCAGATTCTTCGCTGGGCTCAGAATGACAGACGTCGGCGCGTGTAGAATGCGGCTGGCGCTAGGCGCGCTTGTTGGAGAGGTGTCAGGATGGTCTGGAAACTCTGGCACGTACCGGTTCTCGCAATACTTCCCTGTGCGTTGGCGTCGGGCGCGCCGGCCGACGATCCGTCCTGGATCGCACGCAGCAAGACCGGCATGGTCGCCAGCGATTCGCCCGGGGCGTCGCGGATTGGGGCGGACGTGCTCAAGGCGGGCGGCAACGCGTTCGACGCGGCTGTCGCGACCTCGTTTGCCCTCGCGGCAGCCCGGCCGCAGAGCACCGGGCTCGGCGGCGGGGGCTTCATGGTCGCGTACGTCGCGAAAGAGAACCGCTTCGTGGCGCTGGATTTTCGCGAGACCGCGCCCGCCGGCGCCACAGCCGAACGCTTCGCCAGGCTCCACGCTGAGAAGGGCGACGGGCCTTCGCCCAGCGTATACGGCGGGAACGCGGCGGCCACGCCGGGGCTGGTTGCCGGGCTGGCGGAAATCAACCAGCGCTTCGGCATACGCTCCCTGGCCGAGCTCGTCAAGCCGGCAGTCGAGCTGGCCGAGACCGGCTTCGTCGTGGACGAGCATTTTCGCCAGGCGTGCCGGGGTGTTCTTGGAGATTTCGAGAAGTGGCCGACTCTGAAGAAGCACGCGAAGCTGCTGGACATCGTGCTGGTCAACCGCGAGCCGCCTGCGGTCGGTCACAAGCTCAAGCGCCCCGGCTTAGCCAAGGCTCTGGGCCTGATTGCCGAGCACGGTCCGGCGGCGGTGTACGACGGCCCGATCGGCCGGGCGATGGTTGATGCGGTGCAGGCGGCCGGCGGGACGCTCACCATGGCCGACCTGCGGGCCTATCGCGTCCGCGAGCGGGAGCCTATTCATATCCGCTACGTCTATAGCGACTATGGCATCGTTTCGATGCCGCCGCCGTCTTCAGGCGGGGTGTGTCTGGTGGAGATCCTCAACATTCTCCAAGCGTGTTCGCTGCGCAGCGATATTCATCCGGTGGAAGGGCGGGCGCACGTGCTGGTCGAAGCCATGAAGCACGCTTTTGCCGACCGGGCGCGCTGGCTCGGCGATCCGGACTTCTGCAATGTCCCGCTTGAGCGGCTCATGGGCCGGCAGTACGCGGCGGATCTGGCGTGGCGCATCTCGCCGCGCGAAACGCTCGATCCGGCCCGATATGGCGACGTCACCCCGGCGCCCGACGATGGCGGCACGTCGCATTTCAGCGTTGCCGACCGGTTCGGCAACATCGTTGCGCTCACCGAGACGATCAACGGCACGTTCGGGTCGCTGGTTTTCGCGGAGCCGTACGGGATCATTCTGAACAACGAGATGGACGACTTTGTCACCGTGCGTGGCCAGGCGAATCTCTACGGGTTGGTGCACAGCGAGGCGAATCTGGTCGGCCCCGGCAAGCGGCCGCTGTCGAGCATGTCGCCGACGATCATTCTGAAAGACGGAAAACCGTTCCTGGTGCTCGGCGCCTCCGGCGGGCCGCGGATCATCTCTTCGGTCCTTCAGGTGGCCCTGGGCGTCATGGAGGGCCAGTCCCTCCAGGACGCGATGACCAGCCTGCGGCTGCATCATCAGTGGCAGCCGGACGAGGTCTTCTTCGACCGCCAGCCGCCGCGTGAACTGGTGGAGGGCTTGACGCAAAGGGGTCACAAGATCAGCGCGGAGCGCAAGACGGGCGTGGTGCAGGCGATTCAGCTTCTGGAAGACGGCACGATGGTCGGGGCGAGCGATCCGCGCAAGGGCGGCCGGCCGGCGGGGGTCCCCTAGGGTGTTGCCTTCCAGCCTGGGACTGCCCGGATGTCAGCCGAGCCGGGCGGCGTGCCGGAGAATCCCAAATCAAACGTTTCCGGTGCGTTTGATGCGGTGCACCAGCGTCTGGGCCGCGGTCTTGATGCCCCGGATTGCGCCGAGCAGCTGCTCGCGGTTGGGGGCAAACTCCATCGCCGTGTCGGTGTAGACGTAGCCCTCCGCGATGAGCCGCGCCAGCGACATGGTGAAGTTGTGCATCCCGGATTCCGTGCTCCCGATGATGATCGAGGGCAGGTCTTCGTCCTCGCCCTCGCGGATCTTGTCTTTGACGACCGCCTCCGCCAGCAATACCTCGGTCGCCGGGACCCGTGAGATCTTGGTGTCGATGGCCGGCAACAGGCGCTGCGCGCAGACGGCCCGCAGGCTGTTGGCGATGGAACTGCGGATGAAGGGGTGCTGCGAGCGGGGGAAAAACTCGAGCATGCGCGTCAGCGACTGCATCGTGTCCGCCGTGTGCAGCGTGGCAAAGACCAGGTGCCCGGTCTCGGCTGCCGTTAGCGCCGCGAGTACGGTGTCGGCATCGCGCATCTCGCCGACGAAGATCACGTCCGGGTCCTCACGGACCGCGGAGCGCAGACCGTCGGCAAAGGTGTCCAGGTCCAGCCCGATCTCGCGCTGACTGACGATGGCGCTCTTGGGGCGGAAGGCGTACTCGATCGGGTCCTCGATGCTGATGATGTTGACCAGGCGCGTCTTGTTGATGTGGTCGATCATGGCCGCCTGGGTGGTGCTCTTCCCGCAGCCGGTCACGCCGCACACGATGATCAGCCCTTCGAACGTCTCGTCAGCCAGCTTGTGATAGATCGGCGGCAGGTGCAGCTCCTCGAAGTTGGGGATTACTGGTTTGACTCGGCGGATGGCCGCGTGCATGTGGTCGCCGGCGCGTAGGATGTTGATGCGGAAGCGTTCCCCGTCCGGGAGCGTGAAGGCGAAGTCCAGCGCCCCCTTCTCCTCATAGATGTGAAAGCGTCGCTTGGGAATGACTACTTTCATCATATGCTCGATCTCGCGCCCGTCCACTTTGATCGTGGGCATCTTGGTGCGGCGTAGCCGCCCGGCGAGGCGATAGACGGGCGGGACCCCGGTCTTCAGATGCAGGTCACTGGCATCCAGGTTTTTCATTTCCTGCAACAGGGGGACAACCGAATCGGGCAGTTCGCTCATCAAGGCACCTCAATCCCAGCGCGTTCGTGTACGCTAACCCCTCTCGACATATGATATTGCGCCGACCGTGGGTGAGGCAAGCCGATTGTGACCCGCCGATGCCCCCGGCGGGTTCATGCGGCGACGCTATGGGCACCCCTCGCCCCAGTGGGCCAGCAGAATGCCTAGGTCAGCGTGGTCAGTGTCGCCGTCGCAGTCGAGGTCGCCGGGGCAATCCCCGCCGGTGCAGCCCCAGTCGGTCAGCAGGATGCCGAGGTCGGCGTGACCGACGCAACCATCGCCGTTCAGGTCCCCTGGGATGCGTGAGCCGAACTCGTCGCTGCCGATGTCCACGACGCGTTGGCCGTCGTCGTCGCCGTCCCACACGCGCATCTGGCCGTCGATGTCCCGTTCGTCCGGTTCGGGCAGGTATTCAGGATCGCCGGCGTCAATACACAGCGAAATGGGCAAGAGGTGGAGGTCGTTATCCTCCCAAGTGTCGGGATCGTCGTCCGGGCCGTCGGGATCGACGAACAGCGGATCGGCCTCGATATTGCCGTTGCCCGGCCAGCCGCCCTCGACGTTACTGTAACTGATCGTGATCGTCGAGCCGTCGTCGTTCCAGATCTCGTCGCCGCCATCCCAAAGAATGCAGTTGGTCATGTGCACGTCGCTTGGAAACAGGTCATTGAAGGAGTAGCAGGCCAGCGCGGGCCCGCTGGTCGCCGAGTTTGCCGCGATCGTGCAGTTGCTGATCGTGGGGTTGCTGCCGTAGCAGCGGATCGCGCCGCCGTAGTCGTCGACCGAGTTTCCGCTGATGGTGCAGTTAGCGATGGTTGGGCCGGCAAAGTGGCAGAAGACCGCAGCGCCCTCACACGACGTGCAGGCGGTGATTATGCAATTTCGGATAGTGGGACTGCTGTACCAGCAGTGGATCGCGCCGCCGTGATGTCAGGTGTGCCCGGCGGCGATGGTGAAGCCTTGCACGACGGCGTCAGGGCCCTCGTCTGTCCAGAAATAGAAACCCAGCCCGAGTTCCGCGCACTGTATGATGCAGCGGCTCGGTCCGTTGGCCGAGCGCACCGTGATCGCCTTGCCCAGAAAGTCCAGATCGTAGTTGCCCACGCCCTGATAGGTCCCGTCGGCCACCAGCACGGTGTCGCCGTCTTGGGCGGCGTCGATGCCCGCCTGGATGGTGAGATAATCCCCGCTGCCGTCCCAGCAGACGTAAATCGTGTCAGCGTTGGCGCTCGCCGCCCACAGCCCGAGTACCACAACTGCTACGCTCCGGAATCGATCGAACATGAATTGTCCCTCCTTTACGGGCAGCCCTGGCCCCAGTGGGCCAGCAGTATGCCGAGGTCGGCCTGGTCCGTATCGCCGTCGAAATCGCAGTCCCCCGGACAATCACCGCCCGTGCAACCCCAGTCGCTCAACAAGATGCCGAGGTCCGCGTGATCGACGCAGCCGTCGCCGTTGAGGTCGCCCGAGATCTGAAACTCGTACGCGCCCATATCCACGATCGGCAGCTCAGGGTAGTCCGGATCGGGGTTGCCCGTGTCTTCCGTGTCCGGATCATCGATGAAGCGCGGGTTGCCATCGAGGTCGAACGGCATCGGCTCCTCCGTATCGCCGTCTCCGTCGAGGTCGAGCCCGTCGGCCGGAACCGCCTCGTTGTCTGCGGCGTCAATACACGGCGAACCGGGAGACAGCCGATAATCACCGTTGTCCGGATCGACAAACAGCGGATCAGCGTCGATGTTGCCGCTGCCCCAAATCAACGTGGACCCATCAACGATTAGGACGTCGGCCTCACCGCCCGCGACGTCACAGTACGACACCACGAGCACGCAACGGCTGTCGAGCACGATCTCGGTTCCTTGCTGCTTACCCGCGAGGCGATCGCCCCACAGAATGCTGTTGGTGAGCACGGCGTGGCTGTTGAAGTTG
>Ga0307378_10005301_pt1 | contig 18006 bp, 13 predicted proteins | sample UN1MG_FD_202238 | JGI IMG/M metagenome (GOLD analysis project Ga0307378, IMG submission 202238) | Soil microbial communities from Risofladan, Vaasa, Finland - UN-1 | ecosystem: Environmental > Terrestrial > Soil > Coastal area > Acid sulfate soil | place: Finland: Risofladan, Vaasa | collected... | reverse complement strand
GAAAATACTAAAAGATATCTTCTATAAAAATCCCGATATTTTCATGCTAATTTGCTTATCAAGGAATCTTTTAGGATTTTCAGATGAGGAACTGGAAAATATTAATTGGACAGATAATTGGCTAAAATATAATAAAAAAATTAGGGGATACAATAATGCAGATACATTAAAAATCCTAACGAGCTTATTCCAAGATGTAGATAATAAGAAACCATTTGAGTACTACTTAGTTGAGATAGACACTAATATGAGATTTCCCTCGACATATCACTTCTATATCCTTGATTTTTAAGATATATGAACATATTTAGGATATACACACTCAGATCCCAAGTAAGGATAAAATTTTCAATAAAAGTATAAATTTGGTTTTCACTTCTAAGTATTGTATTTTCTCTTTAGTATCTTCTAGAGAAACGTTCTTTAATTTATACATCAAATTAAGTTCATTACTGGAAAGAACGCTTTTCCCATTTTTTATGAGTTTTTTTATTACTTCAGCCATTTTGGGTGATTTTCTTTGGAAAATTTCAAAATATTCCTTTTTAAATCTTATTGAGATTAATATTTTGGGTGGATATGATCGATATAAAGTGTTAGGATAATCCTCCTCCAGTATTGCAGTTATACGATTGTCCTTTTCAAACAGAAATGACAAGGATTCACAATTTGGACAAATTTGAAAATTTTCACTCTCTTTATTAAACTCTAATTTTTCCCGACATTTTGGACACTGATACATGAAATTTATCTCTTTAGGAATGATTCATTCACATTTTGTTTATAATAAATAGAGATACATCCCTTAATTTATATTTTAATTGAGAGTTTATTAGATGTTTAATAATTAGTTTAATTAATATTGTTGTCATTAAATCAGTGATGAACAAATATGTTGTCAGCATAGTACTGACTTTTGATGATTTTAGAATTATGATGTCGGAAAGTAATTCTAAAAAATTAATTGTTAAAGTAAAAGGTAGTTATTATAAATCCCTAAACAATTGGCTGTAGCAGGATTTTTTTACCTTTTCTTTAACAATACCTATTTATTTTTTTGAGAATTTAAGATTTATCTATTTTTTTTCTTCTATATACCCATTTAAAATGCTAAGGAAGCAAGATATTAAACGACCATCGATAATTTTAAAGAGGAATATGGAAATAAGTTGAAAATAACTTCAAGACATCTAAATTGGGAATAAAAAGCTGCATCAACCAATATAATCTCTTGGAAAATCTTCAACTATCTCTCTCAACTAATATTTGAGTTTTTAAGGTCTCTAAATATGAAAACCATTGCTCTTTTGATAGAATTTTCTTATCTATCCAGATTTTTAAAAGAAACCATAAAAATTCCTTAAAATATATCTGAATGTATTCTTTAAGTTTGCCTAAGTGATAATGAGATGGAAGGTCTTCATAGAGATGGGAAGGTAAATATTTCGGAGTATTAAATTTTTCTGGATGAGCGATATTATTCCTCATTCTGAATGCATCTTTAAAGAAATCTATAATGTTCCGGCGATAGGGTCTTGGTCCATTTACGAATTGAGTCCACATTTTTCGTTGATCTTCAGCTATTTTTCTGAATGTTACAATTATAGGGGCTTGTTTTTTATCTGGTCTATATCCCAAATCAACAGCAATCGATTTTTTGTATAATAAACCTTCTAATGTCGAAACCAAAATGAAAACTCGCAAATCAGCATAATGTATATTATCCAACGAACGTAACGTATTTACTGCATATCGAAATATTCTTTTTATTTCTAACTCTGTATCTTGACCATAAAATGCATCATAAAACCATTTATAATGAGCATTCCAAGTTCCAATCCAAAACTCTTTTACCTTATCTTCATAAAATCTAATATACGCGCGAGCTGGAGGAAAAGAATGATAAATATATCCTTTTAAAAATGGATATATATCTGAAAAAGGAGGAGGCTCTACCCAGTAGTAATGGCTAACGGAAAAGGGAACAAATTCGTGACGATCTGAATATAACATGAAAAAATCATACATGCTAAGTATCATATCTTCGAAGATCTCTTTTCCAATATCCAATATAGGGTAATATGGCATGATAGAATAAGGTTCTTCATCAATTAGTTTTTTTTTTTGAATGCATGAGATCTCAATACTTGCCTGTGCATCTCGTTCCCATTGTTGCTGGTCTCTTCGCTCTGACCAAAAGAGTGGAGGTTTTTTAAAATTGTTCATTATTGAATCACTCCCGTAAGGCGATTCAATATCTATTATGTTCTTAATAATATGATTGGGGTCCAATTCTATTTCTTTTATGTCTTTTAATAAGATTCCAAATGCTGGTATCAGTATTTTATATCTAAAATAATCATCTAATAATACTTCACTTTCTAACCGACCATACTGCTTATCAAAGTGTGCCTCCAATGTCTCGTCTTTGAGAAGTTCTTCTTTTGATTTTGAAAGGAGAGAATTTTTATCGGCGAAAATGATTAAGTCTACTAAGAAATTCTTCAAATATACTTGTAAAAAGCTAAATTCCTGTCCTGCTATAGCATTCCATTGAAATTTCTTAATTTCAGGAACTTGAAGTAAATCTTCTAAGAATCTTCTCCCTATTTCCTCGTTAAAAATTCTTTGGTCATATCCTTTACTGTAATTTGAAATGCAATGAATTGCTAAATCAAAAGCTTTCTGTCTGATTTTCGGTAACCTTGCTGGAATTGTCATCCTATCTAAAAAATAAAATTAAACTAAATTAATCTTTCTTTTTCTCATATAATAAATTCATTGTCTTTGGAAAGTGTATCAATCTTGAAAATAACCGATTAGGACCAAATATCTTTCATGATATATGAGGGAAAAAGGAGAATACTTTCTTCCAATGGAAACGGGTCTCCCAATAAAAGCTATTTGGGGACACAAAAAGATATTTATTTTCGCAAGGAATTTCGATATAATGAAATAAACAAGATCGCAGAGTCTCTCATGAGTCATATCATGGAATAAATTTTTATCAAAATCTTGCGAGTAAGGTATATGGTGGATTCTAAAATTTCTTTTGAAAATAAAAAATGAAGATGAAAGGTATTGATTCTTCCATTACTATGCCCTATTTGCAATCGATTCGAACTCTCCTCCAATCTTCAAGGTGAATGCTTGAAGCTTGCCGACTAACTCGTGATATTCGGCATCATCTAAAACCTTCTCTACTTCTTGAGGGGATCTAAACTTCATTAAAATGAAGATCGAGCTACTTGGAACCCGTTTTTGAATGCTTACCATGTCTCATCACTCCTAAAGTTATCATTTCTGCGCGACAATTGTCAACTATTGTCATCTTTTGTCGACTTTTAAAGAAAAAATGCTACTATCGGAGCAATTGTCATCAATCGTCGACAATTGTCGACGATCTCACCACGAAATGGCTGATGAATGGTTCCATTATCCGTCTTAATTTTATTATTGTCAATTACGGGTTCTTTTTTATTTAAATAGATCCCAGACAATAGTCATCCATGAACCATTACCCGATGGTAAGGGGAAAAATAACGTGTCAGTTTAAGAACCCCTGACCATAAAAGTAACATGAATCCGAGCGTACGATGTGAAACACATGCTAGATAATGATAAAGAATTAGGAATTATGGAGCTCTTTCCAGAGATTAGAATTGCCCAATTAAAAAACACTTACCTTTCGACTGAGAAAGAACTAAGATCTCTCCTTCTTGAAGCACTTCAGAAAAGGAATCCCCATCGAGCTTTAGAACTTGGAAAAAGGCTTGAAGAACTGCATGCCCGAGATAAAAACGAAAAAATGATCCTCGCAACGCAATTGCTTGTTACTTTTATTAAAGGCTTACTTCGATGGCCGTTACACGTTTTAAAAGTGTCTCGAGATACTGTAATGGAACGGTTAAGCTATTGGTTTATCGATAAAAATTATAATTATAGTCCCGATACCTTCAGGAAATCGAAAAAAGGAGCTATTACGCTATTATTGAGCTTGGAAGAAGGAGTAAAATACCGCCTAAATGAAAACGATCTACAAATTTTTGCTGAAATTTCCCATAATGGAGATAAATTGAGAAATCTGAAAAATCACTTGTTCATCAAGGAAGAAGAGTTAAAGTCGTTTTTCCAATACATTCCAGAATTCACCTTGGACGAATCTTCGAATACCATTGAAATACAGAAATCTCCTTTTTTTAATTTGCTTGACCCATTTGAAAGATTGCTCCTCAGGTTATATCATCGGAATCTCATCGTAGATGATCAGCCGCCCTCAACTCTTACCCAAGCATCCCCAGAGCTCCACGCACTCGAAGGGATCTTCCATGATGTACGGGAAGAGAAGGAAGAACTGTATCTTACTGAACAAGGGGTGAAATATGTTGAAAATGTGGTCGAGTTTTATTTTCGAAAGATGACTTTTCGACCATTTTTTATCGAATTGAAATTTCTTGTTTTTAATGATATGGCTCGGATTTTTGCAAGGGGATGTTTACTCCCGCCAGAAACGGTTGTTCCAATTACATGTTTTGTTCGCGAAGATCTTAACGAACTCCCCTCAGAAACTTCTAAGTATTTCCTTTCATGCTTGCTTGAAGAAGATATTGAGGAGGACGATTCTATTAGAGAAAGCGTACTTTATGGTTCGTGGGTTAAAGAATTCTTCGATGCCCTCAAAAAATGGCGAGTGCCGTTTCCTTCCTTTGAGCTCGTCCCTCGTAATTCAATCAAAATCGTTGAAAACCCGTGGTTTCGTCATTTTAGTCCTCTTTTACAAAATTTCTTATCGATGAAAGAAATTGATGGGTTTAAAAACATGATACAGAGGATTTTCTCGAGGAAGCTGGAGGTAAATTACATGTATCAACAAAATATGTTGTATGATGATGCCTTTTATCGCGAGTTAACTCCTAAAGGCTGGAAATTCTTGACCTACTTCGAAGATCTATTGGCGGAAAAAATCTTGAAATTCGATAAATTTTCGATAGATTCCTTAGCTTCAGAAATCAGCGATGACTTCACTGAATCCTTGAGAGATCTCAAGCTTTTCCTGCACATCATCGATGATTCAGCAAAAATAGTTACAATCAATGATTTTATTGAAGTCCGATTTATAGAAGGGAAATCAATAATCCATGTCCATGGACATGAATTCATTCAATGCAAGTACATTCTCCTTATTAATCCCCACCAAGATGAACATCACCATCAAATAAACTCGATTGATGAAGCCCAACGATTTTTAGACAGCGATTTAGAGCCTGGGAAGTTAACCCCCTCAGCACTTGGAATTAGCCCTGAAGACGAATTTTGGGCGCATTGTTCCAATCTTCAAGCATGGGTGGAAAATAACTATGACACGAGATTGCTCCACTCCAATCTCTCCTTTCCTCTTCTCAAGGCGTTAGCTGGAAGAGATCTCGTCGCAAGAATGCGATTACAAGAGGAAATCGTGAGCAGGATCTCAGCACGATATTTTCCAGTCATCCAATATCTCATGAAGGAAAAATATTTTACTTATTTAACCAAGGACCAACTGGGACTTCTCCTCGAGGTACTTCAAGAAATTTATCTTGAACAAATGTGTGGTTGCTCAAGTTCATCCGGAGCTGTTAAATTGCTCAGATTCATGGAAATAATAAGGAATTACATGAAGAGAGCTATAATTTGATCTTTCATGACTTAGTCGTACTTTGAGTTTCTATTTAGTAAATAATCCTTCTTTAATGCTTAAACCTTTAATAAAAAGGCTGAATTTTTATGCTTCTATTCTCTTATATATAATTAGAGGGAAGTAAATGAAAATAGATAAACCCATATTAGCTTGGAATATCGATGATTTAGAGTTATTAAGAGATGATCCGTATAATTTAGAGGACATGAATATTGAATATAAACAAGAATATAATCAAGATGCTGATGAATTGAGAAAGGATATAGTATCTTTTGCTAATTCTGAATTAATTGGTTATATTTTATTAGGCATAAAGGATGATCCTTTTGACCTTATTGGTATACCGAGAAAGGAAGTAGATAAATTACAAATAACTATCGATGAAATTATTAATGCTAAAATAGATCCTAAAATTGATCCGCCTCCTATCTTGAATCCTATCTATTTAGGTAATGATTTATACGTCTTGGGAATGCAAATTTTTCCAAAAATGAAAGGATTATATGCAATCAGGAAATCAAATAATCCAAATGATCCCAATTTTCAATGTTATTCTTTTTGGATAAGATCGGAAGGAAGAAAGAGACAGCTTTCCATGGAAGAAGTTAATAATAATATTATAAAAACAGATCCGTATAAGAAATTTCTCGAAGTAAAAGTTGAACTTGGATTAGTCGGAAAACCAGGTAACATTGAAGAGTGTATAAGCGTACATGGCGTTAACAAATCCATGAGACCAATTATTATTCGTAGTTATGGATTTCACATTCTAGATAAAAAAGATGAGAAGTGGCTTGGTCTATGGTTACCGCAACCAGATCCTAGATACCCCTCAACAATCCTCAATACAATTCCTAATACAAAATTGTTAGATGGAGAAAGTTGTTCTGGATTTTATCTTCTGTCAAATTTTCGAGAAGATATGTCCAAGCACGGCATTACTTTTCCCACAAAAATTAAGGGTGTAATAAATACTACTGATGGCCCCTTCTATTCAAATGAAAGGGAATTGACATTAGATATGATTTCTAGAAATTAGTAAACATTAGTGATCTAATTCTTGGAGTATCTTTTGGGGATATCTCTTAAAAAAATTAACCCATTCCCTGCGTTTATTATCTTTTACTGTTATTTCAATTAAGGGTGAGCCTCTCACAAAACTAACAGCCACTAAATCATCCCACTTGTAAAAATCAAGAAATCCCCGATTGCCAAGCTCTCTTGGATAATCCACCAGCAAATATTTGGATTTGTCTGATTTCTTGATTAATATCAGATGCCTGCTTCCCTCGTCTGGAGTAATGAATTCACTTGTAAACCACGAATTCCCCTCTAATATCGTTGCATAGGTATCGGCTTCGTCGTCAAGACTGTTAAAAACCATGAAAAAATGCTCATTTTCCTTCAACCTTTCACAGGCTTCATCAAAAGAAATGGTCATGCCATCTTCTGTTTTCGTCTCTTTATAATAGAAAAATCTTGTGAATTCTTGAAAGGAAAAGGCGATCCTTCTTTTTTACTTGCAAAAAATTATCAACCATCCGCTTCAGCTCTCTTATCAGAATTAACAAAGAGATCCCGAAAATTATGCAAGTTTCTCCTAACTAAAAAATCCACTAATACATGAACTTTTTCTGTTAGTTCTTGGTTATCTAAGTTAATAAGTTCTTGTAGAATCTGTTTGTATTTTTCTTCAAATAAGATGTAATCATCTTTAACTTCATATTTTAATACTAATGATAAGCATTCAATGACTTCAAATGGAAAAGCTTTCGCATAGTCTTGCAATTCTCTAAGAGAATGTGCTGCTTGATGAATGGAATCGGGATTTTCCTTAATATCTTTAACCATTATTGCGCCTTGATACATATCAGCGAGATTATGTTGGCTGAAAGTTTGGTTTTTTAGTATATCAATGACATCTAATTGACGATTTGTAAATTTAAATAGCACCATTCTAGTTTTAATCAAACTAATTGTTGTTTAATGAATTTCTACTATATTCGAATGTTTACCATATATTAAATCTTTTTTTTCCATACTGGGTGACTTTGATGGTCGCTGAAACACCTATCGAGAAATAGTGATCTCTCGTTAATTGTTAATTATTAAACGCTCAAAATTTTTTCACCAAACCTTGAAGCAAGATTCCTAATATCATCTTAGTAAAATTTGCTACTAAATTTTGGTAACTAAAATATCTTTTCTATCATGCAGTGTATGTGAAACCTTTACTTATAGTAAGCTTACTGTATTACATTCGTTAATTTTTTCGGATCAATAAAAGTATTACATTTATTTTTTGCTAAACAAAAAAAGTATAACTTTTATTATTATATCCGCGCGGTAATTTTTTTAGTTGAAGAAATAAAGAGTAATGGTTTAATGAATTATTAAGGGATTAATTAATATTAACCGAAACTTTAAATAGGGAAAATTAACGTCCCATATTAAAAGAAGTGAAAAATTATGATGAGTTTGAAAGACGAAATTAGTAGGGGAGAAACTACTACATGTGAGTTTAAGGAAACCTTCAGATATGATGTAAAGACTGAAAGAGTAAATAAATTACTAAAATTTATGGTGTCCAAGGCTATCTGCGCGATGCTTAATAACCAAGGGGGAAAAGTATTAATCGGGGTAACGGATGATAAGAGGATTGTTGGAGTAGAGAGAGACATGAAAACTTATGGAAAAGGAGAACCATCTAATCTATTAGATAAATTGCTTATAGATATCAATAAACATATTACAGATACTGTAGGGATTTCATATAAAAGATTCTTAAGTATCGAACCAATTGAAATTTCTGGAAAAATTATCCTTAAAGTTGAAGTTACGCCTACTTACGAACCCGTCTTTCATTCTGATGGTGTTTTTTACGTTCGCGATGGTCCAAGAACAATCCCCTTATCAGGTAAACTAATGGGAGAATATATCTCTAACAGAAAGAAAGGCACTAATATTAAATCATTGCCGAGAATTCCAGTAGATGAGATATCTAATTTATTATCTTCTATTAGATCTGATATAAAATACAAAGTTACAGTAGATCGTTTAGGTTGGGTTTTTATCTCAGATAAGAACTCAATTCAAGCAAAAATAGATAAATTGAGTAGAGAAATAATTAGGTTAAAATTGAAAGGTTCAGATAGTCAAAAATTAGTTAAGTCGATAAATGCATTAGATTTCGAATTTAATGATGAATTCATTCATAAAGAGACATTATTAGATAATTTAGAGAGTGTTTTATATAATTTTAACATTGCAGTGAGCAATGCGTTAAATAAGGAAGAGGATCAAAATAATACGGTTCCAAATAACAAAAAGAAGGTTAATAGGGTTAAATTCTTGAAAAGACAAGCTAAGTAAGATACGGTGTCCAGAAATCCTAACTAATATTCATGTCATACTCATTTTTTAAAATGTAAGGATATACCTTACATTATATATAGTAAGCTGGAAGAAGATCTCAGGGATTTATTGATAGATTTCGTTTCTAATTGAAAATCTATAAGAAATCAATAATTTTATTTAAGTTAGGCATTAATTCGTGTTTTATCTTGACAAAACTTTCAAAAGTAGTGATTTGACCATGCACGGATGGAATTCTATATTTATTGAGGAGTTCAATAGTATCAAACAAAATGAGGCATTCCTCTTCCTTTAAAGGAGGTAGACAATCCTTAAAAGTAATTAATCTTGAGGATATTTTTTCAGACCTTAATTTGGTGATTAACTTTTTCCACTGAGGAAGTGTTAGATGATTTCCTTTAAAAAGATATTTTATGGCAAAATCCATGTTTTTTTTAACAGAAAAGGCACAATTTTTAAAACTTGGTCCATAGAGGGAATGGATTTTATCTAATAATAATACTGCTAATCTATTATGCAGCAAACTATCTAATGCATTTGCATATGCATTAAAAATACTATTTGCTACTTCTTGTATCTCTGAATAAATTTTATACACTTTCTGCTCTAATAAAAAAGCATGTCTAAACAATTTGAACGTCTCCTCATCTTGCAATTTATTGAAATTGGGAAATCCAATCAAAAGTAGTTCAATTAGTAGATATTTATGGGAGAGGATTTTCATTTCATCAGCAGTTGCATTTTGTTCTTTTGCAATTTCTATTGCTTTTTTAATTGCTTTCTGGGCTACAGAATAATCAGGTATAAGTTGATAAGCCAATGAGAGATTTTCATAGAACCTTTTGTTATTAGGGTTTATTTGGATTGCATCTTGATAAAATTGAATTGATTTAGAACTTACATTAAGGTTTGTATAAACCGTTCCGATTCCATTAAGTATTTGGGCTTTAATAAAATCTGATACAACATATTTCAAGCCATAGTTATAAATTTCCAATGAGAGTGAAAAAAAACCTAAATCTGCTAACAAATTTGCAATATCTAATACACAATTAGCTATTTCATCACCTTTCCTGTAATACGATAATAATTTATGGCAAAATTCCCTAAAGGAATCATATCCTAAAAAATTTAAAGAATTCCTTAAAAACTCACGAAAATACTGAAGTTCACTCAATTTTTTTGTATCAGCAATTTCTTTAATTATCTCTAAATTATTTATCTTTAAATTAATCAGATACAAATAACTCTCTAAATATTTATCTTTTGGATTAATTCTCAAGCAAATTTTTAAAATTTTCAACGCTTCCTCATATTTTCTTGTAAAAAAATAACTAAAGATTAAAACCTCAAAATATTTTTTCTCGTACTTTTGGGTATCATCTATTTCTTCTGCCTGATTTGAAATATCTTCTAAAATTTGGAGTGAATGAGAGAAATCACCCATTAGTTGAGACTCTAAAGCTAACTCGATAATAGTATAAAACTTTTTTTTTTTATCAAATGGCTCTATTTTTCTAAAATCAAATTCGAGTTGTTTGTAATCATGTATTCTATCTTCAAGATATTCATATTTCTTTTCTGTTAACCAAATCCCCGTAAGGGCTTCATTGAGATAATACCTTTCTTTTTCAAAATTTTTATTTAACCTTTCAATTCGACTTAATAGGATTATAAGATCTCTCTTCTGTTCGATTTTCTCTTTCTTTTTGCTTTCTGATTCTAAAAAATTCAGAAGTTCTTTTATTAATTCTGAATCGGGAGTTCTGCTCAAATATTCACTCCATTCATATAATATTTCATAAGTAATTGAATTATCATAATATTCTAAGTCAGGGGGAAAAATCTCAGTTATATGGGAAAAAAATTGTCTGAATTTCATTTCTACTTCATCTATTCTATTAAGTCTAAGTAAAACATGAATATAGCTCAAATGTAGAATATTCAATTCATCTGTAGAAAGGCCCCTATTTTTATTCGCTCTATACTCCTCAAGAAGAAGCTGACATTCGGAAAAAAAATGATATCTGTAAAGTAAATCTACTAGAGTGTGAAAATCATAAAAATTAAGAAGATTTATATTGTTACGAATATAAGACGAAAGCAATTTCATTCCATAAAACTGGTTTAACAGTTGGATTTTCTCGGAGTGTTTCAAACTATTCCAATAGATGAGAGATAAAATGCTTAACATATCACAATTAATAATACCCTGAGGTTGAGCGGGATATTGATCTCTCTCATTAGGTTTATTAATAGTGATTTCTATTGAATCTTCTATTAATTCATTAAATTCTTCAACAGATTTTAAAAGGGGATTTCCAACCAGATCCAAGGTTAAATTTAGATCATTGGTTAGATAGAGATTATTCCTTTGCGCATTAAAATGATCTAATATTTCAAAATTGCACTCTTCAAGCATAAATTTAATACTTAATAATCTATATTTCTCATAGGTAACTGATGGTTTAAACGGGTTCAAAGTTGTGAAGCACTCACTGGATTGGTCAATATTTGTCATCATTTCCTTTATTAACGTTTCATTTGCAACAATATAATCATTTTCTCCATGTTTCTGCAAATTGTCCATAACATCCAAAAAATAATTGAGTTTATCATTAATATTTCCAACAATACTAGCGATTGTAAGGGGATACATCTGATATTGGTTTCTAAGAACATCAATTACAATTTCGAATCTTTTTCTCCAAGATTCTCTATTTGATTTTACTAAATTTAAGTTTGCATAAAATTGGACGGTTTTAGCAAAGACTAATATCTTTTTTCGTGATATTTTAAAAAAATCTTTATCTACTTCTAATTTTTTTTTTATTCTTTCATAAATTTGGGCTCGAAATCCAGGGTCCAATTGCCTTTTTAATAAAAATAATGATTGTAAGGCATTTTCCTTAACTTCATTTAGGAGTTGTTCCTCTGACATTTCTTCATAATTTCGAAATAATCGTCTCCTATCTGCAATTAACCACTTTTCTAACAAGTAGGACAGAAAAAATTGAAACTCTGACATTTTTTTCTCCTTAAATTATTCATATAAAATGGATCTTCAATATGTATAAAATTAGAAATATTATAAATTTGCTCCAATACAATGGCTTTCAGAATGCAGAATTCAAGTTGGAAATATCACTTCATTTCTAAAAGGAAAGAGCAAAAAAGGCAACGAAAAATTACCCAACGATGAGGTCGGAAATTATTAGGGGGAGGAGGGCGAAATAAGAGTGCTGAGAGTATCCACAGCACTACCAAAAGACAAAAATCCAGGGTAGTATCCTATTAGTACTGCAAACACATCATACCAATTTTTTGGATCATACTTTTTTCTCTAATGTTGCAAGCTTCCAGAATGTATCTTTTACTTTATCTTCAATAATAACTTTATACTTAGTATTAAAATCACTTGTTATTATCTCAATTGCTTGATCTATTAAATCTTTATAATCTTTTAAATCAATAAATTCTTTCCATACGGGAAATGGATTGTGCGGTTGCATAATATATACACTCTAAATTCTCTAATTTTGATTACTTTTTTGAATCATTAATCAACTCTTCAAAAAAACCAACTAAATATTCAGGCGAGATATACAACAATTTTTCATTTTCGATTTGTGCTAATCTTCCTTTTACTTTTTTAAAGAAAAAATATGAAAAAATGAAAATTTTTAATCATTGAAGATGGCATTTTTTCTTTTGTTTTTCAACGATTATGAGTGACAGTATCGCAACTATGGTAAATAGGAGAAAATAATTACCATAGGGAATTAATGGTTGCTCACCCCCACCCTCCCCATCATCCCATATTGGAAAATTGTCATAATTTCTCCCTGCACCGTTTATTAAATAAGGTGTATCACCTATACCGTCATTGTTTGCATCAACACCATGATAATCATCCCAGTAATTACCGATAGATCCATTATCCCACCTGTTACTGGATATATCATCCCAAGCAGTAAGATAATTATTGGTAAAATTATTTAAAAAGATTGTGTTGATAAAACTATCATCTAAGTCTATTCCATAAATATGGTTGTTACTAACGGTATTTCCTGAAATCGTGTTTTCATCACTCAAACATAAGTATATTCCATCCCAGATGTTGTAACTAGCATTATTATCGAATATGGTGTTTCCATCACTAAAATATAAGTGTATTCCATCATCATAGTTGTAACTAGCGTTATTATCGAATATGGTGTTTTCTTCACCATTATATGAGTATATTCCATCATAGTTGTAACTAACGGTATTTCCCGAAACCGTGTTGTTACCATTATAAGATAAGTATATTCCATTTTCACCGTTGTATGTAGCGTAATTTGCCGAAACCGTGTTTTCATCACCATTATATAAGTATATTCCATTTTCACCGTTGTTACTGGCGGTATTTCCCGAAACCGTATTGTTATAACTGTTAGATGTGTATATCCCTTGATATTTATTGTTACTGGCGGTATTTCCCGAAACCGTGTTGTTATCACTATCCAATAAGCTTATTCCATGATAATTGCTGTAACAATAATTGTTAATTAGTTTACCGTTAGCAACGTTATTTAATTTAATGCCAGCAGCATCAAGAGCAGAAATAGAATTATAGAATGAACAATTCTGGATTATAAAATACTCATTGCTGTTATGAATTTCGATACAACTTCCAATCTCTTGAGCATCAATGGTAACGTTTTCAATGATATAGGGCTCACTTTCAGTACCCGCCCCAGTACACCAATCATATGTAGCGTTTACAGCTGCCCAATTATTATCAATCGAAATGGGGGTTCCAATGAAATTCCAAAATCCGGAGGATTCAATTTGATCCGCACTTTCCCCATGAGAAGGATTAACTTCGCTACAATCTTTATTTTCATTGCTGAATTCATTAAAATACATGCTAGAGAATAAGATACAAGTCACTAGCAAATATAAAAATAGTCTTATTTTTGGTTTCATGTCGTGTATGCCTGAAGATTCTTGTTATTATAACATTATTGTAAATTCTATTTAAAGCTTTTTCAATCATTTATTTTTAAAAGAAAAATCAGGTAGGAAAAGTAACACAATGCTCTTTGAACTAAAGTTAATTTATAAAAGGAGATCCTTCCACACCACCGAGACCTAACGAAGAGGTCGGAAAAATTTAAGGGGGATTCCCCAGCTCCGCGTGCATCACGAGGCTTGGAGGGCGAAATTAGAGTGCGTTTTCAGCACTACCAAAAGACAAAAATCCAGGGTAGCAGTGTGGAAGGATCATGATTTTTGGTTTTTCAGTACTAGTATTTCTTTTCGATATTTAAATTTAATGACTGCTCCCTCACTTGTAAACTCAAAATTTCTTACCTCACGGATTTTATAACATCATTATTTTAAAATTAAAAGATGTGCCATCATATATAAAAAAAAATAAAGACAGAAATCGAATTTTTTATTTATAAGGAAGGAGAATAATGCTCTTTAAACCTAATATATCGGTGTACAACATGAAAAAATACTCGATGAAAACCGTCTTGAGAACCACCGGGCTTGGCTTGGTATCCTTATCGTGGATCTATATCTTCATCCAAGCCATTCTAGCTGGTTGGCAATTCTCACCCTTTGGATTTTTTACCTAACTTCTTTTTCTTTTTATTTAGTCTTTCTAGCTCATTGCTAGTATTATAGCCGTTCGGTTCGAGAGAATTATATTGCTTGATATACTTTCTCTGTTGCTCATCTAACTCTTCCTGGCTCGAAGCCGAGTCCAAGATTTCAAACCCAAAGTTTTCTAAACCGTATATCTCAATATCTTTTATCAATTGCGGCGGGAGATCCTTTTTGATTTTTTCATATGTTTCTTTATCCATCATTTCCACTTCTCTTTTTCTACGTGAATATTAACATGGGATTATTTAAAAGAAAATCAGGTTTGATGAGTTTTTTCTTTACTAAGATCCGTTAAGCCTGTCTTATGAGGTGTTTTTTTGAACCTAGTCCAAGCACGGATAGTAGGATTACTCTAACATTGGGGTCATTACCCTATAGAACCAAAAATAAATCCTATAAACAAAAAAAAAGATATAAAACTCAATGAATCAGAACATTCGTCCACTTTTATACAACTTGAGCAAGTGCTTAGCCCCGTCATCATCCGGTCGTGCTTTCATGAACTTCTTCAACCATTCAACCGCATTCACTTCATCCCCTCTCATGTGATATCCCAGGCTGATTTCTTTCAAGAGATCGACATCTTCAGGATTTATTTCCAACTGTCGTTCATAATGTTTCATTGCTTTCTCTTGTTCTCCTACTCCCATGTATGCCAATCCCAGTAATCCCAATTTAAAAGGCGAATTCGGATCTTGCTCCACTGATTTCTCCAACTTCTCGATTAAATTGATTAGTTCAGGGGGAGAAACCATGATTTGAAAATGCCCTTGCACGAACCGCTTCCAAATATATTCTTCAGTCGGAAAGAATTCAGTAAGATCTCCAAGGGCTTTTAAAATGAGTTTTGGTTGACCTCGCTTGCCATGAAAGTACTCATCAAAAATTTTTACTTGAGCATCATGATTTGGAACCTTATGAATGAAATTGAGAACATCATGAAACTCGGGAGGAAACTTGTTTAACAAGGCTTTCATTTTTATCATTTTTTCTTTTTCATCTCTCGATGTGCGAAGATCCTTCATGAAATTTTTCACGACCGAATCGGATGATCTTTGAAAGACCTCTTCCATGAATGAAGGAACTTTTTCTTCAGTACCGATGAAAGGTTCTTGAGTGGAAGTCAAGCAAGTATTGACCCGTTTTATGTCGAAGATACCCGTGACATTATTATCTCGAAATTTAGAATAAAGAGCATCCCAACTCTTGACTTCCAAGAAGTCCATCTCCTCTGCATGCGCAGGAATCAGTTGTAAAAAGTGGATTTTCTTTCCCTCTTTTAATTCTAACGTTCCAAAACCTTCAGGGAGCCCGAGAGGGTGCGCAATGATATACCCCGTCATCGTGGTATTTTCACCAAGTGGTTGATGGAGATCGATCACCTGACCGTGCCAAAAGAACGTGTTTCGCTGGTGAACATATCGAGCAAATTCATAGAGATGACCAAAAGCCCAAGAATAGTCATCTTGCTTTAATTCTTTTAGTGGAAGTGACCAGTCTGGGGGAAATTGCATGAAGAGCTCGGCACATTCTTCTCCAGAACTCCCAGGTCGAACATTCATAGGGTATTGGCTCATTCCAGAAGTGACCATTATTCCGTAATTCCGTTCTTTTGTGGGTGGGAGGATGTACGTGTCGATGTGATACTTGTCTTGCTTGGTATCGTGCAATATTTTGTCCACCTCTCCAAAATGGGCTTCGATGTGTTCCACGATTTCATCTACACATGCAATTTCTTGTTCATCATGTTTTCTTCCGGATTTAAATATTTTATCGGTATCTCTTGAAAGCCATCCGTGAGATTTCGGATCATCATTACCAATATCCCCGTCATGATGGACATAGATCGCTTCTTTGATGGATTTCATGGCATGAAACCTTAAGATGTCCATCCCCATTATTTCCATCCATTTTTGCTTTCTCAAAACGGGGCTAAGGTAGTTGGGGGTTTGAATTTCTCCTAGAGCTTCGGGAGTAAATCCTAATAAAATCGTCAAAGATTCAGTCACCTGCGTCTCAAACTCCTTATCATAAAGATAAATTCTCTGTGCGTGATTTATAAGTGAAGCTAAAGCTGAAATCCATTCAAACACCGTTTGGGCATCATCTAGTCCTTTCATTAACTCTTTCTTAGTATATTGGCATGAATCTCCTTTTAAATAAACAGAAGAAGCTGATGCAAGTGAAATAAGTTGAGTCATTGGATCTTCCTCAGTACTAAAATAACTAAATAATGCTCCTTTTTTCCAATCTTTTAACGAGCTCGTTATGCAATCTTGAACTAATGCAAATTCTCCCTTCTCTCGATTCTTGAGATTAAAAAGCTTGAGTTGTATGTTCGAAGCTTCCAAAAACTTTCCCTTTTTCTCATATATTTTCATTAACTCCATCCAATATATTGGGACGTGAGGAGCTAGCTTCGTTGCTTTTTCAATCATCGCTGTTGAATTCTTCTCCAGACCCTTATTGAACAAGTCAAATGCTTCAGCATCATTTCGTGTAAACTTGCTCAGATTTTGAGCAATTAACCTTGTTTCATCAATAGCTCTAGAAACCTTATACTGTTCAGTAAATAAATAATAAAGAGACACGAGGTAAATTTGAATCTCAATTAAATCTTTAAAAGAAATCATGTTGAGAAAACCCGCTAACTTTTCATCTTTTTTACCTTCCTTGATATATTTTCGGGCGGTATATACCATTACACCCATGCCCAATAAGGGAGGGAATTGCTTTTCATTAGTATTGTTCATTTACTTTACTACCCAACTAGATTTTTGTATAGTGTTTTTTATGCACTAATGATATATAATCTTTTACTCGACTCTTTTTTTTAAAGGACAAAAAACCACCGATTTTTTTTCCTCTTTTTTTCTTTATTAAGAACCGTTTAGTCTGTCTCATGAGGTGTTTTTTATCGAACAAATTATCGTGGCAAAGGAAAACTTGGTCAAACTGAACTTGTTTTGGGGACTGATTGGCTTTATTGCTGCCATTGGGGGGTTCTTCATGTTCTTGTTTAATTTTCTTGACCTCCAAATGGTTTCATTGTTCTTGGTGATAGCTGGGGTGTTTGCGGGCATTTTGAACCTTTATATCTATCGTTTCAAGCCCGCATGGTTTTTTAACAACTATAGAAAACGAGTGCAAAAGCAAACCGGAAAAGAAGCAAGTCTTTTTGCAGTAAAATATTATATCATTACCTTATATTATTTCTCAGCCAGCTTCATCTTGCGATCAGGGCTATTCATCCAATGATTAACGAATGCCAGTGATATTGCTCCAATCCCCGC
>Ga0307378_10005300_pt1 | contig 18006 bp, 15 predicted proteins | sample UN1MG_FD_202238 | JGI IMG/M metagenome (GOLD analysis project Ga0307378, IMG submission 202238) | Soil microbial communities from Risofladan, Vaasa, Finland - UN-1 | ecosystem: Environmental > Terrestrial > Soil > Coastal area > Acid sulfate soil | place: Finland: Risofladan, Vaasa | collected... | reverse complement strand
CAGCCAATGCGAAAATAAATGCAGCAACAAGTCTCATTATTTCTTTTGCCATACATTGAATACAGGTCTTAAAATTTTTCATGTCCTCTTTAGGGTCACTAATTAATACTGTTCCATTATTCTCTAATGAACTCATCATTGCCATTAGGACACGTATTTGTGGTGCTGTTGTTACGGCTTCCAGTAGTTTTATTGTTAAAATATTGATAATTTTTTGGAAAAAACCATCCTTAATTGTTTCCTTATTCTTTTCAGTTGCATCATTACTACTACTTTTTTCAATTGTTCCTTCAAATTGGTCAGCAACAAAGAATGGGTCTGTTGACCCAGATATTGATTTTACCATACTATCCAAATCATTGAAATCTAGTTCTGCATCAATCAATCCACAACCTAAATCATATCTTACTAAACCAGCAGATAATTGTCGTGCTTTTTCAAGTATTGCATCATAATCTTCTGGTAATATTTCAAAACTATTGTTATTATTAAGTACTTGTTCTAATAATAAACCAACTTCTAATTCTTTTTGATTCTGACTAACACTTTTATTTTGTTTCTTTGAAAGTGTACCATAGAAAGAATCCATTACTTGACTAGTAATTGCTTTTTTATTTATAAGTTCAGCATTATCAATATAATTTTCAAAATAAGTACCAATTTTTACATTAGTATTTGGAATTACTTGTAATTTATCGGTCGAGTCATTATATTTCAACGTCATATTGCTATAAGGCACACTTGTTCCAGCATTCGAAATAGCATTATATGTTGCTGAATCAAAATTTTCTTCTTCAGTATTATATAATAATCCACCATCTTCTGAGTTTGGGTCAACTTTTAGTTTAGCATTAATATCAATATCTTTTACTAGAACATTAATTCCTTGAGAACGAAAAGTTAATGACATATAATCATCAGAATTGCTTTGAATAAATTGTTTTTTCAAAACAGTCTTTAAACTAGGTTCGACTTCACTAATTAATTTGGTGAACAAACTACCGATAGTTTCTTTCAATGCTACAGTACCAGCAACAGTTTTCATTACGTCTAATAAAAATGGAACAATATCCTTTTTATTATTTACTGATGGAAATAAGTCTGTTTGTAGTGGTTTTTTACCTTCTTCCATTAAGGAAGTATATGAACCAATAGTTGTAAAGACATTTCTTTTATTATCGGCTAAACTCATTATTCTCCTTCTTTTTCGAAATTATTGGCAGCAATATCCAACAATTCACTTTGTCTTGCTGAAGACATTTCATTTCTTTCATCAGAATCAACACTAGGAACAGTACCATCAATTTTCTTATCAAAAACAACTTCTTTCAAATACTTTAGAATCATTATTTTCTGTTCTTGATTTTTAGCTTGAGCACCAATTAATTTAATTACTTGGTCACCAATTGCTTGAATCTCTCCCGATTCTTTGATTTTAACTTCCCACTTATTGAATAATCTTGTTATTACAGCTTTATTATTATGACTCTCATCATATATTTCCTGAAGAAGCTTATTAACACTTTCTTCATTAAATTTTAATTGTTTTCTTTTTGGTCTAGCCATGATATATATAGTTTTAGTACATATAAATACTAGTAATATAAATTATTAATCATTTAAATAATCCAGTTTTTCAATAAAATAAATTTCTTTGAAAGGTTTAATTCCTATTCTTATTTCTTTAGTACTCAATCCTGTTTGTTCTTTCAAATACAATAAAATTTTGTTTTTGGCGAATTTATTTGTCACCCTTTTATTATATTTCCCCTCTGGACTATCTTCCATGAACAATATTTGCCAATTTTTTAACACATTTGCAATTGCATCCCCAACTATTATTTCATTTTTTTTAATTGTTGGGTCGTTATCAATTTTGTCTTCAATTTTTTTAATAACACCATTAATTAATAATTCGAGTTGTTGCTGATGTTCGTTTTCTATTTCATATGAATATTCAACATTTTCATTAATTTCATCAACATAATCATCAAAACTCAGATTTATTTTCTTCTCAATATAACTCTTTCTACTATGGTCTTTATAATAATTCCTAATTATTGTCTGACAATAACTATATGCTTTAGAATAAAATAATCTATAATCATATTCTTTATCATCTTCCAAAGATTTCAATTTTTTTAAAGCATCTTCAATAAAAATAAATCTAAAATTATCACCTAATTTATTCCATTTAGTATCACCTGAGTTGTGTTTTTGACGTTCAATAATAAATGGTCTATATTTTATCATATGATCAATTAAATGAGTCATTGCATTGGATTCTACTTCAGTAATATCGTAATTTCCTATATGTATAGGATATCTACGTAATATTGCTTCACGCATTTTTCGAAAGGGTTCAATAAGTATTTCATTATAAAGTCTATTTTTTTCTTCCAGCGAATTAGAAAGAATATATTTTATAACTGCTTGTTCTTCCCTTTCTGCAAAATACGGTTCTTTTGGTTCAATATCTGCCATTATTATATAGTTATTAATTGACCACTTTTAATAGTTTTGATAGGTCAATCGGTCTATCATTAGTAAAATTTGATTCCTTACTCGCTGTTTCAAACCAAAATTTTCTTTCATCAATAGTCATATTTTTCATATATCCATCGAATAAACTACCTTCACGTGTAGCAAGATGTTTATAACCAATTTTTGGAATACTGAAGATTTTCGAAGCATTATTTAATGCTCTGAGCAAATATTCGTACATGAATGTCAATTTAATATTGTGTTTATAACCACCAAGATTCTGGAAATCAGATTTCTTTATGACAGCACCACTCATTTTAAAATCAGTATATTGTTTTAATGCATTTACATTCAAATAACCCATTTCACCGTTTTCACCAACAAATTGTTGTGCCCATACAGTTTCATTAGTTAATTTAATACCTTCATTTTTATTATTAACTTCAATCATCATTGTTAGAAAAACATCTATTTCTGGATAGCTTTCAAGATAAATTGTCGCATTCTTAAAATAAGTATCTGCATATTCATCATCAAATTCAAGTACCGAGAAATACTCGGTAGTTACCGATTCAATAGCAATATTTACCTGTGATTGGTAATCTGATTCATCACTATGATTAGGAATTAGATAAAAATTTTGAGATGTAACCCCGCTATTTTGGTGTTTGCGAATCATTGAATCTACTAATCCTTTCACATCGGCTTCAATTGCTGTAGGAAATACTATATTTATTTTTGGTATCTTATCTACACTTTTTTGTTTAATAACACTTTCAATTGCTTTGATAGCTAATAACGATAATTCATCATTATATTCGTGTATTGGTATTATTACTGATATATTCATTTTTATTTTTATTTAAGATTTCTTATTATTTTCAGCTTCAACTGGTTGTGGTGGTGTAATTGCTTTATTTAAAAAATTAATTCTTGCGTTAATAATGCTATCATAAATTTCATTCAATCTTATTTCACTTTCTTTTTGATTGAATCTAGCAACGATTTTATCCATATTTTCATAAAGTTCATCAGTAATTCCATCATCTAAGAATTTGATGAGAACTTCGCCAGTTAAAACTGGAAGGTCATAATAGTTTTCAGTCCATACTCCACCACCTTCAACAACCTTACTCACATTACCTTCTTCATCTCTTTCTACCATATATTCTGGCATAATATCTGGTCTTAAACAAATAGGAATAACTCCTGATTTCATACATTCAAGAGGGAAAGTACCAAACGATGCTATTCTATCAATCCAGATTGCAGCAAAATTACTTTGAAGTCTTTTAGCAAAATCAACACGTCTCATTGGTTGTGGTGGTTTACTTTTTGTTACCATTGGGTCAAATGTTACCCAACTATATTGAGGAAATTTACTGAAAAACAGTTTTACAAATTTCGAAATTTCATTAGCATTTCTACCAATAACTGAGATTATTGGTTTTTGTGGTAGTTTTGATTTTTCAAAATATTCAGGAATACCAATATTATAAACCATAATATTATATTTTCCAACACCATGATAATTTTCCACCCATTCTTTAAGTGTTTCTGAAGTTGTAATAATATCGTGGATTCCAAATGATGCCCAATTAGTACCCGGTATTAAAGAATTCATCATATAATCAACAGATTGTAATAATCCAACTCTTACGCATGGTAAATTTTTTGTTTGTTCCATTACATTAGTATATACTTCTGGAATTATCATCACGTCTTCAGGACCGACAACTATTTTTGGGTCTGACATAGCCATATGCTTATGGGCAGTAAGTTCCTCTTCAATCCATGTTGGTACAACATAATCGCCTTTTTCAACCATAACAATCACATCATATCCCATATTTTTTGCAACAGTTGCATGAAAATAAATTTCATATACACTTGCAACAGGACTTTGTGATTCAGGTACACAAAATAGAAACTTTGATTCCTTAGTTGCAATTTTATTAAGAGATAATTGAATTTTCTCAATCTTTTGTGCTTCAGCTTCTTCTGCTGATATTTTCAATTCTTCGCTCATCTTTATTTATTTTTATATTTAATTATTTTTTGGAAATCTTTATTTTCAATTAATTCACTAATTTTCATAATTTCTAGTGAACCAGCTTTTATATTCTCATTATATGGTCGTTTCACTTTAACTATTTTCTTAAACCAAGGAGCACCAACATTCAATAATTCAGGGTCTGTTGTAATTAATATATCAACATATTTCCACATATCAACTGCATTATCAACGAACTTATAATTTTTGAACCTTGAACTAACTTTACTTAAGAAAAATAATGTTGGTGGAATACTAAACCTATTTTCAACAGACATTACAACAAAGTCTACTGTATTTTCATATTTTTGTAGAAAATTATTAGTATCCAAATCCACTTGAGTATACATTTTTGGTGCAGCACCGTGAATTTCAAATAAATAATCTTCATACATAAATCGATTATAAACTTGTTTTGCAGTTAATTTTACTTTTTCTGCTGGTTTAAATAACATAAAATCAGCAGGTGCATTACCTTTTTCATTAATTTGATAATCAATTGGATTTATTCTATCTGGTGTGTCTTCTGGTTCACGCATTTCTCTAACTTCTTCTACAACATCTTTCCAAGGATAATCTTTAAAAAAATCATATACGTATGTTTGTTCTTCTGAACCATCTAAATCAAATTCTTCAGCAAAAAACCTATCAAATTGTTGCCATTTGGCTCTTAGTATTTCATTAATATCAATACCAACTTTTATTTTACCCATTATTTTCTTCTTTTAATTGTTTCAATTGATATTGGAGTTCTATTTGTAATTGTTTCATTTTTTCAGTATGCTCTTTAATTAAATTAGCATCTGTAATATATTTTGGATTAATACATTCAATTTTTGTATTTGGTGATTGTATTGGAATTATCAATATTTCACCTTTAAATGTTTCAGAAATAATTCTTTTTGTTACTTCATGAGTATAATAATCAATGTCTTCTGAACGAATTCCAGCAACACCAATATATAACACCAATATTTTTTCTTCCTTAAATCTATCTCTAGCCATAAATATCTATTATGTTTACATATAGTAATACGAATCTTAATTAAAAATCTTGAATAACAAAAAATTTTTTCTTAGTATTTATCAAAAAATATAAAAATTTATAATTCATGGAAAAAAATAATCAAACTCCAGAAGACAATAACCAAATAGAACAAAAAGAACCTATTGGTGAAGTGTTGAAGAAATATAAGGAAATGCGTAGTGAAGGAGCGATTCCACCAGTACCTAATTCTACACCAACTCATGATAAGTATGTTACTCCAACAGATATGCCAAAGGCTTCAACATATAATCCACAAGAATTTGAAAAAACAATGTCGCAGGAAACCGACCCTGATTTAATGACTTCTTATGAAATAATTAAATTACCATCAGGTGGAAAATTCTATAAAAATGGACTTAAAGAAATTACTGTTGAATATATGACTTCAAAAGATGAAGATATTTTAACAACACCTTCTTTAATTGAAAATGGTACTGCAATAGAGATTTTATTAAGAAGAAAAATTAAAACTCAAGGCGTTAATCCAAATGATTTATTAAGTGGTGACCGAAGTGCTGTTGTTTTATTTCTTCGTAGTTCAAGTTATGGCTCTAAATATGCTGTCCAAGTACCAGACCCAAGAACTAACGCTTTAATTAAAACTGATGTTGATTTAAATAAATTAAAATATAAGGAAGTTAGTGTTGAACCAGATAAAAATGGTCATTTTAGTGTTGAATTACCAATGCGTAAAAAAATAGTGAAATTCAGATTATTAACTTCAGGTGAAGAAACTAGTTTATTTAAAAATGCTGAAGCATATAAGGAAGCAAGTGGTGAGGAATTTAGTGATTATAGTACACAAAAATTAAAAGCACATATTGTTAGTATTAATGATAAAACTGATAGAAGTTACATTAGTAAATTTGTTGATGCTATGCCAGCATTGGATGCTCTTACTATTCGTAGAAAAGTTATTGAAGTAAGTCCTGATGTTAATATGGATTATGAATTTGAAACTAAAGATGGGTATAAATTTACAGCTCAATTAAGTATAGGCATAGATTTTTTTTTCCCAAACACTTAGCGGGTAAGTACAAACAAATGGTTGATGAGGAAATCTACATCCTAACCAAACACGCTAAGTTTCAGGCAGATTATGTAGAAAAATTGCCAATATACCGTAGAAGACACTTCCTTTTTCTATTACAAAAAGAGAACGAAGAAATTGAGAAAATGCAAGAAAAGGCACAAAACAAAAATAACTTCAGACCGAGATAGTAAAAAAACTCGGTTTTTTGTATTTATATTAAATACAAAAATTAATGGCAAAGAAAAGTGATGCATTAGATAGAATTAATAACTTAGATACATTGAATTCTCTAATTAAAGAGCAAATGAGTGGTCTTCAAGGTATTAATACAGCAGAACAACGAAGAAGTCTTCTTAATGAACAAATTGCTAATTACAATAGAGTAATTAATGAATTACAAAAAGAACATCTTGATGGTACTACCGATAATCTTGAAGCATTAACTGAACTTCAAAAAGAACAAAGGGAACTCATTCAGCAAGAAAAAGATGTTAATGCTGAACTTAATAAAGGAGTTAAAAAAAGACAACAAAGTGTAGATTTAGTTAAACAACTCAGTGCTCAATTAAAAATTGGTTGGAAATATCTTCAAGACCAAGATAAAATAATAAAATCAACAGTTCTTAATCTTGGAATGTCAGGAGCAAAAGCCGTCATGATGCGTGATGCTTTTGAAAAATCTGCTGGATATATTACTCGTTTAGGTGGAACAATTGCTGATATTCAAGGTATAATGCAAGGTTATGCTGATGAAACTGGTCGTGCTCGTGTTATGAGTGCTGAAATGGTTAAAGATATTACTGCTATTGGTAAAGGTACTGGACTCGGTATTGAACAAGCTACTAGATTAGGTGCTCAATTTGAATTAATGGGATTCGATGCTAAAACCACAATGGAATATGTGCAAGGCGTTGTCGATACTTCAGAAAGAATGGGTGTTAATACTACAAAAGTTCTAAAAGTAGTAAATGATAATTTTAAGAAATTAAATACTTATACATTCCAACAAGGTGTTAAAGGTTTTGCTGAAATGGCAACATATGCCGAAAAATTTAAAATAGATATTGGTGATGCACTTAATGCTGCTGATGTTGCACGTAGTCTTGAAGGTGCAGTTGATTTAGCTGCACAATTACAAGTTATGGGTGGTGAATTTGCAAAAACTGACCCTTTTGAAATGTTATTTTTAAGTCGTAATGACCCAGCAAAATTTACTGAAAAAATTGCAGACATGACCAAAGGTGTTGTTAGTTTCAGAAAAATGGCTGATGGTAGTTTTGAAAAATTTATAAGTCCTGCTGACCGTGATAGATTAGCTAATGTTGCTAAATCAATGGGAATGGAAGCTAATGCTTTAACTGAAATAGCTCAAAGACAAGCCGAAATTCAAAGAATGCGAACTCAAATGGCTGGTATGGGACTTAGTGATGAACAGAAAAAACTTATTGAAGGTGCTGCTATTTTTGATACTAAAAGTGGTAAATTCCAAGTTCAACTTGGTACAACAATGAAAAATATTAGTGAATTAACAGGAACACAAGCTGATTCATTCGTTAAACAACAAGTTAGTCTTGAAGAACGTGCTAAACAAGCTATGACATTTGATGAAACGTTTAATGCTACTATTCAAACATTAAAAGCAGCATTACTTCCAATATTAAAAGGTGTTAATAAAATGTTAGTTCCACTTGCTAAAGTAGCTGATTGGTTTAGTGAAATTGCAGGTAGTCATTTAGGATGGGCAAAAGCAGGTGGAATATTACTTGCTGGTGCTACTGCATGGAAATTTGCATCAATTGGTTTAAGTAATGCTGTTGGAGCATTTACTAAATCTGGAATGGGTAGTGCAGTAGGTAGAATGGTTGGTGGTGCAGGAGCAGGTGCTGGTGGATTAGCTTCAGCAATACCAGCAACAGGAGCAGGTAGTAGTGGATTAAGTCAAATGCGTGCAGGTAAAGGAGCATTAGCTGCTGGTAAAGGTGCTGGATTAAAAAGTCTAGGTAAAGGTGCTGGTCTTGGTGTTGCTATGGTTGGTGCTGGTGCAGGTGTTATGCTTGCAGCAAAAGGTGTAAGTCAACTTGCTGATGCTATGTCAAAATTAACACCAGACCAAGCTAAAAGTTTAGAAAGTGTAGTAAAATCATTATCATGGTTTATGATAGGTGCTGCTGCTGCTGCCGTAGGTATTATGGCACTTGGTGCTGCTGGAACTGCTGGTGCTGTTGGATTAATTGCATTTGGTGGAGCAATGGCATTAATCGGTGGTGGAATTTTCTTAGCAACTAAAGGTATTGGTGAAATGGCTAAAGGATTAGCTAAATTAAATGAAAGTGGTGGTGGTGCAGGAAAAGAATTATTAGGTGTTGCTACGGGTGTTGGAGCAATAACTTTAGCTATGGGTGCTGGTGGACTTCTTGGATTATCTGCATTCAATCTTAGTTTAAGAGGAATTGCAAAACGTAGTGATGAAATTGAAAAAATAGGAACAGCTTTCGCTAATATAAAAACAGTATTATCAGGAACTAAAAATGATTTCATAGCTGTCGAAAATGCAATAAAATCAATTGGGAATTCAAATATTAAAGGTGGTGGAATGTTTGCTCAATTAGGAAATTTATTAAAAAAACCATTACAAGTCGAATTTGCAAAAGGAACTGTTTCACTTAATAATGATATTACACTGCAAATTGATAAAACTACATTCATGCGTAAAGTTTATGACCCACAAATTGCAATCCAAATGCAAGAAAATCTAAGAACTGGAAAATAATTTTATTAATTTATTAAAACCCTTGTTTTTTAAATTTATTTTTTGTACCTTTGAAAAGTTTTTCCATAAATTCCAAAACAATTCATCGTTTCTGCGAATCAATAAACAAAGTTACAAGTTTGTTCTTAACTTCTGTGAATCTAAGAAAAATCTCGACATTATGGGATAGCTATATTTATTTCTGAAGAAATAAAAAATAAAATCTAAAGTTCTAATTTAAAATAATTTTTAATACATACTTGTGAATATACCCAAAATTTTTTTGATATAAAGATATATTATCATTTTTTTATGGTTTGAGCATATTTTCCCAAGGTAAAAATAAGCATTATAAAATTATTCTGCAAGTATTTATTAAAAAAGTTTTAAATGGCTGACGTAGATTCAAGATTATCATCAGGAAATATCTATTATAAGGGTGGGATTATTGGTATTGAGAAATATCGAAATATGATATCTGCTCGTAATTTATTTAACCTTAATGATGAATATAAGAGTACTACTTTGGCATCAAAAAATAATGTTACTAAAAGTATTTCAAGTATTCTTAATGTTATTCCTCAATATAATAGAATAGCAACTAGTACAAATTTACTCACCAATGCTGTTGATGCTTATGGAAATCATAGTTCTGAGCTTTCAAAAATTGGAATTCAAATGCTTGGTAAGCAAATTGCTTATAATTCAGCGAATAATTTAGCTACTCAACACTTACCATCAGTTGATTTATCTCAAGTAGCTAAAGGTAATATAAAAGGTGTATTTAAGAAAAACATAAAAAATACTATTACTGTTGAATCTGATGAAAATAAAAGTACATTAGATAAAGTAGCTGGATTTGCAAATAAATATTTGGGAATAAGAACATATGATGCTTTAGGTGATATAGAAATTAAGAATATAACTAATCTTAAACTTCTTCAAAACACGGGTGATGGACAATTAACACATCATTTTGGTGATATAGCTTTTAATGTTTATAAACCTATTACTGAAGATAATAAGGCTGATATTTATAAAATAGCTGAAGATTCTAGTGGTAATGTTCTTTTATCACAAAAAAATACTGCTAGTAGTAATAATATAACATTTTTTAATTTTGATAGAACAGTAAAACCATATTTTAGAAAATCAATAATTTGGGGAAATGGTTCTAATTCAGTATCAGTAGCAAATTCGAGTATGCTGTTAACGTATTCTTCTGGTGTTACTGGTCAAGAATATGCTCCAACATACCAAAGTATTGTTGATAATTTTGGTAAAACTACAATTAATAAGCAAAAAGATGTTGAAAATTGGGTTAATGTCGAATCAAATATAACTACTGATGACGGTAGTGAAAGTCTGGTTTGGGGTAGAGATGGAGTTGTAGGGGATGCAGTAACTGATGTAGAACTTTTACGTGGTGATGTTGTTTGGGGTAAGAGTGGTACAGAATCTAATATTTTCGGACAACTAAAAGCAAAAAAAGGGTTACTTGAGTATACGAGAAATCTTTTAAATGCGACTAATGGTAATTTTGTTGATATAACAAAAAAAGTATTTAAAGATGGTGAAGAAGTTGTAGGATTTCAAGGTTCACCTTTATGGAGAGGAAATAATAGTAATTATTCTCAAGCTAGTGGTAATGCAAATAAAACAGGTATTAGACAACATACAGTTTTAGACCCGTATGGTAGTTTTCCAAAATCAATTAGGTTTAAAGGAAACTATGTATATGGTGGAAGTGAAAATTCTGTAATTAATAGAAGTGTATTACCAAGAATACATCCAACAAAAAAGCAAAATGGTGAGATTGATAATAAAAATCTTATGTTTAGTCTTGAAAATCTTGCAGTTGGGACAATTAAAAGAGAAGCGTATGGTGTTATTGATGATGAATATGCAACAGCAATTCCATTATCTGAAGTAGGTAGTTTTGGTGGTAGATTAATGTGGTTTCCACCATATGATATTCAAATAAATGAAGTAGCAATTGCCAAATACGAATCAACTGTTATGGTTGGTAGAAATGAACCTATGTATAATTATATGAATAGTGAAAGAACAGCGAATCTTAATTTCACATTACTTATTGATTATCCAGAACAATTAAGAAACATTAATTTACAGGGTGAGAATAAAAATAAAGCTATTGCTGATTTCTTTGCTTTTGGTGGTGATTCATTACCAATTGCTGCTAAAATTGATATCTGGGAAAAACAAATTAAAGAACTTGAAGACCAAAAACCTGAAATTTCAGGTCCTACCGACCAAGCAGAACCTGCTCCAATTAAGATTAGTCCAATAAATCTTTATTTTCAAAATAATGCTCCAAGTTCTGGTCAAGAAAATATTATTATAAATTCTATGTATAATAATCCGAATCATTATGAAATTCTTAATAGCATAAAATCAGCACAAGATGGAAACGGTTTTGGTTTAAATAAAAGTATTTATTTTCTTGAAAATATGACAGGGAAAACTGAAACTAGTAATTATACTGGTATTAGTGGTACATCAGATCAATATAATGCAATTGGTAGAACAAATCAAGATAATAGTATTTCTCAATTAAATGAAAACTTATATAAGGTTTATAGTAATGTAGAGAATAGAAAATATTATAGTATTACTATTACTGCTGGTGCATCAAAATTATATTTAAGTGATAATGAGAAAGCATATAATGAAGCACTTGGAGATAGACGTGTTAAGGCAACAGCAAAATTGGTTCGTAGTAGATTAAAAACAATGTTTCCTGAATTAAATGATGAAGATATTGAAATAATTGAAATTAAAAGTGCTGGAAGTGCTGGAAGTAGTGATATTGGTGCTGAACCGAAAAATATACATTTAAAAGAAATTAAGGAAGAAAGAAGTGCTACAATAGCTATTGCTAGAAACAGTATTGAAGTTGAAAAGAAATCACAAAAATTAAATCAAAAACAAAAAGATGATATTGCTGAAATTGATAGTCAAATTAATACACTTCAATTAAAAATTAAAGCAGCTAAAAAAAATGAAGTTGTAAATAGTAATGTTTTAAATGAAAGAAATAAGGGTGTTTTGAATGGATATAATTCAATAAGTGGAAATAAATATTACCCTGCATTCCATAGTCAAACACCTGAAGATTTTCATCGTAGATTAACATTTTTACATCAATGTACAAGACAAGGTGCTGCAAAACGTTATGATGTAAAAGAAGAAAATGGAATTCTTAGAGCAAGAAATAGTGTGTTTGGAAAACAACCAATTTGTGTTTTAAGAGTTGGTGATTTTTTCTATACGAAAGTAATTATAGAAAACATTACTATTGATTATAATGATACTACATGGGATATGAACCCAGAAGGATTCGGTATGCAACCTATGATTGCAAAAGTAACGTTACAGATGAAAATAATTGGTGGTCAATCACTGAAAGGACCTATCGATGCACTTCAAAATGCTGTTACCTTTAATTATTATGCTAATTCAGATTTTACTGATATTGGTATGTATAGCAGACCAGCAGAAGAAGCAAGTAATCAAGCAAGTTATAATCAAGGAATTTTAACGAAAAAAAATGAAAAAATGACTGCTGCTTATTTACAAACAGAAGCATATAAAACAAGAGAAGGAGAAATATAATGCCTTACAAAGATTATGATAGATATGAACCATTAAAAAATACAGATGGTACAATTAATATGATGCCATTTGTAAAAATTCCTGTTAATGTAAGTGATAAGTATGAATATTGGAATTCTGATTATAGTAGATTGGATAAAATATCTCAAAAATATTATGGAAACCCATTTTATGATTTTTTGATTTTATATGCAAATAATATTTATGTTAGTGAATTTGATATACCCGATGGTGCATTGATTCGTATCCCATTCCCACTCAATAAAGCGAAAAGCGATTACGATTTTGCACTTAAAAATTTTAAGTCATAAAAATTCTTGCTGTTTTGGTTTTAAATCATTAAATTTGCAGTTGCATAAAACCGTAAATATTCATAATATGAAATTTAATGATATTGTACAGCAATTCCAACATAATATTTTTGGAAACCTTACTACTATAAGAAGTTTTAAAGATAAAAATAAAATCTGGTTTTTGGGTTCTGAAATTCAAGAATTTTTAGGATTTGTTAATTTAACTCAAGTAACAAAAAACGCCAAACTTCATTTTAATGAAAAATTCATATTAACTAAAAAACAAAATCCTAAGTTTTGGAATGATTTTGCGACTATGCAACACGTAGGAGCAAAAATAAGAAATATCACATTTATCTCAGAGTCAGGACTATATAAATTAATTTTACGTTCCAATAAGCCTGAAGGAGAAAAGTTTGCTGATTGGGTAACTTCTGATATTTTACCTACATTAAGGCAAGGTGTTGAAGAACATATTAATTTTAAAAATTTAAGTATTGAAATTAGTAAACATTTAGATGTTGAACAACAAAAAACTGAATCGAAAATAATTAATGGTGTGAATTATAGAAGTGGTGGTGCTAATAAAACAATAAAATATAATCGTAATAGTTGTTTAGACCATTCAGGACAAACACCGAGTGCATTAAAAAAATGGGCAGAAGAAAATGGTATTCCTGCATCAAAAAGAACATCAGGTAAGGAAGTTTTGAGAATTGTTGATATGCCAACAGCATCTTCAATGTCGCTAACAGATAGTTTGGTTTCAAGTGGTATTGAATATGATAAAGCACTTAATGTGAGTAATAGTGTTGGAAAAGAACTTTTTAAAAAATTAATAGAAATTGGTGTTAAACCTAAAGAATTAACTTTATGAAAAATAATATAATCGTAGTTTTCTCTTCACATTTTTCGGAAGAAGAAAACCAAAAATTTATTGACCATATTGGTAGTACAATTGGTGTAAAACATACAGTGGTTTGTTATCCAAACTTTAATCAATATAGTCTTACACAAGTATATAATATTGCAATTTTTGAACATAATAATGAGGATGCAATTATGGTGTTTTGTCATAATGATATTACAATCAAGACACAGAATTGGGGTAAATTATTATTAACAAAATTCAATAATAGTAATTATCAAATACTTGGTGTTGCTGGCACAACATTTCTTTCAGAAACTGGTAGATGGTGGGATGATAGAAAAAAAATGGTTGGTATTGTTGAACATACTAATGGAATGAGAAATTGGGTTTCGGAATATAGTGAACCAAAGAGAGGTCAAATAACACCCGTTGTACTAGTTGATGGTCTTTTTATTGCAGTAGATATTAATGATTTGAATATTGGTTGGGATGAGGAATTTAAAGGATTTCACATGTATGATGTTAGTTTTTGTGTTCCAAATTATCTCGATGGGTGTAATATTGGAGTAACTACTGATATTAGAATACTCCATAATTCTGTTGGTGAGGTTAATCAGGAATGGGAAAATAATAGAATTCAGTTTGCCGAGAAATATAAAGATGAATTACCACTTACAATTCCACCACCATTTAAGAACATCAGAGCAAAATTAACCTCAGAACCAAAAGTTACTGTAGTTATCCCAACTAAAAATAATTTTAAATTATTAAGAAATAATATTTGGTCATGGGAAGATGTTGTTGAATACGAGAATTATGAGATAATAATTGCTGATACTGGTAGTGATGCTGATGTGATTAAACAATACAATGAAATTCTGGATAATAAAGTCAGATTAGTTCAATATGATTATTATAATTTTGCTAAAATCAATAATGATGTGGTTCGAAACCATGTGTCTGAAGATACTGAATTACTATTATTTTGTAATGATGATATTCTTTTATTAAATGATGCTTTAAGTAGATGTGTTGAGATTTATAATGCCGATAATAATATCGGTACTATTGGGATTAGATTACACTATGGTGATAATAGCATCCAACATAATGGGATTTCTATTGTTAGGGATATTACAAATAATATTCATCTTACACATATTGATTTAAGAAAAACTAAAGCATATTCAGAAAGAGTGAATTATAATTCATTAGGTAATACTGCTGCTTTTCTATTAATAAATAAAGAACTATTTATTGATATTGGATATTTCAATGAAAATTACATTGAATGTTTTGAAGATGTTGAATTGAATCTCGAATGTTTAATTCGGGAGAAAAAAAATATAAGCGTTTGTGATGCTGTAGCTTATCATTATGAGTCTGTATCAAGAGATAAAAGTCAAGATAAATTGGAGAAATTAAATCGAGATTATTTCGAAAGATTACATCCTTTTTATTTAAAAAATAAAGAAGTATTGGATAAGCGCATAAGATTAATTAATTAATATGGTATTTACTAAATTTGGAGTTAGTTTTAATATTTTCGATGGAGAAGAACTTCTCGAAGATTCCCTTTTACAACTTAAAGGTCTAGTTGATTATGTTTCGGTTGTATATCAAACAGAATCATATTGGGGAAATCAATGTTCAGAAGGTCTGGTTGACCTATTAACTAGATTACATAAAGAAGGATTGATTGATGATTTAGTATTTTATCCTCAAAATAAAGGTTTATCACCCCATCAAAATCAAATAAATAAAAGAAATTTAGGTATTGGATTATCGAGAAAAAATTATTGTACTCATCATATGTCAATGGATTGTGATGAATTTTATAGTGAAGACCAATTTAATGATTTATTGGATTGGTATGTAGAAAATCCAAACTTTGCTGGTTTTGCAGACTACAATGATTATTATAAATCACCTTCTTATTTGATAGATAAACCTCATGATACTATGGTGAGTTTATTTTTTCCTATAAAAAACAATAGTGTGCAATTCATATTGAATTATAACTCACCTGTTCTGGTTGACCCGACAAGGAGACCTAATTTCAATAATTATAAAATTTTCGACCCAAGTTTCATTCAAATGCATCACATGACATTGGTTAGGAAAAATATTGATAGTAAAATAAGGAATGCTGCAAAACGTTTAAATTATAATAGTGATGAAGCAATTCAAAGGCAAATTAATTATTATAATAACTGGACTGATGATAATCTTCAGGGATTAAATGAGTGGGGTACGTTAAAATTAAAGAAAATTGAACCAATAATAACATTAAATAAATATTATTTATAATGGAATTAAGAGAATATTTTGAGAATAATCAAAATAGAAATATGATTGATAAATGGTTACATTATTTTGAAATCTATGAAAGACATTTCAGACCATTTGTTGATAAAAAAATTAAAGTGTTAGAAATTGGAATATGGCAAGGTGGTTCACTTAAAATGTGGAAAGAATATTTTGGTGATCAAGCTGAAATAATTGGTGTCGATATTGATTCAAGATGTAAAAAATTTGAAGAAGAACGAATTAGAATTCATATTGGTGACCAAGCAAATATTAATTTCCTTCAAGAATTAATTAAACTTGAAGGTGGTTTTGATATTATTATTGATGATGGTGGACATCGAATGAATCAACAAATTATTAGTTTCCAAGAACTTTATGGTGCTGTAAATAATGGTGGTATTTATTTATGTGAAGATAATCATACTAGTTATTGGGCAAGATATGGTGCTGGTTATAAGAAACCAAATACCTTTATTGAATACACTAAAAACTTAATTGATAAATTACATGCATATTATAGTGAAACTCCTGAATTAAAAGTGGAATGGTTTACTGAAAACACCACAGGAATTCATTATTATGATAGTGTTGTAGTGTTTGATAAACAACTCAGAGAGAAACCAACAGCAAAAACAGTTGGGATTAAAACAATAGTTTAATGTTATGAAAAGTGAAAAACGCAGTATAAAGAAATTAATTAAGAAAAACATCGAAATCCGTCAGGGGGTAAGACTTGAAATTAAAAAAAATATAATGAATGAAAGACAAAAATTGAGAAATTCTGGTTCATTAAAGCCATTAAAAATTAATTTAACTCAAAATAATTTTAGAAATAATATTAGAATAGGTGAAAGCTATGATGTTTTACCAATACTTTTTAATAAAATACCTATTTCAATTATTATTACTGCCTATAAAACACAAAACTATATCGAAGAATGTCTGGATTCGATTGAAAAACAAACATATTTTATTAATAATGACGAATATGAAATATTGATTGGTGTTGATGCATGTGAAGAAACATTAAATAAACTAATTAAAATTAAAGATAAATATAGGAATATTTCTGTTTTTATGATGAATAGCAATATGGGAACATATGTTACTTCAAATACTTTGATTAAAGAAACAAAATATAATTATATTCTTCGTTTTGATAGTGATGATATTATGAAACCAGAAATGATTAATGAAATTATGTATCATAAAGATAATTATGATATCATCCAATTTCTTTTTTCTGTTTTCACGACAAATATTCAAGAAGTTACTAATGATTTTAAATATGTTGCTGCTGGTGCTCATTTTTATCGAAAATCAGTATTAAATCTTGCTGGTGGTTATCGTGCTTGGAAATGTGCTGCTGATAGTGAGTTTATTAAAAGATTAAAAAAATTCACCACAACTAAAGAAATAAAAAAACGATTATTTTATAGGAGAAGTCATGAAAATAGTTTGACTAATGAACCTAAAACTAATGTTAATAGTGTAATAAGAAATAATTATATGAAAAAAATTAGGGTTTA
>Ga0307378_10005299_pt1 | contig 18007 bp, 29 predicted proteins | sample UN1MG_FD_202238 | JGI IMG/M metagenome (GOLD analysis project Ga0307378, IMG submission 202238) | Soil microbial communities from Risofladan, Vaasa, Finland - UN-1 | ecosystem: Environmental > Terrestrial > Soil > Coastal area > Acid sulfate soil | place: Finland: Risofladan, Vaasa | collected... | reverse complement strand
CTGCTTTCAGCAGGACTGACGGGCATCCGTGGGGGCAGGTGCCGTCCGGCTCGACCATGCACCCTTCGGGGCACTCGGTTGGAACCACGCTGTCCATCAGCTCCTCGATTCCATAATCCTCGATGATCTGTTCTGGTGTTGCCATCGTGCTGCTCCTTTACTCGTTGTGGTCATTGATCGGTTGGTGGTCGGTTGGTCGATCTGTTTGAGGGCTCGACGAATCAGGGGCTCGACGAATCAGGGGCTCGACGAACTAGGGGCTCGACGAACGAGGGGCTCGACGAAATCAGGGGCCCGACGAATCGGCTCAGGGGCTCGACGAACTCATCCGAATGACTTGATGCAGACGGGACCGATCCCGCGTTCGACTGATTCGGCGGCCTTGAGACCCCGGCCACAGACGATGCAGCGGCCGTATCGGATCGTCAGCTCCTTCGCCCGTTCGAGGTCCATCTTGTCCGTGGCCTTGATGCCGAAGATGGCACCGCGGTCGTACTCGAACTCGATCTGCACCCGGTCGTCATTGTCGTTGAGACGATCGGCCTCGATCTCGACCAGGCGCTTGGCGTACAGGCCGGTGCGGGCCCGGTTCGGCTTGACGACGTAGACCACGCCGCCTCTTTCGTAGACACCGGGCTCGGTCACCTTGTCCTTGGCATCGACGACGGTCGAGCCGTACTTGCATATCTCGTAGACGCCGGCGGTCTCGGCACCGACCGCCCTCTGTTCGAGGAGCTCACCGAGGACGACGGGCTTCTCCTCACCCGACTTCTTCCTGACCTCCACCTTGTCGCCGGGCTGGGCCGGTCCGATCACTCGGACGCCCCATCCCCTGTTTCCTACTTTCGTAAACGTGGCTTGCATTGTGCTGCTCCTTCTTTCGTGGTTGTCGCTGGTTACTGGTTCTCGGCCATCATCTGCACCATCCGGCCGATGACGATGCCCTCGAGCTCGGCCTTGGTGATGTGGCCCTCGTGGTAACGGTTGAGGGCCTCGACGATTTCGTTGGTGCGTCGAGCTGCGTCGAGTACCTGCATGAACGCGCGGGGCTCGCTGAGTATGCAGGCGCTCGCCCGGATACCGTTGAACGCCGCCTTGTCGAGAGCTACGACCATCTCGTTCTCAGTGGCTTCTGTGGTCACGCTGTACCTCCTGTGTGGTTGGATGCTATGCGGGAAGGGTATCATAACTTGCCCGTATATGCGGGCTGCCTATTGGGCAGGTTAGGTTGTGGCCCTCGCCCAGACCACGGACGAGGGCCACCTCCTAACCCTTCTTCCAGCTCTCTCGTCGGGCTGCGAACTCGTGGATCAAGTCCGCTCGCCACACTCGGCCCCGCATCAAGTCGGCGCACGACGCCGGCAACCGGGCGACCTTGTTGAGGTTCTGCTGGTTCACGCCCAGGACCTCAGCGACTTCGGTCGCGCCCATCAGCTCGGGCACGTTGCGGTTGAGCCGTTTCGTCCGCTCCCTGAACTCCTTGTCTGTCATCTCACTCACCTCCTTCCGTCAGGTCGTATTCGACGAACGCCTCCACCTGGACGTCCTCACGGTCGTAGAACCGGAACTCGTAGCCTTCGTCCCGAGCGAGCATTCGCTCGAGATCGAACACGAGCTGCGCCGTCCCGGTCGTGTTCCCGGCCAGTCCCTTCGTGACCTGGCACAGGTACTTCCCCGGCTGCACCTCGGCCACCACCAGCCCAGCCCAGATGATCGTGCCGTTCTCGAGCGTATGGAACCACGAGCCGATCAGCGACGCGATCGAGAGGCCGGCCTCGGAGGCCAGCTTTCTACGGTCGCGGTCGGTGGCCTCGGGTGGTTGATCCGCACCGGCCAGCGGGTTCTCCGCATCGGCCGTGTGGAAGTAGCCCTTCTTGGCGTCGTCTTTGTCTCCATCGTCGGAGGGTGGGAGCAGGGAGTTCATCAGACCCCCGCCTTCTCCGGCACCTTGGCCGGCTCACGCTCGGGCGTCTCGGCCGGCTTACGCTGCGGCACCCGTACCGGGACTGGCTTGCGCTCGGGAACCGGGTTCTCGATCGGCTCGATCCTGATGGTCCTCTTTGGTTTTCCGATGTCCATGTTGCTACTCCTTCCCCTGACCCTCGGCCAGGATGTTCTGCAAGTGCACGGGTACTCCGTACGCTTCTGCCAGAGGCTCGGCAAGACGCCAAGCCTCGTATGGGACGTAGAGCTCCTTCGGGTAGGCGAACGTTGAGCGCCAGCCCTGGAACCCTTCGAGCACCTTCCCCCAGACGTGGACCGTGCCCATGACGTGGAAGTAGCCCTTGCTCTCCGCGTCGTACCTGTGGTAGGTCATCGACTGGAGGTGCTCCTTCGTTTTCGCCGAGTAGAGGCCACAGTTGCACTCGCCATCAGGGACCTCGTGTGTCTTGGTCGGCGCGTGCTGGACGAACGTGTTGGTGTTGCCTCTCCGCTTGGCGAGGCAGATGCCCTCCTGCGCCTCTCGCGGCGTCCAGAACTCCTCCCTGAACGTGACGCTGTAGAGACGCGGCGGTGCGCCGCTCCGCTTCATCGGGACGCCCCAGGCCCTCCAGCCCTCGACTACTTCCATGTAGTCGGGCAGCTCGAAGTCGGCACCGAGCTCGTCATCGGGCTCAGCTACCTCGGCCTCCAACTCCGCGTCGTCGGGAGCGATCATCACCTTGCCGCATCTCGTACACGCCGAGAAGTTGGGCAGGGTGAGCGACGGGCGTGTGCGCCCGCCGCACTCCTCGCACGGGATCAGGTAGTACCTCGCTGACGTACTCATGACGACATCTTCTTCTTGACGTCATCGGGCAGTTCCCAGACACACTTGGGTCCGCCGCCTGGCGGGGTCCTGATTACGCCCATGTCGTCAGCAGCCCGGCGGGTCGTCTTGTTCGTCATGCCGTTCTGTTTGGCGTCCTCGAGCACGGTGCCGGCCTTGACGGGCTTGCACTTGTGCGCCGCGAACAGGTACGTCGACAGCCACTCAGCCGCCGCCGCCCTCTTATCCGGCGGACGTCCGACCTTGCCGGGTTCGCCACCGTCTGCCAGCAGCTTGATCGCGTCGAACTCCGTCTCGCCCTGGAGGACGAGGTAGGGAATCTCACCGATCAGCCCGACCTCCTCAGTGTCGGACTCGAACTCCAACGCCGGCGGCTTGCTACGCAGATTCAGCTTGGCGGTGCAGAGCATCCGCTTCTCGCTGTCGTCTGGGTTGACGCCGAAGATGAACGCCGCCCTCGATGCCGCCGGGAGGCCCGACGAGTTACCGCCGATCCCACTCAGAGGGTGTGCCTTCTTCGACACTCGCTTGAGTGCGTGCTCGACCACGAGGATCGAGCAGTTCGTGGTCTCGGCCAGCTCGCTCAACGGATTGGTCACCTTGCGGATCGAATCGCTGTGGCGGCTGACGCCGACGAGGTGTGCGTTGAACGGATCCATCACGACAAGCCTGATGTCGTGGTCGATCACGTTCTTCGCCATCTCGTCGAACTGCCGTGGTAGCTCGAACCTCCACAGCAGGACCCGGCTGAGGTCTGCTCCGGCGGCTTCCAACCTCGGCCTGGTCATCAGGCCGTGGTCATCCTCGATGGCGGAATACAGGACGTTGCCGCCCATGTTCGTGACGTCCGCCGCGACGTGGGCCGCGAACAGTCCCTTGCCCTGGTCGGGTCGGCCGGCGACGATGGAGATAAATCCTTTCGGGATTCGCTCCTGCCAAAGCCACTCGACCTTTCTGGCTTTTACGTCCTTGGCGACTATGGCGTCGCCGGAACGGTTCTTCGTTTCCTCGCCCATGTTGCTGCTCCTTCGTTGTGGTTGGGCTGGTTGGTATGCGGGAAGTCTATCAATAGTTGCCCGGATAGGCAGCCTGCCATATTGGGCAGGAATCTCATCCTCGATGCTTGTCGTGGTGGCAGGGCACGCACAGCGTTTGCAGGTTCGTCGATCGGTTGTTCTCGGGATCGCCGTTGATGTGGTCGACCTCGAGCGGGTAGGGCGCGTCGCACTTCACGCAGCAGTAGCCGTCCCGTTCGAGGATTCGTCGGCGCAGCTTCCGCCACCGCCAGGTCGAGCCGCGTGAGCCGGTCAGCCCTCGCTGTCTACGGCCCGCCTCTCGCTCGGCCTGATGCTCCTGACAGCGCACCCGCGGGGCCTCGATCAAGCGCGGGCAGGTCGGGTGAGCGCACGGCCGCTTCACGCCCCGACCCCCGCCATCTGCTCCTCCTCCTCTACGAACTCCGGCAGGTCAGGGAACACCTCCCACATGAAGATGTCGGCTCGGAACAGGGCCTCCTCGACGCTCGTTCGTCCGTGGTCGATGGTCAACTCCTCTCGGCCCGTCTCCCCTCGGCCCCTCGCCCTGAGCTCGTGACGCCACCGGTACAGCAGCTTCTCGCTGATGCCCAGACGCTCGGCCAGATAGGTGTACGGTGAGACACCGAGGACGTCCCCCCGAAGCCCCTCGAGCTTTCGCTCGAGGAACTCGGCCAACGGCGCCGCCGGCACCCGCTCGGGATCGTGGACACTCATGTCGAGTCCTCCTTCTCCGGCCAATCCCAATCCTCGGATTCGCGCCAACGCACCTCGGCGCGTCGAGCTCGTCCGAACTCAGCAGGCGACGGTTCGTGCTTGGGCGGGCGCTGTCGAACGTAGGGCAACCACACCCAGACGAGGCCGCCCGCGAGGATCAGGCAAACGACCCCCGCGAGCAGCTCGACCGCGTTCATCAGTCCCGCCGTCCGTCCGGATGGACGTCGGACTCCGCGTAGCCCCAGGGGAACGAGCCCTCCGAGTAGTCGGCCTCGGTGTGGGGCGTCACCTTCATCAACGCCTCGACCAGGCCGGCGGCCTCGCTCTTTTCCCAGCCGGGATGCTCACACGACTGGTACTGGTAGTGCCTCGCAGCGATGTTCCACTGCTGGCGTCGGATCGAGTTCAACCCGTCGTCGGGCCCCATCACGGGCTCAACGTAGCGGTACTCCTCGACCTTCGGCATCGGCACCGGACCCGGGAGGGAATCCCTCGATGGATCGTTCGGATACCGGTACTCGACGCTGCGGAAGCACTCCTCCAGCAACATCGAGCCCAACTCATCGGCGGCCGCGGTGTCCGATGACCAGTACCCGAGGGTAGTGATCGCCTGCACCAGAACGTCGATGTCGCTCTCGCTGACAACGTAGGCGCTCATACGCTTCTCCTTTCCCACTCTGCTTCGACGACGGCCCAGCCTTCGGGGTCGTTGTCCTGAAACGGCATCATCCTCACGCGGGTATCGCGGAACTTCGCATCCCCCATCCGCGCGACGTTGCGGATGTTGCCTTTGGCCGAGCGCACCGGACTGACGATGCACTCGGGCTGCTCCTCGATCTTGACGCGATCCTTCGCGTCCTCGAGCTTGTTGAGTAGGTCGCTCATCGACCCCTCGCCTTCTTCCACAGACGGCCTGCTCTCGACAGGCCGCTGGTGTTGCTCGACTTGTACTCCGGCGACAACGCTGCCAACTGCGTCTCGCCCTTGATCTTGCTGACGATGTTGTACGCCTCGATCATCTCGATCTCGATCGCCTTCAACGCCGTCGCGTCCTCTGGGCTGACATCGTAGGCGCCTATCTGGAAACTGGCCGCGATGTTCGCGACCCGGAAGCACGCGGTGTCAGCCGCGTCCAAAGCCTCCATCAGTCGGCCTACTCCTTTTTCGTTCTCGATCATGCTGCTGCTCCTTCTGTGTCGAGGTCGGGCCGCATCCGGCTGAACACGGGATGGCGGACCTTGCCGCTCTCCAGCTCGCCGTGATGACGCAGCTCGACCTTCTTTCCAATGAACCACTCGGGGTGCTCCAGCACCTCGAGCCTCTGCGCGTCGTTGTGTGTCTGTGTTGTCGTCCTCTCTCCGGTGGTGAGCAGTTCGACCTCGAACGCTCCCGTGAATCCGGTTAGCTTGCCCTCGCCGGGAACGAGCCCGACGATCACCGCGTCGATGGTTTCCTGCGGCTTGAACTTGATCCAATGACTCGACCGCTGCCCGGGGGCGTAGAGCGAGTCGCGGTGCTTCGCCACGCTGCCCTCGTATCCCCGGTCGAGCCACTCACAATGCTGCTCGTAGCCGTCCTCGCTCGCAGCGACCGCCGTGCTCATCGTGACCTCGATCCCATCGAAGCCCGCCGCCGCCGAGTCGAGCAGCGACCGCCGCTCGAACCAGGGGAAGCGGGTGACGTCGTTGCCGTTGATCCGCAGGATGTCGAACACGACCGCGTGCAGGATGCCCCGCTCGGGGTGTGCCAGCACCGTGCTGACCTTCGGGCTCGACTCGCCCAGGACCACCAGCTCGGCGTCGAGGATCGTGTCGGGTGGCAGATACGCCAGGGCCTCCTCGATCCTCGGGGGCTGCCCCGTCCGATCCGATCCGTTGCGGCCCGCATAGGAGCGCACACCGTCCTCGGTCGTGTGGAACAGGAACCGCCAGCCGTCGAGCTTCGGCTCGATGAACCAGCCCTCCCCGGACGGGAAGGCGCGACCCTTCCCGTCCTTGCAGAGCATCGGCTTGAAGGGGGCGCTCACGCTGCCACCTTCTTCTTCGTCGTCCGCTTCTTCGCCGGCGCCTTCTTCGGCTTGGCCTGCTTCGCCGCACCTTCCAGCGCAGCCATCAGGTCGCCGGTGTCGGCCTTCGGCTCAGGAGCCTTCGCCACCTTGACCGGCTTGCCGTCGAGGGCCGCTTCGATCGCGGTCTGCCTGCGCTCTTGGTAGGCGCTGACGTACTCACCGTGCTCGAAGCCCTCGTGGACCTCGTAGCGCTCGCTGATCGCGTTGCTGATGGCGTCACCCACAGCATCGTCGATCTCGAACTCATGCTCCGGCACCGCCTGGAGCTCGTGCCCGAACGGAAGGGCGACGGCGTACAGGCCGTCCTCCTTGGCGTAGACGGCGATGATCGCGTCACGGGAGCCTGCCCGCGTCGTGATTTCCGTCGTATACGCCAGTCCGCTTGCGCGTAGCCCGTTCCAGAGCTGTCCTGCGGACCGCTCCGAGCCGATCACCTTCTCGTCGGGGACGACGGTGTACGCCTTCTCCGCGAGCTCGATCGGCAGCGCGTCCCTGGGGACGAAACTGCGCGGCTCGATGATCGTGCTGCGCTCCGCCGATGCGATCCCCTCGATTGCCTCGGGGTCAAGCGGCTTGAACTCATCGGCGCCGACCTGCACACCCTTGCGCGTGTCGTTGCGTCCGATGGTCGCGACCTTCGTGGTCGGATCGGCCTCCAGCTTGGCGAACTCGTCGCTTTCGACGAGCACCTGCTTGATCGGCCTGTCGTCGGTCCCCAGCGTCTTGAACGACTCGCCTCCCCGCGACTTCACGCGGTTGTAGAACGAGAGGTGGACGGGGTGGCCGGCGATGTCGATGGCTCCTCGCCATGTCGATCGTGCCATTGTTGCTGCTCCTTCTGTCGTGGTTGGTGGTATGCGGAAAGCTTAGCAGATTGCGGCGGCCCGCGGGATGCGGGCCGCCGCAGGTATCTAGGAGAGGTTCGCCACCTCCCACTTGTCCTCACCTGGGATCAAACCCAGCGACGAGCCGTTGTCCCAGTCGACGTGCCGTGTGCCCATGCCGTCCACGGTGCGGATCGTCCCGGTGTCGCCGGGCCTCTGCCTCGTGTACGGATCGGTTGTCGCCACCAGCTTCACTCGGTCGCCGACACCGCCGAGGACGGCAAGCGTGGCTTTGATTCTGACCACGGCCTTGGCTCCTTTTGGCGTCAGGTCGAACTGATCGTCGCCGCTCATCCGTCGAGCTCCTTGCATCCGTACAGGCCGGACGCGAGCCTCGGGATGACGTAGCCCTCGAGGGTCCATCCCAGGTTGTCGAGACCGTGAATGATGACGAACGGCTGCCCGTCCATGTCCTCTGAGGCCATCGTCACCTCGTAGTTCGCCGGCAGATACCGTCCTATCGTCTCCCCGGTCGCGCCGTGCCCACGCACGATTGCCCGTCGCAGACGCCCCTCGTTGGGTCGCTGCTCCGGCTGCACTCGGGGGTCCTCGTCCATCGTGCAGAGTTCGGCTTCCTCACGCGCCCGCTCCTCGTCGCGCAACTCATCGACGGTCGGTTTGTCATCGCTCATCGCTGCTCCTTCTGTGGTTGAATGTACCCCGGAAGCATAGCATAACTGCCCCATATATGTAGTGCGCCCGCGAGAGGGCGGATTGTGGGCAGGTAGGTTCCTCCTACCTACCTTCACCTTCCTACCTACATTCCTCCTGATCTTCTACGTTGTTCGCTCCTACGTCCGCACCCCCCCGTGCGGTTTCCCTCCGAGTTCTGGTCAAGTTCTCGTAGCCGGCGCAAACGTGCAGGCTTCGCCCGACACCCTCTAACGGCGGTTGACGGCGGCGCCCACGTCGGTCCTGCTTGTGGTCGTCCGTCGACGCCACGCTGACCTCGGTTGCTGGGCTACTCCTGCCTCGGTCCTCGGTCGTCGTCGGTTTCAGAAAGCGCGAGAGAATCAAAGACGTCCGTGAACCGGGAACTTTTTCGGCTCGCGAGAGAATCAAAAATGTCGGGGAACCGGGAACTTTTCCGGCTCGGCGGGACGCGGTGCGGCGCGGGGCAGGCGCTCACGAGGCCCTCGGAAGGCGTTTGAGCGGCTCGCGCTCGGTCAGGCCGTGGTCCTGCAGGAAGTAGGCGAGGAAGGGCGGACGAGGGCTCTTGATGTCTCCACGTTCGACAAGATCGTGGTGGCGGCGACAGAGCGGGATCCCGTTGCGGCTGTCGATCTTCGCCGCGATTGCACCGACCGCGTACTTGCCACCGAGCTTCGAGTCGATTCGGCGCTTGGGGATGTAGTGGTGAGCGTCGAGGGGACCACCGCACTTGAAGCCCGGGGTGGCGTTCCGGAGCTGACATTGGCGGCGGCCGTCCTGGGTGACCTCCCGCCAGAAGGGCTTGTAGCTGATCGGTTTACGAGGTCGGCGTTTCACAGCTTCCCCTGGTTGTAATGCGGCACGTCCTTGTCCCGATCGAGGTGGCGTTGAAGGATTGGCGGCCGCTCCGATGCCCGGGCCCGCACGATCAGGTACTCCTCGCCGACATGAATGTCGAGAGCGTTCCAGGCGTCCTCCATCGTTGCGGCAAGCTCGCGGATGTCGAGGGCCGCAGGCCGGATCAGGCCGATGCTGCGGCCGGGGACGGTCTTGATTCGGTTCTCAGCCATGCTGCTCCTTCGGGTTCACTTGACAGTTACTCAGCTTGACGATTTGCTCAGGGACTTGACGATTTGCTCAGGGACTTGACGATTCGCTCAGGGACTTGACGATTCGCATTCGCTTGTTGCCGCAGACCAGGCAGACCGGCCAGCCCTTCCACGATTGCCACCCGCACTTCTGGCACTCACGGTGCCGGCCGTCCAGTCCCTCCACCTTGTTCGGGGCCATCAGCCCACCTTCTTCGGGAATAGCTGCCGCATCTCAAGGCCCAGAGCCACGACGATTTCGTCTGTCTCGCAGCCGGCGTGGCAGTGGACGAGTACCCGCCCATCGTCACCCTCGGCCATGCTGAGGCTCGCCACCCGATCGTCGTGGGCGGGACAACGGGCGTTGATCTTGTGATCGCTGCCGCGGGGGCGGCAGTCCAGCCGCTCTAGGGCTTCGACGATCTCAGCAAAGGGACGCTCATAGACCTCCGGGCCTTCCGTGTCTAAGCGCTTAGACACCGGCGTAGAGGCGACGGTCAGGCCCGAGAGCTTGGCAACCGTGCCCGGGCCCTCCTCGAGCAGCAGGTCGTTGATGTCGTAGCCGTCAGCCCGGTCTTCGCTCAGATCGACCAGGTTGGCCTTCGTCAAGCGCGCGAGCTGGCTGACGCGAAGCGCCGCCGCTTGCCGGCCCTGCTCGTCACAGTCGAAGCAGACGTACACGCGCTCGAACCGCTCGAACCGCTCAACCCAGCCCGGCTTCCACGTCGCCACCCCGGGGACGGCGACGGCCGGCAAGCCCACGGTCCACATCGCCACGGCGTCCGGCTCACCCTCGACCAGCCACACGCTGTTCGTTTCGATCGTCTCCGGCGCGGGGAACAGCTCACGAGCCCCCTGGGCGATGTTCTTCGGGGCGTTCTTTCGCAGCTCGGGGTTCGGCTGGTAGGCGGCGGTGCCGGTGGGCCTGCCTTCAGCGTCGGTGACGTGGAAGATCACCCGGTCGCCCTCGATGGACAGACCGAGGGCGCTGATTGCCTCGTCGCTCCAGCCACGCAGCTCCCGTAGCCGCGCCCGCACCTGGGGATCCATTTCGGACTGAGGCTCGATGAAAGCCTCACGGGCCTCCCGGCGGACCTCGACCTTATCCGCCCATCCCATGAACATCAGAAGATTTGGCTCGTTGCGGCAGATCGAGAGCAGGTCGGTCGTACCGCCGCCCGGCCGGGGGTTCGCCTTCGCCCCGTCGATGGCCCGTTTCAGCTCCTCAACCGTGTGGCCGCCCTCCAGGCGGTCGCAGACGCGGGAGAACCGTTCACCGTTGAACTCGCGGGCTTTGGGCGCGAGCTGCGACTTCCAGTAGTCAAACACGGCATGGGCGTCGTTGTACCACGGGCTGGCCCGCTGCTGCTCGCTCTGATCCTTGTGGAGCTTGCTGATCGTGGCCCGGGCCTTGCGGAGCTGTAACTCGAGGTCACGCAGATTGCCCTCCTTCTCCTCCAGCAGCTCGGTCGCCTCATCGTGGACGACGCCGCAGGCTTCGCAAGCAATCATCAGACGTGCCGATTGAGTTCAGTCACCATGACGTCCAGCGTGCTGATGTCCGCAACCAACGCAATGGCCTCCTCGGCCCCCGTGTCCGCAACAACCAGGCGACCAAGCGCCGAGTAGAGCTTCGTCAGGGCTCGCTCGAGGTCTATCCGCGCTGATTCAACGTCCTCTGCGACGTCGCATGCCACCATATCATCCATCACGCCTCCCCACCGTCGATGTCCGGCGGGGGCGGGATGTACCAGCCACCGCAGTTGAAGCACTTGACCCGCTCCGGCTCGGCGTCGGCGTCCAGCGGCGTCGAGTCGTCCGGCTTCTGCCCGTGCTTGCCCTGTTCCTCGGGCCGGTACTTGGTCTTGACGTCGCGCCAGCTCAGGCCCTTCGCGTCGTCGAGGGCGTCGTCGGGCTTGACCTCGCCGCGCATGATCGCCGGCACCACTTCGGCGACCTTCGCCGGTTCGATGTCGGCCAGCGTGGAGGGCGACAGCTTCTTGACCACGACCAGGTCGCGCCACGTTTTCTGCATCTTGTAGAACTGAGCACGGCTGATCCCGAGGTCGGGCTGGGCCAGGAACTCGTCGAGGCTGTCGTAGTTGAGGAAGCGCCAATACCCCTTCTCGTGGAAGTTGTACAGCTCCTCCGCCAGAACCCACCATGCTCCGTGAATGCCAAGCGCGGCCTTCTTGATGCGGCGCTCCGACTGGAAGGCCGAGGCGCTGATGGCCTCGACCTCCTTAGCCGTGAGCTCCCGGGCCCGTGGCGCTGCGGGATGGTCACTCATGCGGTGTCAGTGCCTCCCTGCCCGCCTTAGGCAATATTCGGACCCGCCCGCCCACGTCGAGGTAGCGAAGAACGCTACCCCGGGGGGCGATGACGGGCCCGCTGTTGTACCAGCCGACGACTCGAGTCTCCGGTGGGAGGCTGTCGAGGCGGTCGTGTTGCTGGGGTGTGAGGTCTCGCGGCACTAGAACGGCAGGTCTTTGCCGTCAGCGGCCCCGAAATCCGATGTGTTCACCGGACCGTTGCCCGTCTCACCGGTGCCGCCGGCGTTCGTGCCGGCGAGGGCGTAGTGCTGGACGGTCGGGAACATCTTGGTCACGTCCTTGATGCTCGGCTCCTCGCCAACGTAGATGTCCAGGCGCTTGCCAAGCAACTGACGAGCGTCCAGCTCGTCGATCCCATCGCGGTCGATCTTCACCGCGTCGAGTAGCTGCGCGACCTTGCCGTAGGTATTTGGGACGACCGTCTGCCATCCCGTGATGGCGCCCTGCGGGCTGACAAACCGCATCTTGATCGTCGGGCTGCCCTTCTTGGACACGCCCTCCTCGGCGTCCTCGATGACAACCTCGTGCCATCCCATCGGAAGCAGGACGTCTGCCGCCCATGCCTCTGCGTCCTTGATGTTGCTCTCGAGCTTGATGCTCATGTGCTACTCCTCTGCGACCTTCGTCGCTGTTGTTGCTGCTGCGAGTTCTATCCACTCGCTGACATTTATCTCTCGGTCAGGGCCGAGGACCCCAAACCTATCACCTCCCCGGCGACCGCCGCCGTTGATGAGCTGCGCCAGGTACTTCGGCGGCGCATCACCTTCTCCTGCCACGACCCCTGTATAGCCGAAGATGTCCACCATCGCCATCAGCTTTGCCCCAAGTGCCGGGTTTTTCGTCCCGGTCGCGGGCAGCCGCTCGAAGTTTCCGGCCTCATCGTCCTTCTCGGCGAACTCGTGCGCGACGAACACGACGTTGATCGGCAGCTCGCAGAGGAAGCGCATGAACCGCTCCAGGTGGGTCTGCGTGTCCTTGTAGAGGTTGATATGCGGCGAAAGTGCTCGGCCCGACAGACTCTCGAGGATCACGCGGTATAGCTCGCCGACCGGATCGACCACGATGGTCTTGAACTCGTCAGGCCGCTCCAGCAGCTCCTCGCTGACATCGACAACCGTTTGCAGACCCTCGGCCCTGACCTCGTGGATGGTGTCGGGGAACATCCGGCGGGCCATCGACAGCGCGTTCGGACTGTCGGCGTTGAGGTACAGGATCGGTCCCGGGGCCGATGCGGCCCCGCACGATTTGCCGGTCTTGGCCGCCCCGTAGAGCAGGACGTTGACGTGGGGATCAGGGTGCGGTTCGACGAACTGTAGGCTCATCGCTTCTCTCTCTCTTGGCGGGTACGCGCTCGAACAGCACGTCCACCAGATCGTTGTCTGGGCTGGGGCATATCTCTTTGAAGGCGCATCCCCGGCAGTTCTGCGGCCGGGAGTTCCGCACGGGGAACAGCTCGCCGCTGTCGAGCTGCTGGATCAGCTTCGCGGCGCTGACCAGCTCACGGCCGGCCTCCTCGAGCTCGCCGTCGCGGAAGATGATCGGGACGACCTGCTGCCAGCGCCGCTGATTGAGGTGATCGTAGGTCTCGGCAACCATCACCTCGCCGTGCTCGGAGCAACCATCCTTATACGCCTGTGCGGTGCAGAGCTGATCCTTGGCGTGGGAGGGTCGGCCGGACTTGAGGATGCGCGGTGGCTTCGGCGCCTCGTTCCATCGCTCGTGGACCTCGACACCGATCGGCTTGCGGCCGGTGTGCTGCCAGTACGCCCAGGCGTAGATGCGGATTTGTCGGTTGAGCTGGAGCTGCTCGACCGCCGTCAGCGTCGAGCGCAGCTTGAACTCAATCAGCCACCGGTCGCGGGTGCCGTCGAGGTAGGAGAGCAGCTTGTAGCGGGACGAGGCACGCTTGCCCGAGCGCGAGGGGATCGGGACGATCAACTCCTTCTCGAGTCCCTCGTAGTCGAGCACGAAGTCCTTGCAGATCGAGAAGTAGTGGTTGAGCAGCCGGAGCAGGTGCATCCTCATCTCGTTGTGGTAGTCGGAGGACCACAGCCCGAAGGTCCGCATCCGCTCGCCGTCCTCGTGCAATTGCGCGTCCATCGCGTCGATGGCAGCCTGCCCGGTGCCGGCGGCATGGTAGGCAGCAACGGCGGCTCCCCACGCCTTGCCCTCGGAGAGGATCGGGGCGACGGCCTTCTTCTTCAGAGCCGACCCTGCGAGATGACCTCCGTAGGTGAAGTCCCATTGGGCCTGGCAGGTCATCGCCCGGCTGATCTCCGAGTACGACAGCAGTCTGGTCACGTTTCCCTCTCGATCACGACGGTAGCCTCTGCATCCGCCTTCTCTTACGACGACCATCGCAACCGCGTCGGACAGAAAAAAACGCCCCCGGCCCGAAGGCCGAGAGCGAAGTTGCCCAAACAGGGCATCATAGGATTGTGGGCAGGTTACTTTTGTCCAAGCGATTGGACACGCTTTCGCTTGGAGGTCCGGCCCGAGGGAAGCGTCGCTGCGCCGCAGAGCCGACAACCGGCCTCGTCCCCAGGCTTGAGCGCGATCAGGGTGATGTGGGCGCCGTCGCAGTCAGGCCGGGGCTCCGGGCGCCAGGGGGCTGTCAGCGACCAGCAGCCGCGATTCCGCGACCGATGCCGAGGGCGCCGCCGAAGACGGCCAGCTTCCCGAGGTAGTCGTCGAAGCTCAGCGTTGTCGGCTCGACGATCGTCACGACCGCGCCGGCGAGCGCCGCGATCACAAACGCAAACGTCACCACGGCCTTCGTGTCCAGAATGGTCTCCATCGTGTCTCCTATCCCGACCAACGCGCGGTCGGCTTGCCTTCACGTTGACGGTTGTCGACGTGGGTGAATGACGGATAGCTTCCCAGCCCGCCCGGACCCATCGTCGCCAGGAACGTGAACACCTGATTGGGATTCGCTCCCGAGCAGATGTGGTCCACCGCGACGCCCTTCGGAGTCTCGTTGTAGATGTGCTGCGAGTAATACGCGCCACCGATCCGGGCGTTGTAGGCCCGGGTCCGGAACCCCGAGTTGGGATAGACGGCTCCGTACTTTGCACGGAGCGGCTCCAGGTAGTTCGCGCAGAGGTGCCGCAGGCCCTCCTTCGACGATTCGGGAACCTTCGTGCCGTCGCGGCAATCGAACTCCTCATAGCGGAAATGCGGGCTGGCGTAATACTTCCTCCGGCGAGCTCTCTGCCGGAGCCGGTGCAGCCGCTTCTTCAGCCGGGCGATGACCCTCTTGAGCTTGAGCTGCCGGGCCTCGACTGATTCGATCCGATCCTTGAGCCGGCTGATCTGGCCTCGAGCTGCGTCGATCTTGTCGGCGAGGGTGTCCTCGCGCAGCTCGGTCTTGGGGTCGCGCTCCTTGATCTTGGCGATCAGGGCGCGCTCCTCCTTCAGCTCGCCAACCAGCTCGCGGTGTAGCCGCTTGAGCTCGCGCTTGCGAGCTTGCCTCTTGGACAGCTTCTTCTTGGTTTTCTTCTTGCCCATTGGTTCCTTTCGGTTAGTCGTCGCAGTCCACTATTCGGTTAGACGTCTTGACCCGTTCCAACTCCTCGATGCCAGCGACGTACGTTCGGACCGAGGGAGTGCCCGCGTCCGCGACGACAGCGGCGCGCAGGTTGTCCTGGATGATCGTGGCGAAGTCCACGATGGACTCTCGGACGATGTTCTCCCGCTCGCAGCCACGCCTGTTGTTCTTCAACTCGTTGTCGTTGACGGTATGCAGCAGCACGAACCCGGTCAGGGTCATGGCGAGCAGAATGATGACTCCGATGGTGGACGCCAGCGCGGTGAACCTCCACGCCCCGAGTTTCTTCTCGCTGGTCATGGCGTAGGACCGTTCGCCAGGAATACGATGGTGCCGCCGATCACGGTGGCGACGAAACTGAAGGCGGCGATCACCACCGCCCGATACAGCTTCTGGAACTCCTCGCGAAAGCCGTGCAGTTCCTTGCTCAACTGCCCCAGCGCCCCGACGACCCCGCCGCCGTTCCTGCCGACGCCAAAGAGCGCGTGCTCCATCGCGGTCACGCGGTCCTTCAAGGGATCGGTTTCGTCAGGTGGCATCGTCAGCCGAGCGGGATAAGGGCAGCTTGAAATCGTGCGAGGAGCGCATCGAGTGTCTCCGGCGGGGCGTCAAGGTCGAGGCTGGCGGTCGCCGAGGAGTCGTCGTAGGAGGCGCGGGTGATATGCCGCCAACTGGTGTCGGCGGAGTCGGGGAAGCTGATCTCATCCCCCGCCCGCACCTCATCGACCGGCCACCACGTCCCGGCGTCGTCCTGCACCAGGCCCTCCAAGGTAGCTTGGCCCGCGTTGTCGAGGCGCTTGGTTTCTTCCAAGAAGTGCTGCCCCACGGTAATCGCACCGGCGATCGTGCCCTCACCTATGTCGAGCGTGGCGCGGCGGGTGATGCCCTTCTGGTTGGCCGGGTTGTCGGGGTCGACGTCGATCAGAAGGTCGGAGGTGTTTGCATAGCCGGAACCGGTAGGACCGGCGACCTGATCGCCGTAATAGGGGTCCTGCGTTCGGACGGCCACCTGGTTCCATAGCCGCGCGACAGTCTCTCCGCTGGACTGAAGGTTGGCCTGCGCGACCCGAGCCCTCCACCGCTTGCCGTAGCTGCCACGGCGCCGGAAGTGGAACTCGTCGTCATAGACAAACCAGTCATAGAGGGGTTCGTAGCGGGACAGGTTCTCCACGATGCTCAGTGCGGTTCCGGGGTCACGGTAGGCGGCGTGCTCGTGGAGGAAGGTGCCGGGGTCGATGGTCCCGACCTTGAGCTGGGTGTGATTCTGGATCAGCCACTCAAGCATCGGGCCGGGGAAGAAGCCGCCGGGGGTGCCAACGGGAGTGAGGCCGTGGGTGCCGTAGACGGCGACCTTCTGATGATGGAAGCCGCGCGACACATCGTCGCTCACCGCTGAAAGGATGGCGACGTCCATGCGGGCGTAGCGACCCGGAGTGACCGTCGTGTCCACCGTTCCCCAGGTGCCCCACCCCGAGCCATCCAGCAGGTCCGTGCTCGGGCTCCATGTGCTGCCGTCCGTCTCGGAGGTCGAGGTCACGCCAAAGCGAGCGTTGAAGCTCGTGCCAAAGCCGTTGTCCTTCCACTCTGAGTAGATGCGGCCGACCTCCATGCCGTCGCCTGCGTCATAGAGAGCTTCACAGTAAAAGCCCGCCGTGGGCCAGCGACCCCCTCCGGTCAGGTCAACAGACGGTAGGCCGGTATCCGGGTCAGGGCTGGTCGAGGCATGGACGGGAGTTCTACCGCCCGTCCGATGGACGATCTCGCGGGCGCTGCTCATCCCGCCCCAGCCGCTTAGGTCCCGGTCTACAAACAGCGCCTTGACGTCCGCCCGATCTTCCAGCGCCGCCCTACCCCCACGGCCGCTGACCTCGATGCTCTGCTCGCCCTGGGCGCCGGGAGTTTCCTCGATCCGGTACTGAGCGGTGCGCCCACCGGCTCGGCCCACATAAAGATCGGAGAGGCGGGTCAGGTCGGGGTAGCTGCGCTCGGGGTCGCGGAGTAGAGAGCAACTGAACTGGTCAGAGCCGCCGGGCATCGAGGACGAGAAGGTGAGACCCTGCGGGATATTCTCGGCCTTGGGTTCGTCGGTGGCCCAGCGGTAGCGGTAGCCATTAGGCGTGACGACCGTAACTTGGCGGGGCGGGGCCGGTTCGCTTACATAAGTTAGACCCGAACCGACGTCGGGGGTGGCGGGGCCCAGGATAACCGCGGCGGCAGACTGCGCGTTGCAAGAACCGAGAGGCAAAACGGCTGGGCCAGCCGCAGGCGCTGACGGGAAGGTTGCGCTACTCGGGTAAGTAGCAAGTGACGGGAAGGTTCCCACGGGTTACGTCCCCGCGTCCGCGCCTCGCGTGGTGTCGGGGTGCCCGTAGTTGCCCCACGATTCCTCCGTAGTCACCGTTCCGAGGAAGCTCACCGGGTCGGTGCCGAAGTAGTTGTCGTGCAGCTTGCAGTAGGTCAGCGTGACACCCGTCTCGACTTGGATGCAGTCGGAGCCGCCCGCGGCGAAGTAGCTGTCGCTGACCATCAGCAGCGGGGTGGCGGTGGCGGAGTCGATCGAGATGGCGTCATCGGAGGCCGTGAGGTCGAAGTGACAGCCGCGCACGGTCACGGTCGGCGCGTTGCCCGATACCCGGATGTGGTCTTGGTCGTCGCCCGAGAAGTGGCAGTTGGTCACCACCAGGTTCACGTCATGGGCGCTCACCTCAATACCCTGAGCCCGGTCGCCGCTGATCCAGCACGCGTCAAGCCAGATCGTCGCGCCGTCCGCGTCACCCGAGGGCGCGTGCATCTGGTAGAAGGCGCCCGTGGCGTTGTCACCACGGAAGGTACAGCCGCGAATGATGCAGTCTCCCTGAATATAGAGGTCTGCCACGGAGTTGATGTTGAAGTCACAGTTCTGGATCAGCGTCTTG
>Ga0307378_10005297_pt1 | contig 18007 bp, 23 predicted proteins | sample UN1MG_FD_202238 | JGI IMG/M metagenome (GOLD analysis project Ga0307378, IMG submission 202238) | Soil microbial communities from Risofladan, Vaasa, Finland - UN-1 | ecosystem: Environmental > Terrestrial > Soil > Coastal area > Acid sulfate soil | place: Finland: Risofladan, Vaasa | collected... | reverse complement strand
TATTCTGTCTTTTGCATGGCTACTCCTTTTTGAATAAATGGTTAATATTTACGCCTGATCTTACCTTATATCAGGCTGGAGTAGCCATCGCTTTTTTTCAACCTTCAACTACGGATGGGACAAGCTCAAGTTTTACCTAAGCCGAGTGGAAAACTACAACATTTTGCGTCTGTGGAGCATCCAGCCGGAAAATGTTATGCCGATGGTGCCGAGAATAACAGTAGAGGGGATAGGCGTAAGAACGATTTTAGCATCATCGCCAAGGTAGAAGTCCACATCAATTAATTCTCCACTGGCGAGAATGCCAGTGAGACGCCTTGCGGGTTCCATATAATAGTTCGTGCTATTATAGATGCTTGAAACTTCGCCATAACCAAAGGCAACTCCGTTAATTGCAAAACCTGAACCGTATATTGTTATAGTTCCGTTTAGACCGGCTGTTATATCACGGCTTACAGAGCCACCATAAACATCGATGTGGCCGTTATGGTAAGCCTGATACCTTGATATAGAGCCACCCTTAATAGTGATTTGGCTGTTGTGATAAGCGTATAGATCTACTATTGCTCCGCCAAAAACAGTAAGCTGGCTCTGCTCAAGGGCAACCAACAGGCCACCCAATGAGCCATCGTAGATGTTCACTACAGATTGGCGCTATGCTTCCAAGTTGTAAGGATGAGGCAGAATCCCACCATCGAGCCAGTTTACTGTTGTTGTTATACCAGAGGTTGCATAATCAACCCATACGTTATCATTGATTTGGTAGTCGATGTTATGGATTTGGCCATCGTCAAAGTACATATTAGCTTCGACATTTTGTGAGCCAATAGGAAAAAATAGGAAAGTTGTTGTGACCAATACAAAAAACGATAGCCGTTTCATTATGTAACCTTTTCATCGTTGCGTTTCATTCTGCGTAGTCGCCAACTGGCAAAACCTATGCCAATGCCACCGAGAATCACAGCACTGGGAATGGGAGTAAGCACAATTTTGGCCTCATGGCCAATACGGAACTGATAATTGATTAAGCCCCCATCGGTCAATGTGCCAGTCAACGTTCTAAAGGGTTCACTGCTTGGATACCATCCATTTATGCTGGAGAGTTCCCCATAACCAAAGGGCTGGCCATCGACAGTAAAATTTGAGCCAACGAGTGTTATTATGCTGGACTGTTGTAAAGTTAAAAAACCAGCCATCGTGGCTCCACCGGAACGTTTTGTGTAGGCGTTTTGACTGAGGGACCAATGACCTATTGAACCGCCCGTGATGTCTACTCTGGTGTTATCCTGGCCCATGAACCAACTTACTATCCCGCCCGTTATGTCTACTTGGGTGTTATCGTTGGCATAAAAAAGCTGTGCTCTCCCGTCCGTGATGTCTACTTGCGTGTTATCGTGGGCACGGAGAGTATATGTATACCCACCGGATACATTTATGTGACTCTCATTGTATCCATGTAGTTCAGAAGCAATTGCTATATAACCGTAGTCAAGAAGGTTTACCGTGGTTTGCATACCCGGAGCCTGGTAATCAACCCATACATCATCATTGATTGTGTAGTCGATGTTGTGTATTAGTCCATCATCAAAGTAAAGGTCAGCTACAACTCTAAGGTTAGACAGTAAGACTACTAAAATGCTTGCCAACACAAGAATAGATTGCCGTTTCATTTCTTTGTCCTCTGAAAAAAAGTTAATTTCTCTCAGATGTATGAAACAAAAGAACCGCTACATGATTGTGTTTGTCTGAGGCTTAGGTTTGGTATTCCGCACAGACCTGCCTTTGGCTGTACTTATGATTATAAACCGGAAGGCCATTAAATCAAGAAAAAAATAGAGCCAAATATTGTTTTTGGGGGCAAAATGAAATAGAATTACGGCTATGGAAAAGGCCGAAATCAAGAAAAACAGTTGGGTTGCATGGTCAGAAGATGAGGTTAAGCTGCTCAAGAGACTTTTCCCGCAAGGAAGAGCAAGGGAAATAGCTGAGCAAACTGGACGGCCTTTGACAGCAGTAAAACAAAAAGCATGCAGCATGGGGATTAAATCAAGGGAATGGCGTCTCTGGTCAGCCAATGAAATCAAACTGCTAAAGAAACTTTACCCAAGTGAGAACACGCAAAGCATAGCCGATAAACTTGGGCGGTCTCGGATTTCGATAAACCATAAAGCATGTAACATCGGCCTCAAAAAAGTGGGAACACCTCCCGTTTGGTCAAGACAAGAGGAAGCCCTGCTTAGGAAACTACACCCAGATAATAGCATACGGGGTATAGCGAACCAACTTGGACGGAGTGTCCAGGCGGTAGCACAAAAAGCACACAAATTGGGACTTAGAAAATCGCCTGTCTGGTCGAAGAGAGAACTAAACCTCCTGAAGAAACTATATCCAAGTAGAACGGCACAACAAATAGCCGACCAGATTGGAAGAACAGTACTGGCAATAAGATTGGGAATAGTGAAATTGGGCCTGAAGAAAAGAAAGCGAAAAGGAAAGACATAAAATGGACGAAGAAGCTGAAACAAAAGCGATAAAGAAATGGTTGCGGAAGGTGGATAAGTCGTTGGAGACAAAAGAGGGAGACAAAAAAGGACGCAGAGCCAAGAGATGAATGAGCTCGTGCCAACGAGTAAAAGCTTTTATGCGGCGGCTGGCCAATGAAATAGTTCTTGGTTGTATCGAGAGACGGCTGGCGGTAAGAAATTAAGGAAGAATGGCAAAGAACAAGAAACACAATTGGGTTTCATGGTCAGAAGATGAGGTTAAGCTGCTCAAGAGACTTTTCCCGCGTGGAAGAGCAAGGGAAATAGCTGAGCAAACTGGACGGGCTTTGACAGCGGTTAGACAGAAAGCATACAGCATGGGGATTAAAACAATGGATTGTCGTCTCTGGTCAGCCAATGAAATCGAACTGCTCAAAAAACTTTACCCAACTGAGGATACACAAGACATAGCTGATAAACTTGGGCGGTCTTATAAGGCGGTGATTAACAAAGCAAGCAAAATCGGCCTCAAAACAGTGGGAACAGCTCCCGTTTGCGTTTGGTCAAGACAAGAGGAAGCCCTGCTTAGGAAAATGCATCCAGATAATAGCGTACCGGATATAGCGAACCAACTTGGACGCACTGTCTCGGTGGTAGCAGGCAAAGCACATAGATTAGGACTTAGAAAAACGAAGCCTGCCTGGTCGAAGAGAGAACTGAACCTGCTGAAGAAACTATATCCAAGTAGAACGGCACAACAAATAGCCGACAAAATTGGGCGACCTGTCCCGGCGACAAGATTGAGAATAGTCAAATTGGGCCTGAAGAAAAGAAGGCAAAAGGCAAAGACGTGAAACTACTAATGGCCTATTTGGCTGTCTGGAATTAGTAGTAAAACGTAGACCGAGAGGCAGAAATGAAGCAGTGTACAAAATGCAGAAAGCGGAAAGACAAGAGTGAGTTTAGCAAGAATAGTAAGAACAAAGATGGATTGCGGTATTGGTGCAAAAAGTGCGAGCGTGAGTATAAACGCAGACTTAACAGGAGAAATAGGGGGCCTGTGAAAATACGCTTCGTATATGAGGAGAGCCATCGGACCATTGATGGCGTGAGGCAGAAGCGCTGTACCAAATGCAAAAAGTGGAAAGACGAGAGTAAGTTTGGCAAGAACCGTTACCGCAAAGACGGATTGGGGTATGATTGCAAAGACTGCGTGCGGGCATATAAGCGAGAGCGTTACAAAAGAGAGGGGAAGGGCCTGAAAACATATTATCGATATGAGGAGTGCCATCGAGTTGTTGACGGGGTGAAACAAAAGCGATGTAGCCGGTGCAAGAGGTGGAAGGCCGAGAGCGATTTTTACAAAGCACACATCAACAAAGACGGGTTGGCGGTGTGGTGCAAGGTATGTGCAAATGAAGCTACCAACAAGTCTCATAAGAAGCGGCGGACGGCTATAAAAAGCTAATAAAGAATAGCGAAGATGAAGATGCGTACCCAGAACAAAAAAACATATAAGAAGGTACTGCTGCTGTCGGGCATGGTTGTTGTTTATTTATTGTTCATAGTATGTAGAGACAAATCCGTTGGCCACTTCAAGCGTGGGACTGCCCTTGCGAAGAAAGGTGAAAATGACCAGGCCATCTTATGTTTCGACAAGGCCATTAAGATAAAACCAAGGTTTGCAAAAGCCTACTGCAATCGGGGAATTGCTTATGATGCTAAGGGCGAATATGACCGAGCTATCTCAGATTACTCCAAGGCCCTTGAGATAAGCCCAGAGTTTACTGTGGCCTACTACAATCGTGGGAATGTCTACGAAGCTAAGGGTGAACATAACAGAGCCATATCAGATTACACCAAAGCCATTGAGATAGACCCAGACTTTGCTGGGGCCTACGGCAATCGTGCGATTACCTACTACAATAAACGAGAATATGACAAAGCGTGGGAGGATGTCCATAAGGCACAAAGTTTGGGGTATCAGGTTCACCCAGAAGTTCTCCTGAGGCTTCGAGAAGCTTCAGGAAGAGATAGATGAATTAAGGTAAGGAATACTCCCCACACAACACGATATCCTCCACCTCTACGCCCCCAGACCCCCAGCACCAGAGGCCATATCAGAAGAAATAATTGCTAAAATGGCCTGTGAGACGCCTTAAATTGGAAGCTGAGGAGTGCTCTGTGAGAAGCCGGAGCTTTCAGTTGAATTACAGCGGGTAATCGTTAAGATGATGAGTTGACATTTTATTTTCAATAGACTACTTTGCTGCTAAAAAGCGTTATATATTATTATGTTGGATGAAAGAAAAAGAAAGGAGATCCCATGGCGCTTTGTGAATGCGGGTGCGGAGGCGAAACAAAGAGCGGAAAGTTCCTCCCGGGTCATGACCAGAAACTGCGCTCAAAATTGGAGAAGGATACCGGAGGCTTACTCCCTCTCCGCAGCCTTGTTGAGGCCGCCAGGAAATACGCAGAAGACGAAACGAGTTTGAATCAGTTTGGAGACACGACCAAATCCATTCTCAAGAGCAAAGCCAAGTCATGAGAAGAATGAGGCCATACCAACAAGATTACTAAAAGATGGAAGATGTTGTACAAGGCTTTACTAACGTGTGGAGAACGCAAAGACGGAAGGCTAAAACGTCATCCGGCCAACTCGGCGAGCGGCAACGTTAGGCTCAAAACAAAGAGGTGACGATATGACTCAGGTAAAAGATGAAGTAAAAGTCGTTGAGAAAGTCGTGGTAGCCTTTGATATGTGTTCCTCCTCTACTATCATTGAAGACCTTACGCTCACAGGCAATTTGAAAGCGATGCGAGACATCCTAATCCTGACGAAGAACTTCCTCCAACTAAAATCAAAGGAGATCGGATTCCACCGTTACAAGTTCACAGGAGACGGATGGATTCTTCTATTCCCTATGGATATCCCTGGAGCTGAGCTGATGGCTTTCCTGACGAAGTTGTCAAAACGCTTTAAGGCCCAACTCACAAGAAAAGTCCTTTCGGTGCTTGACGAAGTGCCGGATATCACGGGGCTGACATTTGGCCTGGACCGGGGGAAGCTCATCAGCGTAATTATGGACCGTAAGCGTGAATACATTGGTCGCCCACTGAACGTTGCCTGCCGACTTCAGAAAGCAATCAAGGAGGGCGGCTCTGACCCCCAGTACAAAGTGTTGATGTCCAAACATGCCTTCAGGGCTTGGTCAGGTAACTTGGCGGAATATAAGCCAGCGGAAGTAACTCGGAGACTTCGCAACATTCGAGGTGGTAAGAGACTTGATTGCGCCTGACCTTTTTCTCGCAGCATCACAAGATCGTCATCCAGGCCGTGCCGCAGGATGTCCAAGCGAGGTGAGACGGAACCGGGACAAACTGGCTTAAACTATATGAAAATCGCATGTAATGTCAACCTGTTTCTCCGAGTTCTTCCTGATGGGACCGAGTTGAGCTGCCATCGAGGCTGCCGGGTGTGCTCAATGGGTCTCAGCATGTCGACAGCCGAGCCGTCCCCACTTGGTGAAGCGAGCCATCTGCTTTTTCCCGACCCACTGGCCAGGCGGGTATGAGCCAACTGAGCCAAGACCCAACAGGGCCAACCTTCTATAATGAACCGCTGCACCGAGAAGACGGCAAAATTTGGCCCTTTGATTGCTGCTTTTGACCCACAATCCCCCCAATAAACGCATATCTGGCAAAGCAACCAGTAGAAAAATTTGAACTTGACACAGCCAGTCCCTATTCTTAGTATATGCTTGATATATGTTTGTTATTTGGATTAATGTTGTGCTGTTGGCAAAAGGAAAGAATTTACAGACAAATTCTTGCGTAGCCATCTATTTTATGAGCAGAAGGACTCTTTTGTTATAAAGAGGGATTTAAGTTGATTTAAGCTAACTATAGTCATTGCTTAAAATGAGGCTAAGAGTGCTTTTCTTTAGGATAGGATAGAGTTTGGTGAACCACAAAGAGACCTTATTTTGAGAAGAGGCTACGCGATATGTTATGGCACATAGAGAGAATATGAATACACATAACCAACTCGGTGTTCCTAAAACACTATTAGGTATGTCACCGCGAGAGCTTAAAAAAACAATCCCAAGAGCTTACTATTTCTCGTTTTGGCTTATCCCAAACCAGATTGATCGCAGTTATTTTGTAAGAATCATTAATGATTTGTCCTGTCTTTTTGGTGCACCGAATTTTGAGCCTCATGTCACAGTTTATACTGGTATTTGCACTGAAAAAGAAGATATAAAAGGGATTGTTTTGGGGTGTATTGCGATGCACAAAGTTATTTCGCTTAATGTTAAAGGCGTTGCTTGTTCAAGCAATTTACTTAAAAGCTTATATATTGATTTTGACATTAATCCTGTTTTATCGAACATGCATGAATCAATTTCTGAAAAAATGAAACATCAGGAACACTATGAATTGCAACCCCATTTAAGTTTGATGTATAAAAATATGACAATAAGAGAGAAGCTAATTATTAAAGATCAACTAGGCATACGGAAATCCCGTGTTACATTTGATGGCATTAGAGTCGTCATTCCTGGCAATCCTACTCGAGGATGGACAGATGTAGAAAAATGGAAGACAATTATTACGGCGAGACTTGGCAACTCAATCTGAAGCAGATTGCTTTTATAGGTTTCTTTTAATGTCAATTAACTGCCTGCATCGAATTTCAAAATATTATGGTGCTGGAGCAAAATGCTAAACGAAAATGAAATTAATAGAGCTTGGGAAAACTGGCGTTGAAGTTAGTGCCTTATGTTTAGGGACAATGTACTTTGGTTCTCGTGAAAATGAGAATGAGTCGTATCAGTTGTTGAACCAATACTATGAGGCAGGAGGAACATTTCTCGACACAGCTAATATATATTCCTTCTGGCTACCAGAATTTAAGGGAGGTGAGAGCGAATCTCTGTTGGGTAAATGGATGAAGGAATGTAAAAACCGATCTGATTTGTTTATTGCTTCTAAAGTAGGTTTAGCGTATCAGAATATAAAAGCGGGATTAAGAGCATGCCAAATTGAAACAGAGTGCGAAAAAAGCCTTAAAAGATTAGGTGTAGAAACTATTGATCTGTATTATGCACACATAGATGATCGAAATACACCCATCGAAGAAACAATGGGAGCATTTCATAGATTGCATAAAGCTGGCAAAATAAGGTTTATCGGAGCAAGCAATTTTATGTCATGGCGAATGGAAAATGCTCATTGGGTGAGTCAAAAAAATGGCTGGATAGACTACTGTTGTATACAGCAACGATATTCATATATTCGTCCAAACCCAGGAGGACTATTTACACCGCAATTAGTTGTAAACGAAGAATTAAAGGATTATTGTTATAATAAAGGGCTTGCCTTATTAGCCTACTCGCCATTGCTTAATGGGGCTTATACACGTTCTGATCGCCATTTTCCTCCACAATATCTTGGGCCGGATACAAATGAACGACTTAAGGTTTTGAAAGCTATAGCGACCGAAGTAGATTCAACTGTTAATCAAGTTATATATGCTTGGATGATTCAAAATAATCCCCCTATAATCCCGCTAATGGCCGCCAGCACTTCTTTTCAAATGCAAAAAAACTTGAGATCGTTAGAAGTTAAACTTAGTGACGATCAAGTAGTTAGATTAAACGAAGCAAATACAGGAGGCACTGCATGGTAAATAGTCTTATACTGTTTCTGCAAAAAGATGCTGCCTGATACAAAATAATACATTAATTCTAAGTAAAGTATAATAATAGATACTTATTAAAGCGACTATTTGAGTTATGATATGCAGAGAAAAGACAAAGCACGTAGTCACTATAGAACCTTTCATCATGTTTTTATCTATATCACGGAACGTTGTCAGTTACGCTGTAATCATTGCTACATGGGCAATCGTCTAGATAGACCTATTGACATGTCTTATGAGAAGACGGTTAACATTATGGGATACTGCCGTCGCCTTGGGGCGGAGAACATTACGTTCGTAGGTGGGGAACCAACTTTACACGATGATTTGCCTCAAATTGTCAATTATGCTGTTAAGCTTGGATATAATAATATTTATGTTGACACAAATGGGTTGCTCATCGAAAAACTCAAACTTGTTTCCCCGGAAAGCTTTACGTTTATCCGAGTTAGTCTTGATGGAGCAAGCGCAGAAACTCATAGTCAAGTTAGAGGTGAAGGAACATTTGAAAAAACTATATCATCTATAGAAGAATTAGTTGTCTTAGGATACAAAGTCGCAATTACCAGTACTATTTCTCAATGCAATATCCATGAAGCATTAAACATCCTACCCTTAGCAGATCGATTGGGTGTAAGTTTAGTTAACTTTCATGTATTATCTGAAGAAGGAAGAGGTGTCACAAAATCTCATTGGGCATTAAAACCTCAAGATTGGATCGACTTTTACGAGTCTATAGAAAAGGTGAAGCATAAATACAGTACGTCAATTTGGTATCCCCCTACATGGACTACATCTCAAAAAATAGAGAAGTTCGTGGCTGAAGGATATCGAGGATGTCTGGGATGTACTCTTGACAGGTTATCTATATTTCCTGATGGAACATGCTACATATGCTCAGTTCTCTTTGATAAACCATTTTATTTCGGGACTATGACGGATGAGGGATTTGTATTAAATAAAAACAATAATGAATTTGAAATCTTTACTAAAGCTATTTTTGGTGCCTGCGAATCTTGGTTATCAGGGTGTCCTGCAGAGAAATATCTTGAAGAACAAGGCAAAAAAAAGACGTCATCCGAGTTTATATCAATTTGTCGTTGTTGGAAATCGCAGGTCTAAGAAATTAGATAGTTTTCTACGAGAGTTTGACAATATCGAGATTCTCTTAGTAAGCAAACAGCTGTTTATGTCGTTTTTCGAATAGGAGTAATTCATGACTAAACGCATTGTTGTGAGCGGAAATCTTGGCGTGGGAAAAACAACTCTCGTCCAAAAAATAGGAGAATACTTTAATTGGCATACAGTATATGAATCAGTTGTCGACAATCCATATCTTTCCGATTTTTATGCGGACATGTGTTCATGGGCCTTCCATTTACAAATTTATTTCATTGGCTGTCGTGCTAAACAGTACCTTGAGGTTGCAGAGACATTAAAGCCAGTGATTATGGATCGCAGCATTTACGAAGATGCAAACGTCTTTGCTCCAGCGTTATACTACTTAGGCAAGATTACCAAGCGGGACTACGAAACTATTCTTCAAATTTATAATGTAGTAAAAAGATCTTTGCCTGCACCAGATCTTTTAGTCTATTTGAAAGCCCCTTTAGAAGTAATTATGCAACGCATTCATACACGAGGGCTTGAGTTTGACCAAAAATATATTGATAAAGACTATCTAGTGCCGTTTCTAAAAAGTTAGTTTAAGTTTTAAAATTTTTCCTATTGGTATTCCGATGTTACATAGAGATACAGCTAAATTCTTACATGGAGGTGAATTATGTGTCTCTACGTACGCGAACTTAAAATAGATGAAGGTCAAAAGATTCAGCGAATTCTGCGACGCAGTACCAATCGTGTTAAAGTCCGCCGGGCACAAGTGGTGTTGGCTTCCGAACAAGGCTATAAAGCGCCGGCAATCGCGGAACTGGTTCATTACTCTGAACATCATGTTCGTGCAATTATCAAGGAGTTTAATCAGCGAGGCCTTAGTACTCTGGAGCCAAAGCCTCGTTCGGGCCGTCCAACAGAGTTTACCGAAGATGACAAGGCTTTCATTGCGGAAACTGCCAAGTGTCCTCCGGACCTTCTGGGCTGTCCGTTCAAACGCTGGTCGCTGGAAAAGTTGCGTGAATATCTGGTTGCAGAAAAGATTGTTTCCTCGATCAGTATTGAAACTCTTCGAACTAATCTGCACGAAAGAAAAGTCAGGCTCAGACGCACCAAAACGTGGAAAGAATGCAATGATCCGAGGCTTAAGTCTAAAAAAAACTAATCCGCAGGTATGTAAACAAGCCCGCATCCAATGGCCCGACAATATCTTTCGACGAGTTCGGCCCTCTGGAGATACGTCCTCAACCAGGACAAACCTACTGCCATACAGCCCATCCGAAACGTTTGCCTGCCACCTATCACCGCCCTCACGGTGTTCAGCACTGGCTGGCATTTTACGATGTTCATCAGAAAAAGCTGTGGGGTTATGTTCGTGCTCGCAAAAGACATCAGGAGACCCTGGAAGCGTTGAGGTTTTTAAGGAAAAGGTATCCGAAAAATCAACGCATTCATTTGATCCTGGACAACTTCTCACCGCATCGCAAGCGAAAAGTGCTGCGTTATTGTCGCAGAAACAATATCCACTTGATTTGGACGCCGACCAATGCATCATGGCTCAATCCTATCGAATGCCAGTTTACACATGTGAAGGAATTTGTTATCCGAGGAACCAATTATCAAAATCATAATGAACTCAAAATTGCTTTGAATAAATATGTCAGATATTGCAATAAACATACTCAACAAAAGTGAAACTTATTTATTGGAAACGGCACTAGTCCTAATTGAATCCTATTATGAGAAATGGATAGAGAAACACATATTATGTCCTGTTCTAGTGCTAAACACAGATAAGCTGGATTATATCAATGACGCTGAGTGTTTAAAAAGTGTCGCTGAACAAATTAATGCAAAGCTTTAAGAATATAATATGTGTAAAACAACAATGAAAACGTTATCTTTATTTTCGTGGAACGTGAATGGTATTCGCGCTGCACATAGAAAAGGATTTCTTTCCTGGCTGTCAGAAGTTCAACCAGACATACTCTGTTTGCAGGAAACCAGATCAAAATTATCCCAATTAAATGATTCATTAGCAAAACCGTCGAATTATTATGTTTATTGGAATAGCGCCGATAAAGAAGGGTATGGAGGGACAGCTTTGTTTTCACGTAAAAAACCTATTTCCGTTAAATATGGGTTTGGCAACAGAGTCTTTGATAAAGAAGGGCGAACAATTGTGGCAGAATTTCCTGATTTTACTTTGATTAACTGCTATTTCCCGAACGGTAACAGAAATCATGATCGGCTATTGTTTAAACTGCAGTTTTACGACGCTTTCCTGACTAAATGCCGAAAACTGCGAGCTAAAGGCCATAAAATTATATTCTGCGGGGATCTCAATACCGCTCACAAAGAAATTGATTTAGCGAAACCTAGGAACAACAAAAACAAATCTGGCTTTTTACCAGAGGAACGGATGTGGATAAGCAGAGTTATTAAGACTGGATATATTGATGCCTTTCGGCACTTATATCCATATTCCTCTGGGCAATATACTTGGTGGTCATACAGAAAGAACTCACGAAAGCAAAATATGGGTTGGAGATTTGATTATTTCTTTGTAGATGAAACGACAATAAATCGTGTTACTGATGCCACTATTTTGCCTGAGGTTACTTGTAGTGATCATTGCCCCATAGGGATACAGATAGAGTGCCAAAGTAGATAAACCAGGCGATCACAAATAGTCGGATGTGCCTCAACAAGCCAGCCCAAATAAATCCTATTGCGCTTGTCAAGGGCCAATAGTACCACGTGATATTTAGTCTAACCTTTTACAAAATAGAAGTTTACATCCTTGGGCTCCTCGCTCGCCATTTTACGGCTTATCCACCATCCGCAGCCATTTCTCGTGTCTTATCTTTTGCGTATTTTCCTTTTTCGTCGTTTGTTATGTGCATTCTTAATCCGATCGGGAATGTATTGCCTAAACACACCCTTATCTTCCTGTCTTTCAAATAAATATTGAAAAATTTCTATATAATCTGTCATGAAATTATCCGAAGAATACAGCTGCATTATTTTCAGTAACAATGGGCCATGACAATCACGTAATTTTCTACTGCTACCACATGGGCAAGAAAAATGCCCTTTATATCTGTCATCTGCCAATAATTTCAGAAATCCAAGCACCTCAAAATCTTCGACATCGAACAAGTCCTTGTAAAAACGAAGCTTTCCCGGCGCACCATGGTCTAAATCTCCATAAGGCAACTCGTCGTGATCCATTAAATAACTATAAGAGAATAGGAATGGAATCACCAATTTCTTAATATATCCCATCAATGTGGGGTTTTTTGCAAATGTCATCCTTTCCGCAAGCGGTACACCAAGACAGAGCGTTTTGTCTTTGGGATGAGTATGAAAGCTTTCAGGTATCTTGCCGTCAATGCTGCGGGTTACCGGAACACTTTTGGGGTAGTTGTGAGGTATCGTAATTTCTACGCCATAATCACCACCAGCTTTTTTGTCTTCATATTCTCCATCAAAGCGCAAAATCCCCTTAACCAAGTGACATCCGTTGTTGGAAGACTCTAATGTCAAACCAGAAAATTCCTGTTGAACCTCAGCCATTTGTTCTTGTAATAAATTAAGCAAGTTCATTGAGCCAACTAGGGTCTCCAAGGTTTATCCGGGTTGGTTATTTGCACCTTTGGCTGGCTTGTTTTGGGAGAAACTTCAATAATATTCGATCTTGGTGTTTCTGCTTGAGCATATTTAATGCCAAACAGTGGCCAAAGATAATTACAAATATCCGCCACATCTCTACGTTGTGTTGCTACGTCAAAATCCTTCTTCAACGCTCTCAGCCAATCAAAGAACGCTTGTGACTTTTGTGAGCCTTTGTCATTCCACCGGTCCGCAAAATTTTCTATTGGATTTACCGGATTAGGAATATGCCATTGCTCATCTACGTATCTTATTAACCCAGAAACTTCATAGTCAGTTAATTTGTCAACAATGTTCATGATTGGTGTGTAAAGTTCCGTCTCGTTTCCGTAAGCTATTGCTGCAAGAGTGGTTATAATTATTGAGATCGGCTTATTGTCAGAGTCATTCTGGAAGTGTATATCCCTGTGGCGTTTCAGTATCTGTATAGCTCTCTGCAATGGAGTCTTGATCAATTGTTCTGGCACTCTATCCACACTTGCAAAGATTGGCTGTCCCTGTTTGGTAATACAACTTTCAAATATTGCTTGTTTCTGACTGAAAGATATTTCTGCATAGCTTGGGTAGCAAGTTTTAATCGTGTCAAACCATTTTGCGTAACCTTCTGGATTACTACCGCTTGGTTTCCAGCTATACATTTTTGTCTCTTTGTTTTTATCTGTTATGTCAATCGCATGCTGTGAATACTGAGAAGAAACCTGATTCTCATTGAGAACAGACAACCCCACATCATCAGTGGGAATCGCTGGTAGCACATCCATATGGAAACCGATACCATCCTCCTCTTGAGCATATTCGAGAGTCCAGCAACGGCGTCCTTCCTCGTCAAGCATCCTCTGGTAATCAGCATTTTCCTTGAGCCGGTCTCCAACCATGTTTTTTAATTCTGCGGAATTTGTGCTGCTTTTGGCAATTGAAAGCTGACAGACCAAATCTATGTCATAATCTGCCTCTTTACCTTCCTTAATGGGCCTAATTACAGTTCCTAATCTGAACGAACCTTGAGGGTAAATCTGTGGCAACTCTGTTGCCTTAGGATATTGGCCACCTTCAAGCCAATTACCTACAGCAGTGTATCGTTCAACTGCATCCTTGTATTTGCTTGGTGTGATATCTAATTTCTTAGCAAGGTCAGTTAGGCTCTCATTGAGTCGAATTTGTTTTTCACTAAGCATGTTAAAAACTCCAAATTATTTTTCATCAATTTCAAAAGTATAAACAAAGCCATTGGCTTTACGATTTTGGTCATATATCTTAATTGGTAAATCTGCTTTGGGCATCCACACACGCCCTATTTCCACTGCTATCGACACAGGGACTGCAGGAAACAGGTGGATTTCAGCTGTTTCACCACATTTCATTTTAATATCGTTGAGTAACTTTCTGAAACATTGCCGGAACATTTTCAGTTGTTCTCGACTTTTCAAGAAATCATTATTGGGTTCATTTATCGTTAGTTCCCAAATCGCAAAATTGTCACCGACAGTGCTGATTATCCGAGAATTATTAATATTAGCACTCAAAGACAAGTTAATCGCTACTTTGCCATTAGCTTTGTCAGGCTCCCGGATAATGTAGTCAAATTCTTCTGGATTCTCCTGCCAAATCCAGTCTGGTGGCTCTCGATGGAGTTGGTACACTTCCGCTGCGGGTATATCAGACAACAGCCTACCTAACTCAATAAGAAGAGGCTGAGGTGCCAGGGCAAATACAGAAAAGTGGCCTATATCTCCCACGGCAAGTCTGTTTTTCAATATACTGAGGAATTGGCGCTTTAGATGCTCTCGTTCCATAGTCCAGTAGGAATCTTCATGGTCTTGAAAACTGCTATTTTTCATGCCTAATTCTACAGCTGTTTTTTCTGCAGGATACCACTCAGGAGCCATGGCCTGAGAAGCTTTTTGCCAATTTACAAAAGGATGCTGCTGGCCAATATTGGCACCATAAAGAAGCACATGACTTTGCTTTTCCTTGGAAATCGAAGTAAGCACCTCAATACGTTCTTCATGCTTATTTTTCATTACCTGCAACTTTTCTACTGGATGTCCCTCTATATCTTCTCTGTCTATCAGACGATGGTGTTCATCACACATAAGCATTAGATTGGAAATGTCTGCCTTTAGTTTTTCTGACAGTATTGCATCACCACGTGGACCATTTGATTGATCTGCAACTATGTGAGCTATATATGCCGTATTAAACTCTGCCTTGGTTAGAGAATCGAGCCAAAGCGGCTTATTACAGCCATCATATTGACAGCGTCCTGCCGCTTTGCCCCAAAGCCTTATTTTAACTTTTTCTGGAATATAGCTAATGGACATCAAGCCACCCTTTCTGTTCTGTGGATATTGTTATTAGTTCTTCAAAATCCTTGTATCAAACAAAATTTCATTTTAGAATATCTTCATCTGCCATTGCAGTTTAAGCAAGTTTCCTAAAAATCAATACGATTGGCCGTTACAGAAAATGTTTGATTTCTACATTCATAAGACTTGTAACACCCATTCGTATATTAAAGTGAGTACCTATTGCAAAAGTTAAGGTTATGGATAATCAAACTACTCCAGGCATTCAGGATGAGGTTGCCATCAGGCTATGGGATGGTGATGAAACTGTCCTTGCAGAAATTCTTGTTCAATACGCCCCGAGTCTTGAAAAGGCTATAGGTGGAAAATATCCGTCGTTTTCCTCTCAAGACCTGGAAGATATTGTTTGTGAGGCAATTAAACGGCTATGGGCTAAAAGAGATGAATATGATGACTCCAAAGGAAGCGTTCACTGTTTATTATACCGCATAGCGGACAACTACGCTAAAGATCTACTAAAGTCTGGCTGGCAAAAATTACAGGATAAAAGAGAAAGTTTCTACGAGGACTCTCTCGAAGATATTATTGACGATAAGATTGAGGATGACAATGAACTGCCTGACAATTACGATTCTAAATTCAATAAGGACTTAAGGGTTATTGTCAAGAATTTGCCCGAAATTCAGCAAAAAATTGTCTGGGCCTTTGCTCTTGCACCTGAAGGTGAAATAAATGCTCCGATACTCAGCAAAGAACTGGGATATCCTGCAGGAACAATTAGACAGTACTTGAAACGAGCAAAGGATACGATTCGTGCAGAAATGAAGAAAAGGGGTCATGATCTGTGATTTAGTGAGGTTTAGATATGACTATTAAAAATAAAGATTCGAATCAGCGGTTAAGTGAAATTCTTAATGCCGCTCTAATACCGCCTGGTTTTCGACCCAAGAGTAATATGGCGATTGATGCAATGCTCGAAATAATTGGAGGCGAGTCATTATCAAGCGATAAATTGGCCAGAATGTTACGAAAGATTCATGGTAAAGAGCCGCTTGGAAGTCGGATTCAACAAGAAATAGATATTAGTCCAGGTGTATTGAATGAAACACAGCAAGAGTTACTTATGCTTTATCGTTCTAAGGGCAGAGATATTCCACCGGGAATTCAGGCCATACTTGATGATATGAGAAAGAGAGCAGCGGAGTCAAAGGACGAGGAAAAGGATGAATCATAAGCTATCCTGGAAACTGGTACAGAGCATGAGAGAACATGCACTGCGACAAGGCGAAGAAATTGCCTCCTTAATGGATTTTGTTTCACCGCCTGTTAATCTATTAAAGATTATTGACTCTGAACCCAATCTTTATGCTGAAGGGGCAGATTTTGGAGATATATTTGATGGCTGTTTAGAATATGTTGGCCCACGTTTTTTGTTAGCCTACAATACTAAATATGATCAATGGAAGCACTCCGGTAAACATCACCCGAAAGTTCGCTTCACAATAGGCCATGAACTGGGGCACTATTATCTTGATGACCATAGACAATATTTATTACAAGGCGGAAAATCTCACCCATGCCTTACTGAATTTCAATCTGATCCTTATGTGGAGCAGCAGGCTGATTGCTTCGCGGCGGGTTTACTTATGCCCAGCTTTTTACTGGCTCTTCATGTTAATAAACAAGCAGAGCCTACACTTGATATAATCAAAAAGACTGCAAGGGAATTTGAAGTTTCAATTACAAGCATGATGGTACGATGGACTTTATTATCAGATTTCCCTTGTGCGACCATTTCCGTTTCGGCAAACAGAATTAACTGGGGATGGGTTTCAGAGGGATTTAAGCGGGTTAAAGGATATCGGGTACGACGTAACAAGAAAGTGCTCTCTGAAAATGCACGAAAATTTCTAAAAACGGACCCGAATTTTTCAAACTATCGAGAAGGACAGGGGCTGGGTTTAGCCCACTATTGGATCGATTTCGATTTTTCTAATATTAGTGTCAAGGAATTCTATGCTGTCATCCCCTACATAAATCAAACACTCATATTTATAACAGCAACTGAGGATGAGTTGGCTGAATATAACTATGACGACTTATATTAGGCTCTCACACGCCTAAATTTTGTCAAAAACTGCCTAAGTAATCACTGCGTAGTTGGTTAATAAGTAGCGGGGGCGCGTTTCGAACCTACGGCAAAACATCTACACTCTTGGTATTACCTCACAAAGTGTAATTGCCGTTGAAGTTTGCAGCCAATAGTCAATTTTCCACATGGGACATTGGATGGTCAATGCCGTATATGTATTTGAAATTTCCGTTTCCTACTTTTGATTCGAGTTGCCTCATGATGTGCTCAACATTGTCATCAGGGCCGGCGACAAAAAAGGGTTCGCCATCTTTGCCAAATTCAGTCGCTAAAGCAAAAGCGTGATTGTTTTATTCCGTTTGCTTTTTTGGAACAAAATCAGCAGCCCCGAATCCGCTATGCTTGTATGAGTCAAAGGTATGGTAACGGTCATAAGCTAAGGATAAGTGTTAAGAAGAAAGGGTAGAAAAAACTGTCATTGAAGGGAAATTATAATTGACGCTAGACACGCGCCCCCGCTATGAACCTACGACCACGGTTGCATAGGAGCGGCAAAGCACTCTTTGAGCATGGGATAATTTCGGTCTTTGTGAAGAGTGCTTCAGTCAGCCCGTCTGACACTATTGGTATCTGT
>Ga0307378_10005296_pt1 | contig 18011 bp, 21 predicted proteins | sample UN1MG_FD_202238 | JGI IMG/M metagenome (GOLD analysis project Ga0307378, IMG submission 202238) | Soil microbial communities from Risofladan, Vaasa, Finland - UN-1 | ecosystem: Environmental > Terrestrial > Soil > Coastal area > Acid sulfate soil | place: Finland: Risofladan, Vaasa | collected... | reverse complement strand
TTTATTTGACGACATTGAAGGATCTTATTCTATTTCCAAGTCTTACTTCGAGCAAATATGTACGTTGTGGAGTAATAGAACTTTTAAAGATATGCAGAGAGAGGAAAATACTTCCCATACCATTACGAAAGACGGGAATGCCTACGTTGCTATTTATGATGATTTATTTGATCATACCATTCCCGTTTGTAAACAACACACTTACGAGAATAGGGTTCAATGCTCTAAGTCGGTCTTTAATTTTGAAGAAGTAAGCGACGAAACGAAAGCCCAATATAAACTCTTTGATTATCCCCCCGAAGATGTCTTTAGTTTCAATCCCATCCTCGGACATAGCAATCAAAGAGCCTCGTCCATACTAAGCTATCACAACGCTCATAATGGACGCAGAAGACAGATTCATATGATGCTGTTGGTTTTTCAGGATCAGTTGTTAGAAGCCGGACTATTTCAGGAATCTTATTGGAAAGGCGGAAATAAAAATGAGTTTATACTTTGCGTTGGTTTAAGGGGCAACGAAATTAAATGGACAAGGGTTATTTCGTGGACAGAACGAGAAGAACTTAAAATAAGGGTTGCTCGAAAAATTAAGGAAATGGAAAAATTCGATGCCGTTCAGGTTGTTTCTTATATGGGAGAAGAAATTCCAAGTGGCTTCTTAAGGAAAAAATTTGCAGATTTTAATTATCTTTCCGTAGAGCCAACAATGACGGCCATTTGGATAACGTTTGCCATTACATTTATTGTTACCTTAGTGATAATGATTATTGCAATTAATAATGAGTGCGATTTTGAAGGTTCTATAGAAAAATTTGGACGGAGAAGATAATCTATTAACATAGAAGAAAGGGCAAAATGAAAACAGGTCAAAGAGCAGTAAACGTAGGTGCAGCAGTTGTTAAAACTATCGACGGAGAAGATGTTTCGTTCAGTGGGAACGAAACTATTATGACTTCTATTGTCAACAGGAGAGAAGGCATTTGTGAGGTCCGAGGGAAGGGCCAATTCAAATGCAAGAAAATCAAGGGTATTTCCTCTGTAAAATAAATAGAGGATTTTCCTTGCTTTCTGCAGAATGTCTTGTATAATAGTTTTTCAACAGTAGAAAAGGATTAATCATGAACAGAGTTACAAACGGCTATTATTACTTTAAAAAGCAACCGTCTCGGGGGCTTGCTGGAGTCTGCCTATAACTCTGCAAGTAGCTTAAACCCTCAGCGGTTATTCGCTGAGGGTTTTTTTGTGTCTAAATTTGGAGATAAAAATGAATATTAAAAGAAGATTAATGAGTTTATTGAGAGATGGTTATGAAGACGAAATGGCGCATATGGAGTTAAGACTAATAAGGGATGCCCAGAAGCCTAGATTCGAAGCCCTGAGAGACAAACAGCCGGAGATTTACGAAGATTTCATGAGGGCGCATACAGAAGTTCATGTAATCTTGAGAAAAAATAGAGAAATAAGAACACAGGTTTTAAACGAAATAATTGAGGAATTAGAAAAATGAAGAAGCCCCTAATTACGGGTTACAAAGGTGAAATTGGCTCCTTCTTGCTAAGTGGTTTATTAAGAATTATGCCGAAAGCTCTTGATATTTTTTGCGTCGATGTTAATGAAAGCAAAGAAGAAGTAATAGAAAGGATTAAGATATCAGATATAATTTTTGTTTGCGTACCAATGGAAAAAACAATTGATTGGATTATGCAGTACAGAAATTTATTAAGAAATAAAATTATCGTTGAGCAATGTTCTTTGAAAGAATGGATTTATGACGACCCAAGAGTAAGGAACTTTGATATTAGGTCTATGCATATATTGTTCAGACCTAGCCAAACGCCTAACTTAGAGGATAGAAAACTGGGGATATTTGAGGGGCAATTTACAGGAGATATGATACAACAATTGGGAGATTTAACACAGTCTCAAATAGTATGGTACAAAGGGGCTAAGGAACATGATAAAGAGATGGCCGTACAACAAGCATTGACTCATAGGACCTTGTTATTGCTTGGAAATGCTTTGAAAAATTGTAATGGCTCAACATATATCAGTAAAAGAGTTTTAGAACTAAGTGAAAGGATTAAGAAAGGAAATAAGGACTTGTACCAATTGATTCAGGACAATAAATACTTGCCCGAACAGTTAGAAAAGATTAAAGAGGGATTTGAGAACTTCAATTTAGGAGATTACTGGAATGATTAAAGCGATATGTAAAAAATGCGGCAAAGAACTAGAAGAAAATGGGGCGATTCTATGGAGCGAACCAGATGAAAATGAAAAATGTAAGAAGACCCATTTGTGTGTAGAGTGTTATAAAGAGGTAATTGAGTTTATAGAAAAATAAAATTGGCGGTTTAAAGCACTAAAGTAGATGCCCCAGTCTGTAAAACTGGTCTCGCTTGTCGGGTCGAGTGGGTTCAATTCCCTCAATCGCCACCAAATTTTAGGAAAGAAAATGATAAAGATAGATACAGATTTTATAAAAGAGTTGCCAGAAGGATTTGTTTTGACCGACACAAATATCTTCAGGGAATATAGTCAATTACTTAAGGATAGAAAGCAAATTTACGTAATTGATGCAGGAGAGCAAAGCAAGTCGGGAGAGAATTACTTAAAAATAGCAGAGAAACTAGAAGGAGATAGAATAATAGCTTTAGGGGGCGGCGTCGTTGGGGACTTGGCCGGATTTTTAGCGTCAACCTTTAAAAGAGGAATAGATCTAATCCAAGTTCCAACGAGTTTAATGGCGATGGTTGACAGTAGTATCGGGGGCAAAAATGGGATTAACTTAGGACTTAGAAAAAATTATCTTGGAACAATTTACGAAGCAGAGAGTATATTGGTGGATTTAAGGTTTTTAGATACGTTGCCGAAAGAAGAGTTTAGAAATGGAGTTGCCGAGATAATTAAATATGCTTTTATTTTAGACAAAGAAGGGTTATATAAGAAAATTGTCTTGGCAGATATAAAGGATGTTATTACAACTTGCTTTTGTCTTAAAATGAGGGTTGTAAGAAAGGGACTTAGAGATATATTAAACTTTGGACATACGGTAGGACATGCTATTGAATTGTTAATGGGATTGAGGCATGGAGAGGCGGTTGCTATTGGTATGATGAAAGAAGCAATGATTGGAGAAAGACTAGGAATAGTTACAAAGGAGAAAAGACTGAAGTTGATTGAAGGACTTGAAAGAAATGGATTGCTTTTAGATATAAATATTAAGGATAGGTTTGATGAGATTTTAGATCTTATGCAGCAAGACAAAAAGAACGAAGACGGCGAAATAGTTTTTGCTTTTGATGAAAAGAATAGTCATATAGGAGTGAGTAAAGAATATTTAAGGGCGAGTAGCTTAGGGGACTAAAGCACCGTTAAACTGGTAAAGATGACAGATTAATAAACTTTATGATTCTTCTGGTTCGAATCCCATCTTGCCCAATTGATTTTAAGGAGGTTTAGCCAACGTGGTCAAGGCTCCGGTCTGAAAAACCGGCCATCCCAGTTCGATTCTGGGGACCTCCACCATTTTTCGGCAGGATATTTCCCCTCTTTTCAAGAAATAATATATATTAATCAACAGAGGCAACTATATGTCTCAAAAAATCTGTAAAGGTTGTGGAAACAAGATACCTCGCAAGAAACCCGGTACCAATGAAAAGACAAACAAGTCCCGTTATTTTTGTTATAATTGCCGCCCCTTCAAGTCCCCTTATTCTCATCCCCCGGAGCATAAATCAGAACGCCGCAGAAGAAAAGAATATCTCGCAAAAATGCTCGGAGGTCATTGTGCTAATTGTGGCTATAACAAATCTCTTTCCGCCTTATCGTTCCATCACAAAAATCCTGCCAAAAAATCCTTTGACATATCCAACAACGGAAACTTAATGGGAAATTGGCAGATAGTTTTAATGGAAGCCAAAAAATGCAAGCTTCTATGTTTGAACTGTCATTCAGAAATACATAATGGCAAGTAGGTTTTTTCTAACTTTCCCTTGAATTAGCATAACATGAATTGGTATAAAAAATCACAAACGCAAAGAACTTTTTACAGAGGCACAATTCCGGGAGAAATTATTCGAATCAAGGAACCGTTTGAGTCGGCCAAGGGCTTAACCTTTGTTGCCAGAAGCCCCGAGTCAGCCCAAAATTATGGCACAAGTCTAGAAACTATAGTGGCTAAACCAGAAGCCAAAATATTGTATAGCGAATCTCCTGATTTTTGGAAACTTATTAAGCGTCGGCGTCCGCCCAATGGTTATATAGGATCTGCTCTTAGAAGTAAAGAAACCACGATAGATGTTGTGAACGATGCCATTGCGAAAGCAAAAGCGGCTAATTATGATGCGCTTTCTTTTGAGCAGGATTCAGACATTGGAACCATTCTGTTTAACGAAGACGCTTTTATTAGAAACTTTAATGGGGTTTAGTTAGGTGGAACTATGAATTGGTATAAAAAATATTCCCAAGACAAAGCGGCTCAAACCTATACCCAAGCCAATATAGATTCTCTTGCCAAACAACTTATTCAAAAGATTTGGAATTCTAATTTCGTTTATCCCCCTAACAAATATGACGAGTACCACATTCAACTAGCAATCGACAATGACCGGGACTTAAGTAATTTAGCATGGAGTTTCGGAGAAGAAGGTTATGTTGCCGTAATAAATTCCATCTCTAAAGAATTATCCAAAAGAGAAGATAAAGTTTACGAAAAAAGAAAAGAGAAACTTCAAGGAGGAGACGAATTACAACACATAAGAGATGTTATTAAGGGCAAGTCATGGAATGTGGCTAAAAAAGCATTATTTGAAATGATGCCCATGGGTAAACTTAATCATGTTCCTGGCGACGAAGATGCCGAAAGTGTTTTTCAAAGGCTTTATAATGTCACTTTAAAGGGAGCATTTACAGATGTCGATTATCTTTCTCAAACATCTCCTTTTAAAAATGTCCAAAAAAGGTTGAGTGAAATTAGAAATTGGAATGTTCAAGGAGTTACTGACTGGACCGACGAAAACTATAACAAATATACCGAGACGCAAATATTCAATGATCTTTTTGGGCATAAATCTACAGTTCCTCCCGAGACTATAGAAGTATACAGGGGAGTTTCTAGGGCTGACGCAGAGATAAGGCCGGGAGATTATGTTACGCCAGATAAATCATATGCTAGGAGTTATATGAGAGGTAAGAAAGGCGCAGTAATTAAGGAAATATTGCCAACCGACGATTTAATTGTAAGTAAGGTTCCCCATGATTATAAGTCGGTAGAATTGGTTTATCATCCTAGGGCTTTGGAAGGAAAGGAATTGTCCGAAGAATCAGTATTGCCGCCCATGACATTTAGAGAATTATATGAGCAGGTGAACCAAACAATAGCCTTTAATTTGAGTAGGGTTATTATAACGCCTTACGAGAAATTAGCGGAGGAATAAAATGCATATAGATTCAGGAAATATGATTCTGTTTAAAAAGGCCCAAGAGCTTCAGGTTGTTAAAACACCAGAAACCCTTACAGACAGAGAATTAACAAGAGCCCTAAGAGATGCCATCATAGCCGAAGAAGGAGCAATTAAACAATATGAAACAGTTGTAGACGCAGCCAATAATGATGATGTTAAAAAAGTTTTACAAAGTATAGCCGACGAAGAAAAAGTGCATGTCGGAGAGTTACAAAAACTATTGGATAGATTACTTTCTGATGAAAAAGATTTCTTAGAGAAAGGGTCTGAAGAAGTTGAAAAAGACTTGGGAGAAAACGATTCAGAGACAGAAAATGGACAGAACAACGCCCAAGAATAAAAAGGGCAGAAAAATATTAGCGTTTATTGTTCGAGTTTGTAGTTTGCATTTGAAAAATAGTTAGTGGAAGCAAATCTTTTTTCTTAATTAAACAACCAATTGTTCTCCATTTAGAGATTTTTTGAGATTCCGTAACCATAAAAGAATATTTTTGATAGTTGTTTTGCATAAAAGCAACTAATTTTTTTGTACGAAATATTAGATAATCTTCAATGTCTTCTGTTTTTTCTAGATTTTTAGGGTAACGATTTTTAGCTATAAGATATGAAAACAAATGATAGTTGGGAATATTTTCAGTATCTAATAGTGCCATCCCCCTTGACGCCTGAATATTGCCAGATTTAATTTCTTCTATTAATTTGCATACCTTTAAGTGTTGTGGCTCATTTTTATATATTGCACCTAGTGGAAAGTCTTTTGTATAAATTAGGTCTATAGAACCAAGAATTTCGATTACAATGTTGCCTGTACTGCTGGTTTTATAATCGGTTTTATATTCTATGGGAATTTTAATTAGTTGTTTATTTCGCCTTAGAAAAACATCATCATCCGTATTGGCATATAATCCGATTTTCTCGCAAAACCTAATGGAACTTATGTCAATAGAATTATAAGTACCCAAAAACTTTTTTATAATTTCTCGATGAAGATGGGTTTTTTGTATTTTTAAATCTGCTTGAAAATTAGAAATTTGACCTGTCATTAATTTTCTATCCAATCGACATTATACTTTATCCATTTAGCTTTTTTTTCGACAAGTTTTTTGTCCGGAGAAAAAAGAGATAAAAGTTCGTTGGCCTTCCCCCTTTTGTTACTGCCGCTAATCATTCGTTGTACCGTTATATTTTTGGTTTCCATTGCATTTTTATATAGTTCCCTCGTAAATGAAGTATTATGATTAGAAATAACCACTGGAACCTTAGAATTATATGCGAGTTGTACTAAATCTTTATGATCTTGTTCGTCGAATTTTTTTGCAACATATGAAGCAAAATTAGAGGTTTCAGAAAGGGGGGAATAGGGGGGGTCGGCATATATAACGTCTCCTTCTTGTGCCATTTTCATTATCTCTCTAAAATCGGCATGTAAAAAAGTAACCTTCTTTTTTCTACTCCATTCCATAAAACTTAACATTTCTTTTTTAGGAAAATAAGTTTTTTTATAGTTGCCACAAGGAATATTGTACTCGGATTTGGAGTTGTATCTACACATGCCGTTAAATGCATGTCTGTTGAGATATATAAACAAAATAGCTTTTATTCTGTCGCTTTTTGTTTTGTTAAATTTTTCTCTATATTTGTAAAAATTATTTTCTGACAAATTATCTTCGGTAAAATATGTTTCACTAATTCTAATAATTGACTCGCCGTCATTTTGTATCCATTGAAACAAATTAATTAAATCTTTATTGGCATCGCCCAAAAGGTATTCGTTATAATCTAGATTAAGGGATACGGAGCAGGAACCGACAAAGGGTTCTATTAATCGTTTTCCATAGGGCAAAATGCTACTTATTTCATTAAGCAAACGTATTTTGCCACCTGCCCATTTGAGAAAAGATTTTCTTTTGTTAAACTGCATAATACTTATATTATACAAAAATATGGACAATTCTCAACCAACATAGTCCCATAACAAATCTACTATAAGGGCTAGAATATTTTTAGTTACCTATTTCGTAGACGACTTAGTATGATAGAACGCTAAATCTTCGGGTTCTTCAGGAGCAGAATCCTCCGGATCTAGTTCTTTAGGTTGATCGTCTGATACTTTTTGCGTTACAACCCCATGATCTTCTTGGGCTGCCCTGTCTTCGGCGCAAAACGCATATGATTCGCTATCTGATGCAGTTCTATAAGTGGTCATATTGCGAGACATCGAAGTATACATAGCCCTTACCCCTCCTGCATTGGCCCCATACGACAACGAACTAGCGGCCCTAATTCCCATCCCTCCGGCTTCGGCAATAGCGTCCTGATTTGCGCCAATGAAAACGAATTGCCAGTTATTTTCGCTTTCATGCCTGCGGATCATTTCAAAAACATTATCTTTTGAAAATTCCCTACTGGCGTTTTCTTCGCCATCTGTTATAATGACGAATATTACTTTATTGGGCTTATTGTCTTCGCTTAGCTCAGATATTTGGTGTTCCACCCTATTAATGGTTTTGCCTATAGCATCTAATAAGGCAGTGCCTCCCCTTGGAACGTAAGTTGTTCCATCGAGATCTGCAACGCTCGCTATTGGCTCCATGTCCTTAAGTATTTCGTATTGATCATCGAATTGAACCAATGTTAATGTTACGTCTCCTTCTGTTTCTTTTTGGTCCTTAATGAATTGATTAAAGCCGCCAATTGTATCGGAGGCTATACTACCCATAGAACCCGATCTATCTAGAACGATTCCTATTTGGGTACGTGAGTTAATCGGCGTTGCTTCGTTTTGTCTCGTCTCTGTCATTTTACCTCTCCCTTGTGTTGTATTGGCTACGGACAAAATCAAAGTTTTGTGTCCATGGCCAAATGTTTAAAAATACCGTTGACATTCTGCTGAGTTTAACTCTATCTCGTCGCCTATGGTGTCTCCAAATTACCTACCGGCACATTCTTCAAAAAGCCTTCGGGATGACTTTTAATCGGGCTATGTCCGGCTTCGATTATTTTAGCTGCGTCTTTTTCGATACAGTAATTAACACAAATAATTGCTTCAGGATCATTGTGCCAATACTCAAGTTTTTCAGGATCATTGTAAACTATTTGGCTTATTTCCGCTCCTGCTCCAACTTCCAATTTCTTAGTTGACACTTGTCGCAGAGGAGGGGTAATGTTTCGAGCAAAGGAACCAGAAGATCCTGTGCCTGCCGACGATGCACATATCTGCGTAAAGCCCAAATCGTCATATAATAAGGAACCAGAAGATCCTGTGCCTGCCGACGATGCACATATCTGCGTAAAGCCCAAATCGTCATATAATGAAGAAGCTTCGTCGTCATCTGTTATGGATGAAAGACACGTGTAGTACGGGCTAGAAATCGTCCCATTCCCTGTGGACCAATCGGGGGGTGTAGTCCAAATCGTAGGAGTGGACGTCGAATAATACTTCGGCGAACCATAAGCAATTGGATTTATGTTGAACGAATAACTGTTTGCTATTAGGGGCCTCTTCTGTTTCGACAAAAAGAAACTAACGCCAATAGCAAAAACTCTATCGTTACCTATGAGGTTAGAAGCTACTCCCTTTAATTTTTCTTGGGTTAAGATATACTGTCTAACAACTCCTTCTGCTGTTTTGAAGCCATCTAGCCAAAACGAACCGCTTGGAGTTCCAGTAGTACAAAGATAATTTTGTTTGGGCCATTTATAACCGCACTTTTTGCAGAATCTATCTGGACCAAATTTCTTTTTGTGTTTTGGACATTCTTCTATATATTGTTCGAGTTGGGCATCTTTACATGGCAAACCAGTTATGGGGTTAATGCCCTGTATTGAAACAACAACGGCAACGTGATGACCTTGATCATATTCGTTGTTATTAAAATCAAGCCACATTCCCTTGCCTTCTTCAACCGCAACAAAGTAGCTCTTTATTTTCCCCTCGCTTCTCATCCATGTTTTCGGACAAGCGGGATATTCATCAACCAAGAAGGGCATTCTTTTAGCATATGGCGGCAGGCAGAATCGTTTTTCTCCCTCTAGGGCGTCTGGCATATTTAGTCCACAAGAAAACCCATTACAGCGCATTAAATAATCTTTGGTTGAACCGTCAAAGGTATAACCTTTCATTTTCTCTCCTTAAAAAGCTTCCATAGTCCCACCCCAAGATGAGACTATGGAGTTTAGAATTGATTAGTAGTTACGGTTTGAAACTCCGAATGGATTATTAACTTTACCACTCTTTATTTCGCTAATTTTCATCCGTAATTTTGGAAGCGTATCATTTTGCGTTCTTTCTCTATATTCGAGATCGACATCGGCATAGACTTCCTTTAATGCATCAATTCCATTTTCTGCCAGCTTGATTAACGCTCTGACTTCTAATTTGTTGTTGGGATTTACTTCTTCTGCTTCAACAACAAGTCTACAGAACTGTCTGGCATTTTGTTTGACGGCACCCCAATTAACTCTATTAATCGTAGAGCGGCCCCTTCGAAGAGGAACGCCTTCGAAAAGAGGATCTTCATCTACTGTCTGGTCCGGAATAACTCCGACAGGATATAAACGAACAAGACTTCCATCTACTTCGATAGTTTCTTGTTCTGGATATCCCTGTTGAAGGTCAGCAAGATAATCCATAGTTTCTGCAACTGCCACTTCCTTTGAACTAGGATAGAAGGCTATTACTGGCTGCTCTCCAAACCTACTCTTCAGGATATTGGTTATCTTACTGCCTACTTTGGATGGATTGTAATGAATAATAAGCTCTACCGGATCGATATCGCTAAGCCTTGTTTTATATCCATAATTTTGCTTAAGCAAAATTGTTTCGGTATCTAATTGAGTGGCCTTCTCAGCGTTCTTGGGACCTCTGAGGTATTTTATGGCCATACGAAGTTGGGCGATTTTTACATCGGCCTCTTCGCAGAATGCTCTTCTGAGATCTCCGAAAGGAGTTACTTCCTCATCCGATAGCATTTCGAGGCGAGTTGCTTCTTCTGCGACACCAAGTGTAGCAAGAATTACTTCGACCTCTTCTAGGGTTTTTCCAAGAACAACGGCTGCGTTCTTGAGGCGGGCTTCCCATGAATCCATCATGGCCAACGTATCACTATTTTGCATGTTCATTCTCCTTTTTTTCTAACACGCACTCTCCTCGAACCCCGAGGGCGGGAGATGTCCTTTCTTGAACATCATGTTACATATTATACAAGATCTCAAAAAAAACCTACAAAAAAATGCAACTTTTTTCGAACGACCTCTGTTTGGAACATAATATAGTAGATATTACTATATTATTGGCGAAAAACGACCTCTGTTTGGAACATAATATAGTAGATATTACTATATTATTGGCGAAAAACGACCTCTGTTTGGAGCATAATATAGTAGATATTACTATATTATTAGCGAAAACGACCCTGTTTGGAGCATAATATAGTAGATATTACTATATTATTGGCGAAAAACGACCCCTGTTTGGAGCATAATATAGTAGATATTACTATATTATTGGCGATAATATAGTAATATCTACTATATTATTACGGTGGAAATCTGTTGTAAGTCATTGCAATAACAACCTATGCGAAAATGCAGGGGGTCTTCTTAATATTATACTCTTAATATTGTTCTCAAGTAAATAAGTTAATTATTTATATACAAACCCGGATTTTTGAGAAAAACTGCGGCAGTTAGAAAACGAAAAAACTAAGGGGAAAAATAAAACGAGAGGGATTTATTGAAATCGATATCTGGGAATACCTTTTTTAGATACGTAATTTTTCCTATTGATCCAGTTTGATCGAATACCTCTATTCCTTCCTTGAGGGTCGGGTTAGGTTTTAATCCATAGTTCTGAGGATATAAAGAATATTTTTTGAACTGAGTTTTGACAGACTGGGGTACTTCATCATGATTTTTAAGAAAGATGAAATTTTTTCTATTTCTCGGACGAGGGGAGGTTTTATCAATTTCAAAGCCATGTATTGTATTCCACTCTCTCATTTGGGGGTTTGTATAGCGAAAAGGAGTCTGTCCCGGGATTAGGTTTTCGTGTTTCAGTATTGCATTAACTAAAGCGGTAGAGTTAATTTTGGGAGCTTGAGGAGCTTGAGGGGTTTGGCTTTTAAATTCTTCTGCCTTTTGTTTCGCCTGATTTACAATATTGTCGTCTTGTAACGCTTCTATTACTTCGTTTTCAGGCACTTTCATTTTTTTTGCTGCCTCGAAAATACTGTATCCGATAAAAAACAAAATACAAGCTCCTACCGATCCCGATAGAAGGTCTTGTTTCCATCCGGCTTCTTGTTGTAATTTTTCAACAACCTTTGAATATTTATACCAGTTCATCAATAGGATTTTAGCTCCTTTTTGCAGAAATATTATAGATAGATGATTCTCTGATCTTTAACTTAAATCCTTTGGGGTTATGAAAAAAATAATTAGCTCCTTTTTGCAGAAATATTATAGATAGATGATTCTCTGATCTTTAACTTAAATCCTTTGGGGTTATGAAAAAAATAATAAGATGGATAAAGAAGCATATTAGACCGTTTACGAAAGTAGACGATTTACTGATAAGAGAGCAAAAGGTTAATCGAAACAACTTGCAAGAGGAGAGTTCGAGGCTAAAGAAAAAAACGTTTTTAGGGATCAAGTTTAGTTTTAAATTCTAAAGAAACTGTATAATAGAAGGGAGTATTTAAAAAAAACAGAAACGATCTTAAATAATGTTTGCAAATTTATAGGGGAATTTATGGATACTTCCGGGGTTAATGTAATGAATGGAAACACCATTAAGCGTTCATATTTGCGTAAGGGTTGTTCTACCAGCAAATTGAGAGCCCTATTAAATTTGATTGTTGGTTCTTCTCCTACTATTTTAGATATTGGCAATTGTGATCAAGAGGGAGAAGTAATTTTTTCAGTATCAATGAAAGAAGCAGGAATTACCTACAATACATTTAAGGAATTTAAATTAGAAATTTTTTCTAATTTTGTTGTGGATTTTATGGGCGAGTTGTTAATTAGAGAGAACATCGACTTGTTCGCTTCAAAACTTACAACGATAGATTCGGAAGCTTACGCCGACATAGTTAACGAATATGAACATAAGCGTTTTGGGATGAAGATTCTCCAAGATAATTTAGTTTTCTCATTTCATGTTAGTTTGCTTCAAGACATTTTAACAGAAGACTTCAAAAGGCAGATTAAAAAGTGACTACCAAACCAAACAAACCTTTAGTTTATATTCCCGCAGGTGCCAAGTTGAATGTAGAAAGTCAATCCGCTCAGCCACCAAAGGTTGAATACGAAGAAAGAAAGGTTATCTTTAATAGGGAAATTGTAAAAGACAAAATCACTGGTAAACAAAAGGTTTAACTATGATTGAATTACCTGATTTTAAGATTGATAAAAGTTTGATTCCCACAATAAAGCTGAAGTCTATTACCTTTAAAAACTTTAAGGTTTTCGACGACTATTCATTTGATTTTACGGTAGGAGATAAACAACAATCTTTTGTCTGTTTTTTTGGACCTAATGGTTGTGGTAAAACAACTGTTCTTGAAATAATTCAACTTATTTTTTCTCGTTTCGAAGGCTATGGCAAAGACAGGCTAAAGTATTATCTTGGAAAATCCGTAAGACATGTGGATGGCAAAAGGGGCGGCATATACGGAGACGACGATTTTCTAATTACTGCCCAAATAACTTCGTCATTAGGGGATTATGAAATACAGCTCAATAAGAATGGTTTTATTAAAGACCATCCTGCAGAAATTAAGTCGATAGTTTATCGTCTTTGTTTTTTTGCACGTTTTGATCAAGAATTACATCAGTTCAATTTGCCCAGAGACAAGTGGGATGTTTTTAAGGATCTTTTTGAATCAGTAACGGGGTTTGAGATAGAAGAGAAGATAAGTATTTTTGATGAGAGCGTAGATCCAGTTCAAGCCGATATATTGAATCAATATGTTCTTGGATTTCTTGTTAAAAAACCATATGAAATTATTAATCATACCGAATGTAGTGCTGGAGAAAGAAAGATCATCAAATCCTTTTCTACTCTTTTAAGTAAGGAATATAATCCTCAAATTATACTTATTGATAATATGGCTATGCATGTTGAATCGGGCCGACATATCGATTTAGTTAAGGCTACCAAACGTTGTTTTCCGACGAGTCAAATTTTCTCGACTACGCATAGTTATCAGATTTCTCGCAACTTTGGAGACAGGTCACAACTATATGATCTTCGCCTTGTACGGGTTACAGATATTCTCAAAAATGAGCCTTGGCGTTTATATTTGATAGACGAAGTTAGAGATTGTTTGTCGAAATTAAGGGCTACGACATTTAATAAAGAAGAAGTAGGAAAAGAGATTTTGTTTGGAGAAAACCTATTACGACAACTTTCGGAGAAAGAAGACGATAAACATTTATTGCAAGCCGACGCAGAGCAATTTTTTCAAAGAACAGCCCACTTTTTTACTATAGATGTTATTAAATATTATTTTGGGAAAAGGGAGAGTAACGCCTAATGAAAGAGAAGCTATTAACCTACAGTAGAGAACAGTTAATAAAAGAATCTACGAAGTATTTTAATGGTGATGATTTGGCTGCCGAAGTTTTTCCAAAGTATGCGCTTAGGGATAAAAAGTTAAAGTATCTAGAGAAGACTCCTTTAGATATGCACCACAGATTAGCCGCAGAGTTTGCTAGAATGGAAAGTAAATATCCCAATCCACTTTCCGAAGAAGAAATTTTTCAACTTATAGATCGATTCAAATATATTATTCCCGGGGGCAGTCCTATGTTTGGAATCGGCAATACTTATCAGAAAGTTAGTCTTAGTAATTGTTTTGTAATTGAGGTTGTTGATAGTTACGGGGGAATTTGTCGAGCAGATGAGAGGATTGCACAAATATCTAAACGTCGTGGTGGTGTTGGATTAGATATTTCTGCCATTCGTCCTCGGGGGGGTGCTACAAGGAATAGCGCATTTACAACGGACGGCATAGGTGTATTTATGGAGAGGTTTTCTAATACGTCGAGGGAAGTAGCACAGAGTGGTCGTCGGGGGGCATTGATGATTACCATTTCCGTTCATCATCCTGAGATTTTGACCTTTATCAATATTAAGAGGAATCTAGAAAAGGTAACGGGAGCCAATACTTCCATTAGAGTTAGTGATGAATTTATGGAGGCGGTCAAGAAGAATAAAACTTACGAACAAAAATGGCCCATCGACTCAGAAAATCCTAAGATTAAAAAAAGGGTAAAGGCAAAAGATGTTTGGAATGAAATCATTAGATCTGTTCATCATAATGGAGAACCCGGCATTTTGTTTTGGGACAATATTATTAAAAATAGTCCGGCAGATAGCTATAAAGACCTAGGATTTGAAACCAAAAGCACAAATCCTTGCGGAGAGCTTCCCTTATGTCCATACGATTCTTGTCGATTGATGGCTATTAATCTGTCTTCTTATGTAGATAATCCATTTACAGAAAAAGCTTCGTTCAATAAGAGTTTGTATAAACAACACATTTGGAGTGCTCAGAGGTTAATGGATGATTTAGTTGATTTAGAACTTGAGGCAATAGATAAAATCCTTAGAAAGATTAAAAGTGATCCCGAAGATGCGGCTATTAAAGCAAATGAATTAGATCTATGGAAATCTATTAAGAAAAAATGCATGGAAGGACGGAGAACGGGGTTGGGACTTACGGGACTTGCTGATTGTTTAGCTATGCAAAATGTTAAGTATGGTAGCGAAGAGTCTTTAACGATGGTAGGAGATATTTATTCTATGCTTAGAGACGAAGCTTATCGTTGTTCTATTACATTGGCGCAGGAGCGAGGAGTATTTCCTATTTATAATCATAAAATGGAATGGGGTAATAATTATCTCAATCGACTTCCCGAGAGTATAAAGAGAGAAATGAGAAAGTATGGGAGGAGGAATATTGGGTGTTTAACTACGGCCCCTGCTGGTTCTATTAGCGTCGAGGCTCAAGTATCTAATGGCTTAGAGCCTCTATTTAAGGTTCAGTATAAAAGAAAAAGGAAATTGAACGATAATGATCATGAAACGCCCGATTTTGTGGACAATATGGGAGACAAGTGGAAAGAGTATGTAGTTAGTCATCATGGGTTGAAGAAGTTTCAAGAAATTACCGGCAAGTCGGTAGAGGAGAGTCCTTATTTTGGTGCTCAGGCAGAAGAGATTGGCTATCTTATGCGAGTCAAAATTCAGGCAGTAGCGACTCAATATGTTGACCACGCTATCTCTTCGACTATTAATCTTCCTATAGATATACCCCTAGAAATAGTTAGTAATATTTATATGACGGCTTGGGAAAGTGGTTGCAAGGGTTTAACAATCTATAGGGCTGGCAGTAGGGATGGTGTGTTAGTTGCAATGGATTCGACTAGGGAATGCGAGGATTGCGACGAAGCGGCCCAAGCCTTTTCTACTTTAGTTAAAGGAGGTAAGCGTCCTACGAATATTATTATGGCCAGTGCTCCCAAAAGACCCAATATAATGGAATGTGATATCCATAGAAGTAAGGTTGGTGGAGGCGATTGGCTTTTCTTTGTGGGTAAATTAAACGGAAGACCCTATGAAGTATTTGGAGGGGATGGCGAACAATTTACGGTTCCCAACAAGTATAAAACGGGATGGATATTAAAGAATGGAAAAATTGATGGAGTTTCTCAATACAATATTATTTTAGGGTCTCTCGAAGACAAAAACGAGAAACTTGAATTTAAGGGTATTACAAAGCACTTTAATAATTTTGAATATGGGGCGTTTACCCGAGTTATAAGTTTGACTATGAGGCATGGTGTTCCTATCAATTATATATGTGAACAAATAACTAAGAAAGAAGTCGAAGGGGATTTGTTTAGTTTTCAGAGAGCTATGTCCAGGGTATTAAAGAAATATATTTCAGAAGGAGAACGAAGCGAATCAGAATGTCCCGAGTGTCATTCTAAAGAGATGATTTATAAAAACGGTTGTCCCGCTTGTCAAGTTTGCGGACATTCTAATTGTGCATAGTCAAAAGGTTTTGTCCCCGTTTTTCTCGAAATAGAAATGCAGTATGAATATTAGATTATATTTAAAGAACGGCGCATATACTTTTTCCATTAATAGGTCGGGAAAAGTATTAGCCTCTCCATATCTTTCTCGGTTAGTTCCTTCTATTAAAAAAGCCTATCAAAATTCATGGACGGCTTATCGGGATGCATCTAGGCTTGGAACCGATTTAAGTTTTCACATTGATGCCATAGAAAAAAGTTCCCAAGTTGAAAATACTATTTCCGAAGTTTCTGCAGAAGATGCCTTAGTAAGTCATTATTCTAAAGTATTAACATTCACAAGATCAGAGGCTAAGAGTTCTCAGGGAGACAAAGACGAAGAAGATAAGGTATTTAGTAAGATAAAAATTGTTATTGCAGAGATAGAGGGACTAATTCGAAAATTACAGGGGCAGCAGGATAAGGACGAAGAAGAAGTTGATCTAGAAATAGGTCTTAGAAAACTTTTAGGTTTATTTAGGCAAACCAAAGAGAAGTATTTTTTTGATCGCAAAGAAGAGGCGAAAGAAAGGATTGCAAAGAAAGAATCAATTATGAAATTTGTTTTTGCTAAAATGACCGATGCGCTTGAAGATTCCGTACTTAAAAAGGAAGTATTGGAAGACTACGGAGATAGAATATGCAAGGTTGTTTCGGCTTATTATGATCATGTTATTTTTAAGATCGATATTGACGCAGCAGAAATCGATATATACGAAGTTAATGGAGAGAGCAACCTGATTCTAAGTGTCAAGATGAATGAAAATTACCATATTGATAGCATTATTCCCCTTGAAGATCTTTACAAAATATATCCGATCCATAGTGTTGAATTCTATCAAAAGTATTGGAAGCCCATTGTTGAGGAATTAGGTCATTTCTATGTGACAGATGCTTCGACATTAGTAGTATCTGGCAAAATTAGCTTACCAGATATTCCAAAGGATTATCCACGAAGCATAAACATAGAAGGGTGGAATATAAAAGACAAAAAAAACCAAACAGTAGCGTTGTCATTTAAGGATGGGGCTCATGGTCCCTTGTGGATATTTGAGGCGGTTAAAGTTGAAAAGTTAGCTTCTCAAACTCCTCAAGTCACTTCTAAATACACTGAACAAGAATATTTCAATGGAATTTTTAAATGTATCAATCCTCAGTTAAAGTCTATTTACGGACAAACGGGGGCTGTTATTCAGGTTATTCCTCATACTGATTTTGTAGAGGTTGATATAGATTTCGGCAGAGGCATCGGAGTTGTGCGCTTAACCGAAGATAAAATCGAAAAAGTCCTTTAATCCTTCTCTCCACTATTTCCCCTCTTTTTTGATTTCCCCCCTTTTTTTTTGCAGGAAATGTATATACATGTATAGAAATATATAATGTGAAAAAAAACCAACAGAAAAGTCGGGGAATATTTGTCAGGGTCGATGATCAAGAAAATAGAATGATCAAAGAATTGCGCAA
>Ga0307378_10005293_pt1 | contig 18016 bp, 13 predicted proteins | sample UN1MG_FD_202238 | JGI IMG/M metagenome (GOLD analysis project Ga0307378, IMG submission 202238) | Soil microbial communities from Risofladan, Vaasa, Finland - UN-1 | ecosystem: Environmental > Terrestrial > Soil > Coastal area > Acid sulfate soil | place: Finland: Risofladan, Vaasa | collected... | reverse complement strand
TAATATACCTATCAATCCCAGCACGGTTCCATAGATAAAATACTATTTGAAGTCGTTGAATTGCGGATTGAAAAGGGCATTATATCTTAACTATTTTATTTGTTCATAAAAAAGATTTAATTCGGCTCAACCATAATTCAAGTATGAGAAGAGCATAGAGATCTTGACGAGGGCTATCTTTCATGGATTTTTGGCGCATCTTTAGCACGGCCTCTCGATCGAGCAATCCAGAAAGGTGTGAATCTGAATCCAAACACAAAGTATCGAATAGAGAAAGGAAGTGATTCCTTAGCCAATCGTTTAACGGGATAACGAAGCCTTGTTTAGGCCTGTTAAGAATACCATCAGGCAACCGTGGAGCCACGGCCTCTCGAAGCAAGCGTTTACCTTCCACGGGAAAAGGGCTGACCAACCAGTTTGGCGGCAGAGAGAGTGCAAACTCCACCATTCGATGATCCAGAAAAGGTACCCTTACTTCCAATCCATGGGCCATACTCATGCGGTCAACCTTGGTTAACATATCATCAGAAAGAGAAGTCATGAGATCTGCCCACAAGGCTCTATGGACCGGATGCCTATGGGCAAATTTTGCGATGGGCTTTGCTGCAATCTCTCTGAGAGCCTCTTCATATTCGAAAGTCTGTCTTTGACCAAATAACTCAGCTCGATCAGAAGCGGAAGTGATCTGTCTTTCAACAACATAACGCTCTTCGTCCGGTAATGTTGCCAGATCCAACATTTCGGGTAGAGAACGACGCCGACCGGAGCGCCAGGGTGGGAGGTAGCGCAGTCCACTGGCCAGCCAGCCAGGCTTTGGCACAGCCGCCTTCAGGGCCGCTACCCTATAGCGTCCTGTGTAGCCGCCAAAAACTTCATCTCCTCCATCTCCGGACAGCACGACTTTAGCTATTTTTCGGGCTGCTCGACATACTGCAAAGGTAGGCAAAGCCGACGAATCAGCAAAGGGCTCATCCATGAAGTTGACTGCTTCGGTAAGAAGCTTGGCAGGATGGATTCTTATCTTGACCTCATAATGGCGTGTTCCCAAATGATCCGCTACTTGACGAGCTTCGAGAGCCTCGTCAATTTCTGTTTTAGGGAACGATACACAGAAGGTCTCTATGTTCGTATGTTTCTGCGCCATGGCAACAACGCTTGAAGAATCGATTCCCCCCGAAAGAAAAGCTGCAACTGGAACATCAGCTACCAAATGGGAACGGACACTTTCCTCCAATCGACTTGCAAGTTCCTTGGCTGCCACAGACCGTTTTCGTGGCACAGTCACATGCTGAGGTGTCCAATAAATATCACTTTGAACTGAACCGTTTTGTATTACAAGCCGCTCTGCGGGTTGAAGCTTCTGGATGCCTTTTAAGATGCTTAATGGACCAGGCACATATGAAAAGGCCAGATAGGAATAGAGCGCTTGGGGATCCACTTTTGCTTTTATCAAACCAGATTGAATGATTGCAGTAAGTTCTGAGGCAAAGCAAATGAGGTCCTCTGAGATAGCAATGTATAGAGGTTTTATTCCAAACCGGTCCCGCGCCAGGAACAACTTTCTTTTCCTGGAATCCCACAGAGCAATAGCGAACATGCCGTTGAGGTATTTCACACAGTTTTCACCTTCTTCCTCGTAAAGATGAAGGATTACCTCACTATCACTTTTGGTTTTAAATATATGTCCCTTTGCAATCAAATCTTTGCGGAGTTCTCGGCAATTATAAATTTCGCCGTTAGTTACCAAGTTTATTGTCCCATCTTCATTGGCCAGAGGTTGATGCCCCCCACGGATATCAATAATAGAAAGACGTCTGTGTCCTAATCCTATGCCCTGTTCAAGATAAATTCCCTCGTCTTCAGGTCCCCGATGCTTCAGTGCTTTAAGCATTGAAGCTAGTGGTTCCTTAAGCTGCTGAATAGAGCTTCTGGGATCTATTATGCCTGCTATCCCGCACATAATTCTTTATCCTTAATTATCATCTCATATCCCATTGGTGTGAGACACCAAAGTTCTCATTTTCAGCATAAGTTCTAGCAGTTAACTAAAAAAGAACTGAATCATTTAATTAATTTTACCTTAGCTCGATTCGCTAATTGAAAAAATTTGTTCATCCACCCGTGTTTTTTAACAATTGAAAACTCATGGCCATTTTTTTCTATTTTCCCTTTGCATGCCTGACAAAACTTGTTAACCATCAATCCTTTCTTTTCCATTTCTCTTATTTTAATTAGCCTTTTACTTTTCCATATGTTTTCAATTGGGCTCAAATTGGCATTGCCTACAAAGATTTGTCCATCAAAGTCTTGGCAGCATACTGTACATCGGCCGTCCCAGAGAACTCCCAATGTAGAATAAAAAAAGCTGCAACGCCCCCCTTCCTGTGGCAAAACAGTACAACCTTTGGGAATTAAATAATTGGCCCAAGTATTTGCTCGTTTCAGGACAATATAGACTCCTGATCCTATCTTTATTTCAAATGTATCTAGATATTGCTTTCCGCGTTTAAATTTTTTTATCGATCTTGTAATCATTTTCTTATCAAGAACTGTCCGGGACATACCCGAGTTCCTTGGATATAAAATATTAAATAGTTCCAAGACTACTGATTCAATCAAAGAATAATCATTTATGATTTCAACATTGAGAAAATTATAAAAAGTATGGAGAATATGGATTTCAATTCGATGAGTATTTATAGGATTATCCCTTATAAAAATCAATATTTCCTTTAACTTATTAAAATATTTCTCAAATGATATCTTGGTTCCCCGACTAGTAAAAGTAGTTACATCCGGAGTTTGATAACTAAGACATAGAATATCAATACCAGAAGTCAGCAATTCTTTAGTCTGTATTCTTTCTGGAACAAGTAAAAAATTAGTAATAACATTGGTTTTTATCCCTGACTTAATTGAGTATTTTATTATTTCTTTGAAATTTTGATGAAGGAGCGGTTCGCCCATCAAGGAAGTTATGAGTGAACCTCTAAAATTCATTTCTTTCAATTGATCAATGACGCTTTTGGCCAATTTTACTGGCATATACCCACGTGGCCTGGTCATCAAGCGGCTAGCACAAAAATCGCAATTCATATTGCAATGATTAGTCAATTCCAGAAAAACAGTGGATATCATAAACCTTGTTTGACCTCAGATATTTGAATGCAGTATTACTTAGGGTGCCTCGGCTAAAATAAATTCAGCTAGCGCTCAAACCACCAAGCGATGCATATAATAAGTTTATTATTCTCTACTTTGCAGCATATTTTAAGAATATCATTCATGACGATTAATTAGTGAGTGATTTGACGACTTGAGAAATAAGGATATCGTTTTAAAAACTTATAAGCCTGTTTACTGTTGTATCTATCTGCTGTCACAAGTACTCAACCTCCTTCAAAATATTAATACCACTCATTGAATCTAGCGCTCGCCTTGTAAACCACTATGAGATATTAAATACGACCAATAGCGGAATAGCTAATATCAAAGGATAGTTAACCTTGATACCGTAGCATTAGGTACAAACGAACGAAGCTATTTGTACCAAATGACCAGTATGTGGGTAATAATCTATGTATCTTTCTTTCGGGCTAAAACATTTATTTCTGTATATAACGCAGGCTTTCCATAACAAAGGAATCCTAATATTATTCTAAACGCATCAAGTACAAAATGAATTAAATCATTTCTAATAATAATTTTTGTATTCTTATCATAGCCTATTTCAATTATTTCAAATCCTGCCTTAGTAAGGAGTTTTTCAAGACAAGGGATAGTATAAGGTCTAATGTGTGAGGGATCATTCCAGAAATTAGCAGTTCCTTCGAGTGTATGAACGTTAGGCGTTATAATTAAGAGAATCCCGTTATTTAAGAGTGTATTATAGCAACATTCGATAAATTGAGCGATCTGATTAATGGGGATATGTTCTATTACATGGCAGCAAATAATACTCCCAAATGAATTTTTATTTTTCTGTAAAAACGAAATAGCATCTTTTTGAAAGACGGAAAGATTATTCTTTACGCAATGTGTTACGGCTTGCAAATCTGTGTCAATTCCATAAACAGAATAACCTTCTTCTTGAAGATATTTCATTAAAACGCCATCACCGCATCCAATATCTAAAACTTTAGAGCTCATATTAAAATAATTTAAATATTTTTTTCGGATGTTTCTTATGTAGTTATAATAATAATTCATCATATTCTATGTAATTCTCCATGCTACTGCTCTATTTATATTAATAATTAGTAAGAATAAAAAGCAAAATCACTTGCCCATATATTCTTTCACTTCTTTGTTGTTGTCCAATTATAGTCAACACCTTCTTTACCACCGTCGGGAATTGTTCCGGGAGGCAATCTTCCCTTATTTAAAAAGCTTTTAAGATGCCATACCCATAAACGACCGCTAATTTTCCGCCCCGGACGACAGAAAATTGTTTGATAAATCATGACAATACTTAAAACTCCCCATATAGAGAAGAAAGAAACCCATGCATAAATAAGACCATAATGTTTTCTAAAAAACACATATTGACTATTTAGCAATATCTTATCTGCTATTGTCGAGCCACTCAATGCGCTTCCCCTTCCAGGAGTATGTATAATCATTGTACGGTCTGTGACATAAAGTTTATATCCTTTTTTTATCAGGCGTAAAGCTATATCGTCCTCTTCAAAATAAAGAAAAAAACGGGGATCAAACATACCCACCTTAATTAAAGCCTCTCTTCTAAAAACACCAAAAGATCCGTTGAGACGACTTACTGAGATTGAATCACTCGCAGGCACCAGAGACCAGGGAACAAGAAAATTAAATCGCTTAAATCTAGTCTGAATACCACTATAAAATAGAATTCTCGATTTTAAAGTGTAATATCCAAAATGGGCCGCTACTCGTCGTTCAGGAGTAATCTTATTAAATGAGAGATTACCTAGAGATTCATATAGATGAATTATAGCACCAGATACTCCTGAAGCCAAAGGCCTTTCCTCCATGAAAGCAACAAGTTTTTTAAAACCCCCTCTTTGAGTGGCCACATCAGGATTCATAATAGCCACAAATGGCGTCTTAGAGCCAATGATACCTCTATTGATTGCTGCACCATATCCCTCATTTTTATCACATCCTAAAAAAGAGACATTAGGCCAATATTTTTTCAGGAAATCTTCTACACTATCCTGAGAACAATTATCACAAACTAAAATCGGACATTGCTCTCCATCTAATGCATTTTTAAGATGTTGAAAGAATGAGGGAAGAACCTTCATCGAATTATACGTGACTACAATGATAGTCAGTTTATCAGCCAGCATACTCAGTCCCTACATTTATTTATGCAGATAATAAATATTTTATCTCGCTTTGTCCAATTATACCAAGCGTAATGTTAGCACAGAGATGATCATTCAAGTTCTCTTTGGGCTTTGTTAATACATGCCGCTGTGGAGAGGGCCTGAGGCCTCAGTAGTTTTCTTACGAACTAATTGTGTTGAGCTTTAGCAGTAGCCAGTCTTCAAACCCTCGATATCTCAGTATTGCAAGCGTTGAAATCCGGGGTTCCTTCAACTACGGGATAGTGCTACTATCCAAAGATACTCTATTTATTTCAATTTTTATCGCGATTAATAATTTCCACAATTTCTTTAGTAACAGCATTCCAGGTTAGTTTTTTAATGACAAAATCATGAAGAATATCGGCTTTTTCCTTTCTTTCTTGTGGATGATTGTATAACCAAAGTATCATATCTGCGAGTGCATGAGGATCTTCGGGGGGAACTAAGGATAACCCGCGGGAAAGCTCATCAGGGTAGTTTTCTATATAAAGGCTGTTAGCAATTACTGGCATTTGGAAAGCTGCGTAAGTTGCAAAACGGGTTGTGACTGGGCCTAAATCCTGAAGGCCATTTTTGGTCAAATTTATAAGTCCAACATCAATTGCCCCCATTACATTAAAGAGCATTTCAGGCTGGACATAACCAAGTAAAGTTATCCTTTTGGTTACCTGCATTTTTTGTGATTTATTTCTTAAATTATCTATCTCAGGGCCAGCACCAATCATTATCATGTGTAAGTTTGGTATCTCTTCATGACAAAGTTCCATTGCTTTCAAAATATTACTAAAATCATAATATCGCCATATATTGCCTAAAAATCCTAAGTAAAAACCGTTCTGAGATAGGTTTAGTTTTTTTAAAGCAATTGAACGATCTGTCTTTTTAGCTGCGGGGATATTTGTTCCATTTAATATCATATGAACTTTATTTGGCCTTAAATCGTAATGCTCGATTATCCAATTGTATCTTGGGAAAGAAGGAACAATCAGGCCTGTTGCTTGCTTAAAATCAGAGGCCTGATGTCTTTCGACTCTAAGCATTCGGGTTCTATTTATCCCGGCTATCTCTATTTGTCGAAGCAAGATGGCGTTTATTTCAATGTAAAAAGGAATTCCAAATATTATGGAACACCATCGAGGGAAAGGATTTACTTCTAGCTCTCGGACATAAATTGCGTCATATTTTTTCAACAAACATAGTGCAAAAAAATATGTCCCGCCCAATATTTTTATCCATAATCTACCTAAAGCTGAAAATCTCCAGGGCCATAAATAATGAAAACGGACGCCAGGTATTTTAGGGCGTACTTTTTTCGGGCGGGGGGCTATGGCATCTACCTTACATGAATTATTGCTAAAACCACGCAGTACTCCCAGTGTGTGAGTCTGACAGGCATTGGGTATATCGAGTTCTACAAAAGAAAAATATAAGATTTTCATAAAAAAGCTCTCTATCTAATGCATCTTATAAACAGCAAGGTACCAAAGAGGACTTTTTTTCCTTGAAATCATTCTGTAAAAATGGCGTAGTCCTGAAGCAATATGCATCTCTTATATACCTCCATATGATCTTGGTGTGAAAAAAACATCGCCGCAAAGGCTGACCAAGATTTCAACATAGAATCCCAACGCAGGGATACCACATAAATGACCCAAAGTAGGCTCCAAACAAACAGGAAAACGACCGTCATTAAATTTCAGGATAAGGAACTAGCTTAAACTATTAACTAATCATAGCATTCGTGGAAATTAAGAACTAGGATCATTTTTCTTTTAGACGAAACATATAAATACAATAATAAGGATAATTTCGGACTATTGGAAGTTTTCCTAGAAGATTATTTACTTTTTCTAGATAACATATATTCACTATATATTCTAACCAGGCCAGTTTTCCTTCCCACATAGGAAATAAATATCCTACTCCTCCTTTTCGTATGCTTTTGAAGCCATATTTAGACGCCCATCTTTTCAGCCAGGCCCAGGTCTTAAAGCGATTTGGAAATCCTTGTATGGGAATGAATGAAAGTTCACGAACATGTTCTTGAGGAGCACAGTACACGGGCTTCTTTAGCCTACGCATCTGCCACAAGCTGCGAAGAGTTACAGATGGCATGGTGATCACGAGGTATCCATTTGGTTGAAGACAACGCGAAAATTCTTCCAGGGCTGCTGGCATGTCCACAATATGCTCAAGGGTCTCGATGCATGCAATACCGCTTAGACTTTCGTTGGCGAAGGGCAAAGAGGTGATTGATCCTTGAATTAGAGAGAGATACGAATGGGATCGGGCACGAATAAGTCGTCGCTTTTCTATGTCCAGGCCAATGATTTTCTTATGCTTTCCCAGCAAATCTGCCAATTGCCCATCGCCACAGGCCGCATCGAGCCACAACTCTTCTGATAATGACTTAATCCAACTTGCAACTTTTTCCAGCAAAACACTTGGCCATGGCCAGATCCTGCGCATTGCAGGGTCGTAGCGCATTTGAGCAACATTAAGTACCTGATGATGGCAGTTGAACTCGATCCTCTTCATTCTATTGATATCAAATATTTGCTATAATTAATTAATATTTATTATTAATTATATTATTTTTTAGTAGATCCTAATTAATTAATGAACTGGATCTACTTACAGCTTTATTTTTTTGCTACTACCCATGTTACGATAGGATACCGTTCTTCGTTATAAGTGGCTAGATAACGCCTTACGCTCCACTTCATTTCAGGAATTCTAAGAGATCTGAGTTTATCCGAAATAAAGCAAAGCAAAATTGCAATACGATTTCCCCAGCTTTCGCAACAAAGTATTTCAGAAAAATCTTTGCAGAGGTGTCTTAATGCCGCGGGTGAGAATCGCCAAAAATCTCCGGGGAAGAGGTGGATATAGTTAATAAAGCAGGTAGTATGTATTGCTATTCCACCTTTATTTAAAACTCGAAATGATTCTTTTATTGCTTTTTTTGGGTCTTCAAGATGTTCAATTACTTGATCACTTATGACAAAATCAAAACTATTATTTTCATATGGCAGATTTTGCATGTCCACTTCAGGATAATCTACATCTAAAAGTTTGACATTCTGCATATTTATAAAAGGATAAAAATTATTAATCCCGCTTATTCCTAAAATCTTTTCTTCCATTGGATAATAATCATTTTCTACGAGGCAATTCTTAATTCGTTTATACATATAATATCTTGTTAAATGTGTCATTTTTTAATTACCCCTAAACGATTTTATGCTTTCTTTTATGAGCGTTTGTATCTCATAGTTAAATAGTCTATCCGATAAATAAACTAAAATAAGATAAATCAAAGCTCCCAGACAAGCAAGTATAATAAATTCCAGGATTCCAGTACCCATTGTGGTTTTTAGTCCTAATATAAGTAGTCCTGCTATAGTCCCATTTATTAAGGGAATTATCATCATCTTAATAAAGTGTGCTACACTGCACTTTGTAATTTTTATAGCCATAAAATTGAAACCAATATTTGATATAAAAATGCTTAAAAAAACTGCGATTGATATACCTGATATTTCCCATTTAATAGCGAGAGGATAGATCAAAGCAGCTAAAACAATTAAGCGAATTATTTGCAATATCGTATCTATTTTCGTTCTTCCCACAGCGTAAAATACATAGCCTGATGTTGCTGCTATTGACCTCACTAAGCCGGCCAAAACTAATATCTGTATTGCCGGTACCATTGGCATCCATTTATCACCTAAGAATATTTTTGTGAATTCTGGAGCAAGAATAAAGATTCCTGCAGTTAATGGGACTGATATAAAGGCAGTGAGCTGTAAAACCTTAAGAAATGCATCTTTTAGTTTTGGTAAGTCATCCTGTAATTTTGAATAAGCTGGGAATGTTACCTGAGAAATAACATGGGTTATTTCAGTAGCAGGCAAATTGGATATTAGATAAGCCATTTGATAGAACCCTAAAGCAGTAACTCCTAGCATTTTCCCTACAAAAATATCGTCGCCTTGTGTAATTAAAAAAACCAATATGCTCGAACCCAAGACCCACTTCCCAAAGGCAAAAAGTTCTTGAAATTTTTCTTTCTCGAATTTAATCCGAGGTCGATATGGGTGAATTATATAAGACATAAAAACCCTAACAAAGTTGGCTGCGAGACCTCCCCAGACTAGGGCCCAGACATTTCGCAGTATGAAAGCTAAAGAAATAGCCACAGTAATGTCGACTAATGTGCCGGAAAATTCATAAATAAATTGTTTATTAAATTGCAGTTCCTTTTTGAAAAAAAGAATCCCTATATTTCTAAATCCTGAAAGAAGTGTGGATACAGCGATGACCCTTATTACCAGTGCAGCCTGAGCTGAATCGAAGAAATTAGCTATCAACGGAGCGGATGAAAAAAGTATTAAGAAGAGAATAATCCCTCGGATAGCAGAAATTGTCCAGGCAGTATCAAGGTATGGCTCGACATTCTTTTTCTTTTGGACTAAGGCCGCCTGAAAACCTGTTTGAGAAAAGGTTTCTAGCGTTGCAATGGCCAGCATCGCGATACCAAATAGACCAAAATCATGAGGGGCGAGAAGACGTGCAAGTATTATAGTCCTGATAAAACCAAGACTACGATTGGCAATCCTCAAGGCAAAAACCCATATTCCGCCTCGTACGACCCTTTTTGAGAGAGATTCAGGTTGATGTAAATCGTTCTTATCTATTGCCATATTTTTTTAATTTAGTTTGTCATTTTTTAATTTTGATAAGCTACCGCCGTTAGGAGCATAAAATTAGTCTAAATCGTGATTCAACGTGCTCGTCTGTTCTGTCTGTTCGGTGTTATCTATTTGTTACGTCCAGTCCGTTCATTAATCTTTCATTGCTGTCTGAATTATAGTATAAATCAGCCGTTTTAAGGTTAATAAATTTCACCGCGTCAATGCAGCCAAAAATTATCACAGTGAAGGGGTTGGCTTCAACAAGAATTAACTTCTCTTTTTATAATAAGACATTTGTTTTTAATGGCTCCTCTTCTTTCAAAGTTGGCAGCATCATAATTATTGCCGTGATAAACCAGAAAGGTTCCATAATACGGAGTATGATAAAAGTATTGGCTGTAAGAGCATGAATAGCTAAGCCAATAAAGCCTGCCATAAAACCAAGGGAAAGACCTTTGTATAATTCATCATCCATTTGTTTGTAAATTCTATATGAATGTCTGAAAATCGATAACAGAAGCCATATAAAAGCAGCCAAACCAATAATGCCCAGCTCAGGAAGGGAGCGGATATACTGTCCGTCTATTAATCCAAACCCTGCTATTCCACGACCTAAGATAGGCCTCTTTTTCCAGCTTTCGAAACTGTCCTTCCAACTAAAAATTCTTGCCGAAGAAGATTGATCAAGATATATATCGCCAATTCTAGCTAAACGTGATTCTTTTTCTGGAAATGTATATTTTACTCTGGAAAGAAACGCTTCTGGTTTTAGAACGAGTATTAATACGATTATTAGTACCGTCGCTGAAGTTAATAACAATTTTTTCTTGCTCAATATTATAAATGTTATTAAGGAAAAGATAATAGCTATGTATGATCCCCGAGAAAGTGTATATATAAATGGAAGGGAAATCAAAATAATCAGTCCAGCAAGAGCTAACCTTAAATTTTTAGGTACTTTTCTAAGAAAGAGTCCCGTTGCTAGGCAAAATATAAAAAGTAAGTATCCACCAAAAGTATTGGGCTCGCTAACTTGTCCCTCAAAAGGCGCACTTACTCTTTCACCCGTAGGAATTTGCAGTATTCCGTAGACAGATACAATAGCACAAGTTATAAAAAAAGCAGTAAGGAAGAATTTTATCTGTTTTCTGCTGTGAATATGATTTGCCACCAATATATAGAGCAAGAAATATTCAACATATCTTAAGACATAAAAGAGTCCTTTCTCGGGAATTACATAACCTAAAGCAACACCTCTCAGGGTAGCTATTAAACATACCAGGATATAAACTCCTATGGCTTTGTTAAGAGGCGTTTTTATGAATAAGGCTAATCCTTTATTTATGGCTGTTTTTGCCAGCCAGGCTAAGGTAATAACAATCAGCAGTAAGTCGTCAAAGCGGATAACAATATCTCTGCCCGGAAGCTCGCCTATCACTATTTCCGGAGAAAGGAGCATTGAAAAGATCAATAAAGCCAGTCCCGCATCTGTATTTACTAATGTTATTACAAAGATCAGAACACTTAAGGTTAATACTAAGGGAACCTTATAAGAAAACCCGGTAACAATTTTACCCATGAGCATCCCGATGAGAAAGATTGCCAGAACAATAATAACAGCAACAACTTTTGGCTCTTGCCAGTTTATTCGCATATTAACCTTTTACTCCTTAAAAAAGTGGTAAGCGAATCCCTAAAAAGAAAATCATTCTCTTGCATTTCAATATTTAAAAGGAGCATCATCGGCTCTTGACTCATTGGTCTAATTACAGACTCATTGGTCTAATTACAATTAATAAAGATCTTTATATTAGTAAATAGCCTTTATAGATGATTTTTCGAATGATTTTTCTTCTTTTCTTCTCACCTAGGAAGATGATTTATTCTCACCATCTTTTGCATCGCAAGATAATTTACAGTCGAGATATGACTCTTGATATTTGGCAGGTTGGGGAGAGGTCTCAAATTGTGAGGGAGCTGAGATCTTATTTTGTTCTGTGTTATGACCTTCTCTCCAGGATTACTTTCCATTAAGGGGCTATGGCTAAGTTTATGTCTAGATTTGCTGGAAGGCAACCAGCGAGCGGTAGTATTCGTTTGTCTCCAGGAGTGACTGGTGTGTGCCAACGGCTATAAGGCGGTTCTCGTTTAGCAGCAGAATGGAGTCTGAGTTCTTGATAGTAGAGAGTCGGTGTGCTGCCACAAACAGAGTCTTGTCCCGGACGAGAGAGGGAAGCATGCTGAAGATCGACTTTTCTGTCTTGCTGTCCAACGCGGAGGTTGGCTCATCCAGCACCAGGATGTCTGGATTTTTAACCAGCGCCCTTGCAATGGAGAGCCGCTGTTTTTGTCCTTCCGAGAGGTTGATTCCCTTTTCTCCGATTTCAGTTTTATAGCCTGCTGGCAGGCTTTGGATAAACTCGTCGATGCCAGCCGCTTTTGTAGCTTGCATGACCTGCTCTTCGTTTGCCTCGGGGTTTCCGTAGCGGAGGTTCTCCATTATAGTGCCGGACAGGAGGAGCGTACTCTGGGAAACATATCCGATCCGACGGCGTAAAGAACCCACTTCATAGTCAGTTGCTGGGCTGCCGTCGAAGTAGACCTCTCCTGAGGCAGGCCTGTAAAAACGGAGGATAAGACTCATCAGCGTAGTTTTGCCCACGCCACTGGGCCCCACAATAGCGACCTGTTCTCCGGCATGGATACGGAAGGAGACATCCTCGAGTACTGGCTCGCGGTCATCATAGGAGAAGGAGACGTTCTTGAACTCAATCTCCCCTTTTAGCCTATCGACGGTTTTGCCAACTCCTATTTTCTCTTCTGGAACGATGTCAAAAAGGGCCGAGACTCTTTCCAGCGATGCTCGTGCATTTTGCAGTTCAAGGTTAGCTGAGGCTAGATATTGGGCCGGACCGAACACGTATCCCAGGTAGGCCTGAAAAGCAAGCAGAGAACCAAGGGTCCATTGGCCGTCGATCACCAAATAAGCGCCCAATGCCAGCACGACTCCCCGGGCTACAGCAGGCATGGAATTGATTATAAAACTAGCAACTGAACTTACTGTGGATTGTTCCATCGAGATTTGAAATGTACCCTTCAAACCGGACATCAACCGCCCTGTTGTTCGGGCTTCGGAGGAGAAAGCCTTGATCAAAGAGACTGAAGACAATGACTCCTGAAACATGCTCGAGACCATGGCCTGTTTTTCCATACTATGATGGCTCAAGACGTGAACCTTACGAGAAAAGTAACGCACAGAGATAGCTATAAAAGGAAGGATAGCCAGGACACCTATGGCCAGCCTCCACTCCAAATAGAACAAGAGCCCTAATCCACCAATACAGCGAATTGTATTGCTGAAGATGTGGACAATTGTGCCGGAAAAAAACCATCGCAGTCCTTCTACATCAGAAGACAGGCGAGACATTAGGTAACCGGTCTGGTTATCGTCGAAAAATGATTTTGGAAGACTCAGGGTATGATCAAGCAGGTCTTTCTGGATGTCGAGGGTGACTTCCTGCTCAAAGCGGGCAAAATAGTATTTTTGCAGCAAATTCGCCAGGTGTTCCGCCAGGAAGATCCCGATAAGAAGAAGGATTGCTCCGATAAGGAGTCCCAGTTGACGGTTGAGGATGACGTCATCAACGACATAGCGCATGATGAGGGGCTGAGGAAAACCGAGCAAAGAGGTGAAGATGATGAGTCCGGCGCCCACCAAGCCCTTCCACCAGTGCCGGCTGACAAAAGGGCGCAGGTTCTGGAGGTTAGCTTTGAGGCCGGAATAGCCCTCCTTCGCGGCGAGGCGGTCTTCGGGCAGTTTCCTTGATAGACCGCGTTTAAGATAGGAGAACCAGTTGTGCACGTGCTTAATCAGGCGTCTCGAAATATGGGCGAGACTCACTCATTGGAATATTATATTTTTTTTTGGAATCTTATATTTTTTATTGTAGGGGCTTGATTCATCAAGCCCGCACTTATTATTTGTCTGATCAATTGGTTTTCAAAAATTATATATCATAAATAAATAAGGGTCAAACGCAAATAAATAGAGTCAAATCTTTCTTGTTGGGGCTTGATTCATCAAGCCCACCTTTTGATTATTCATATGAACTGATTCATCAAGCCCACCTTATTCCCCCCTTATTTAACCTCCACTTAGCTTATGTTTGCCCTCTGTTTGATCCAGTGATCTTGGTTTATCCCCTGCAGAACTCCAGTGCCTCTGGATAACAAAGGTAACCATATTTAACCTTATTTGCCCTCTATTTGATTTCTGTCTAGCCCCCGGTGCATTTGTTTGATCTATATCGCCCTTCATCTACCACCTATTTGACCCCCTTTTAACCCCTATTTGACCCCCTATTTCTCTGTATAATCCCAGTTGCCTCTGTTTGACCCTGCGTGCCTCTGTATAAACGCCAGTGACCCTGTTTGACCCCCATGCTCCATGAATGGTGAGAGTAAATCATCTTTTCAGGTGATATAAAAAGATGAAAGTTCCCTCTAAATTTCATCCCCAAAGGCGATTTACTTACAGGGGTAATTACCTTACCTTTAATTAAGTGTACAGATTAAAGTCTGATCTTGCGTCTTGCCCATACAGAGATGAGAAAGAGTTTTTCGCTTTATGGGCAACTTTATTTTCTTATGAAATTGATTGAGAACAGGATTGAGAAATGAAAATTCAAAATTATGGTGATTGGAGCCTTGATCTTCACCAGAGGGTGGTGGCCCAACGAGTCCCAGTCTCTGCCTCCATAGAAATAACCCAGCGCTGCAATCTAAAATGTACCCATTGCTACAACAGCCTGGCCTTGAGCGACAAAGAAGCCAGAAGCAGCGAACTCACCTATGATGAACACTGCCGCATCCTTGATGAAATCACCGCGGCTGGCTGCCTGTGGCTCCTCTACACGGGTGGAGAGATCTTTGCCAGGAAGGATTTCCTTGATATTTACACTTATGCCAAGCAAAAGGGCTTAATCATAAGCCTCTTTACTAACGGGACGCTCATCACCCCTAAGGTGGCAGATTATCTAGTCCGGTGGCGCCCTTTTTCCATTGAGATAACTCTCTACGGCCGCACCAGGGAGACCTATGAGCGAGTCACGGGCATTCCGGGTTCATACGAACGATGTATGCAGGGAATAAAGCTGCTCATGGAAAGAAGCCTTCCTCTGAAGCTTAAGACCATGGCTATTACCATTAACAAGCATGAGATCTGGGAGATGAAACGATTTGTGGAGGAAGACCTGGGGCTGGAGTTCAAGTTTGACGCCATGATCAATCCCCGGATTGACTGCTCTAAGAGCCCTCTAAACGTGCGGCTTACACCAGAGGAAGTCGTAGCGCTTGACCTGCAGGACCCCAAGCGGGTGACCGAATGGAGGAAATTTGCCAAACGATTCAACGCTCCTGCCCCTTCTGCTGTGGGATGCTCTGATCTCTACCAATGCGGTGGTGGAATAAGTGCCTTTGCCATTGACCCTTCCGGCAAGACTAGTATCTGTGTGCTTTCCCATGGTGATACCTGGGATCTGCGCCAAGGAAATTTTCACGACGGATGGAAGCGTTTTCTCTTGAAGGTGCGCAAGAAAAAGATCACAAGGCACACAAAGTGTGTGGATTGTAAGATAAAGGCCATGTGCGGTGCGTGCCCTGCCTTTGGAGAGCTGGAGAACGGAGAGCCGGAAGCCCCGGTGGATTTCCTCTGCCGCGTAGCTCATCTGCGAGCATACGCACTCGGCATTCCAGTTCCACCCAGCAAAGACTGTGAATACTGCAAAGGCGGTAGTAAATATAAAGACCTGATGCAGGTAGTTGGTTCCCTGCACCAGGGTAAGCCAATAGCTGCGAGCGAGGAGCTTTCAGCAAATAATCTTCAGGAGCCAGCTGTTAGCGATCAAGGATCGCCGCCGCGAGGTGCCTGATAACTAAAAAGGAGAAAAAACCATGAAAGGAAAGACAGCTAACCTCAAGCAAAAAGCAAAGAAGACCTATACGAAGCCAGAACTGAAGAAAGTTCCGTTGAGACCTCAGGAGTCAGTGTTGGGATTTTGTAAGAGTGAGAATATTTATGGACCGGTCGTCTCAACCTGTGCAAACGTCGGCCTAGTTTGTCAAACCCTTGGATCTTGAGGGAGCTATCTAAAAATGCAAATCCCCGAAAATGAGGACTGGTATCCAGTCCTGAATGTTTTCTCTTGTGAGGTAAATGCCAATGGCTGAACTTTTAAAAACAAAAAACAACCAGTGTTCCAAAGAGAGCGTTAGCAGAGTCTATCTTAGGATCGCTGACGTCACTATCGCTCTTACATCCGCTGATCCGAAGCTGAAACTGAGGATTGATGGGTCAATGGAGAAGTTTGTCACTAACGGAAAGGATCCTGACATGTTCATATGGGCAGCCTGGGAAAAGCTGGAAAAAGAGACTTCGGGTGATAAACTCTTCGATTCCGGTGACCTTTGGCAGCTTTATTCTGATTGCGGCTTCTATCATTTCCGCTTCACTTCCCCGGCCTCTGGGAAGATTCCGTATAAAGTGGCCCGGGTCCGGAAAGACTTCAATAAGGGCGGAGTCTTACTTCACCGTCCTTACTTTGACTGCGATCAACCAATATATCCGTTGGAATACCCGTTGGATGAACTTCTTATAAATAATTTTCTTCTTTCGGGAAGAGGAATAGAAGTGCATACAAGCGGTGTCGTGGATGCTCAGGGAAACGGCCATCTTTTTGTTGGTCACTCTGGAGCTGGTAAGAGCACGATGGCCAAGCTCTGGCATGATGAACCAGATGCGAAGATCCTCAGCGACGATCGGATCATTTTGCGGAATTCGGGCGAAAGGATCTGGATGTACGGAACTCCCTGGCATGGTGATGCAGGATTTTCCTCTCCGGAACGTGCCCCTTTGACAAGAATCTATTTCCTGAAAAAAGGACAAATAAACGCACTGCATCTAAAAAGAAAAGCTGAAGCTGTAGAGCGCCTCTTTACTTGCAGCTTTTCTTCTTTTTATAGAACTGAAGCAATTGACTTCAGTCTCGGTTTTTTGGGAAAGGTCGCCAAAGCTGTTCCCTGCTGTGAACTTAGCTTTGTTCCTGATAAACGGGTGATTGAGTTTATTCAAAAATTGGAGAATTGAGTGATGAGGACTGAGGATAAAGTAATGAATAATGGGAAATTGCAGGCCAAGCGGGAAAAATTAAAATCCTTGCACTGCCCATCCCCTCAGTCCTCTTTATTCAATTCTCGAGATTCTTTACTCAATACTCGGTTCCTTTCCCTTGTCTACAATTCCCCAGTTCCAAATCCCGATCAAAGCGCTAAATCTCGATCATTTAGTTCTCAGTACAACAGCACGTGCTCGACTCCCAGTCCGCAGAACATCAAAGAGTCCGCGACATGCTGTCCGCAACTCAGCAGCGAGCGCGTCACACGATGTCCACAGCACAGCAAAGAGTCGGCGGCACGATGTCCGCAGAACATCAAAGAGTCCGAGATGCGCAGCTTACAGCACTTATTTATTGACGTGAGCACTGAGTTTCTGCGTCGCGGGCAAAGTGTGCGATTTCAAGCACCTGGCCGGAGTATGCATCCCGCAATAAAGGAAGGGGAGACCATCACAGTAGCACCCATTGCGCCAGTCAATATCAAACGGGGAGACATTCTCCTTTATATCGTGGGAAGGAAGGTCATTGCTCATCGGGTCGTCAGCATCAAGAGCGAAAAAAACGACTCCCAATCTCACTCTTCGGCTAATTTCGCGATTCAGTCCACATCTCATTCCCCGGCTAATTTCTCGACTCATGCATCGACTCCCTCACTGGCTCATTCCTCCGCTCACTCATCGACACAAGCATCGATTCACTCTAAGGCACTGAATCCTCAGCTCATATTTATTTTACGTGGCGATGCTTCGCTAACCTGCGATGATCCGGTCGAGGCACAACAGGTTTTGGGTAAGGTCGT
>Ga0307378_10005287_pt1 | contig 18029 bp, 10 predicted proteins | sample UN1MG_FD_202238 | JGI IMG/M metagenome (GOLD analysis project Ga0307378, IMG submission 202238) | Soil microbial communities from Risofladan, Vaasa, Finland - UN-1 | ecosystem: Environmental > Terrestrial > Soil > Coastal area > Acid sulfate soil | place: Finland: Risofladan, Vaasa | collected... | reverse complement strand
AGGATTACTCTCGGCGATAGTTTACTATTCCGTGCCGTCCTTAAAGCGGCCAATGTATATGATGTGCGTAGCCGTGACGTACCCAATTGGCTGGACTATCACACATTTGCTGCTGGCGCTTGTTTATTTTGGATGGATCACACCTGTTGGCCTGTTAATGCGACTGTTTGGGTACGACCCAATGCGACGCCGAATGAATCGAAGGGCTATATCGCACTGGATACCGCGAAAACCGATCAAGGATGTTAGCCGATATTTCAAACAGTACTGACCAGGGGATTCGTGTAATGAAAGATAAACACCATACAAAGTCATCCGACGCCGGTGAACAATTTGCCCGGCAGGCTAAAGAGGCTTCGGCAGGATTGCTGAGTGAGTACTTGCACTTTTTACGGCACAGCAAAAAGTGGTACATCATACCGACCATAATCTTGCTGCTGCTATTAGGACTGCTGGTGGGATTGTCCGCCTCGGGATTAATGCCGTTCATTTATGCAATATGGTAATTGTATGACAAAGTCAGGCGATAACAATAGCGGGCCAATACGAGGCAATCATAAAGCGGTGGCTGGGCAGGCCGGTGCGAAGCTGCCTGTTTGGAAAAAGTTGCTGTTTACAGTAATCACGATTACGTTGTTATTCGCAACGTTTGAAATGGTGCTGATAATAATTGCTGTGCATCCGGTGCTGGACGACGAAGACCCATACGTCGGATTCTCATCTCATATACCTCTTTTTGTCGAGCAGGCCGGGTCGGACAGTCAGACAGCTATGGTGACAGCGAAGAATAAACTGAGTCTTTTCAACTACCAGCGATTCGCACGGAATAAGCCTGCCGGCACATATCGCATCTTTTGTATGGGCGGCTCGACCACGTTTGGCCGTCCCTACAATGACATGACTTCTTTCTGCGGCTGGCTGCGTGCGATGCTGCCCAAAGCCGATTCATCACGTCAATGGGAATTGATTAATGCCGGTGGTGTCAGTTATGCCAGCTACCGCGTGGCTGCATTGATGGAGGAACTAATCCGCTATGAACCCGATCTGTTTATCATATACACAGGTCATAACGAGTTCCTTGAGCTTCGAACGTACGGCCGGATTATCGATATGCCCGACCCAGTACGCAGCTTGGGAGCCATAATGAGCCGAACACGCACGTACACAGTGGTTAAGCAAACCGTTGATGTGCTGGGCGGGCAATCCGGCACGATGGTTGACAGGCGTGACTATCTGCCCGGAGAGGTCGAGACGATATTAGAAAATTCTCTGGGCCCGAAAGAATATCATCGCAACACCAAACTGCAAAAAAAAGTGCTCGACCACTATCGCTATAACCTGGTACGCATGGTCAATATGGCGCGATCAGTCGGGGCAAAAGTTATCCTGGTTACGCCCGCATCAAATTTGCGCCACTGCACGCCGTTCAAGAGCGAACACAAAGACGGACTCAGCGATACAGACTGTAAATACTGGCAAACGCTGTTCGACAACGCGAGCAAGTATCATACAATGGGCCAATGGAACGAGGCAATAACTGCAATTGATAAAGCTGTAACCATAGACGACCGCTACGCTCACGGGCACTACCTGCGCGGACGTGTGTTATGGGAGTTGAGGCGTTATGATGAGGCAAAAACGGCCTTCGTGCGCGCAATGGATGAGGACATTTGTCCGCTGCGAGCGCTGACATCCATTCTGAATATTATCAACGAGGTCGCCAGGGAGCAAAAAGTCCCGTTGGTCGATTTTGTCGCACTGCTTGAGCAGCGATCGGAGCACGCCACACCCGGGGAAAGCCTGTTCCTCGATCATGTACACCCGACCATCGAAGGCAATCGCCAACTCGCCCTGGCGCTTTTGGGATCGATGAACAAGCAGGGCATTGTGCATTTTGTAAGCACCTGGGGCGATGAGGAGATCAATAGGGTAACACAAGAAGTAGAAGAACATCTTGATCGCAGGGCTCACGGCATCGCGTTATGCAATCTCTCGAAGCTGTTCAGGTGGGCAGGCAAGTATGAAGAGGGACGCAGGCAGGGTCTGCTCGCTGTAAATATGATTCCCAGAGATGCAGAGTCACATTTCCAGGTAGGTGCCAATACCATGGAGACAGGCCGAATCGACGAGGCAATAAGTCACTATCGTCAGGCACTGCAAATCGAGCCGGACTATGCCTTTGCACACTGCGGCCTGGGTATCGTGCTTCAATCACAGGGCAAGTTTGACGAGGCGATCAAACACTATCGCAGGGCGTTACAGATTGCTCCCCAATACACCGAAGCGAACAGTCATCTGGGCAATGCGCTGGCCGCACAGGGCCGATTGGACGAGGCAATCAGTAACTACCGTCAGGCACTACAGACCAGGCCAAACGTCAGCGAAGTGCTCAGCAATTTAGGTAATGCACTGGCAGCAAAGGGTTTGTTGGACGAGGCGATTAAGCACTATCGTCAGGCAATACAACTCGATCCAGATTGTGTCAACGCACACTACAACCTCGGATCCGTACTGCGATTATCCGGCAAGCTTGACGAGGCAATAAGCCACCTTTGTTACGTACTACAGATCGAGCCTGACTATGCTCATGCGCACCGTGGCCTGGGCATCGCGCTTCAATTAAAGGGTGAGCTTGACGAGGCGATCGGCCACTATCACCGGGCATTGCAGCTCAAGCCCGATTATTTTGAAGTTTACGGAAATTTGGGTGATGCCCTGGCAGAACAGGGTAGATTAGACGAGGCGATAAGCTACTATCATCAGGCACTCCAGGCTAATCCCGACTACGCCTACGCACACTGCAACCTGGGCGTTGCGCTTCAATCACAGGGCAAGCTTGACGAAGCGATCAGCCACTACCGCCGGGCACTGCAAATCAAGCCCGACTACACCGAGGCACACAATAATCTGGTCAGTGCTCTGGTTGCACAGGGTAGAGTAGATGAGGCGACAAGCCACAAACATCAGGCAACACGAGGCAATGGTCTGTAGAACCTCATATTACACGAAAAATATCGGCGGTTATTTTACACCTCGGAAGCCTGCCGTGACGGGTTTGAATCGGTGGGAGATATTTGTGGGTTTGCGGTATTGCGTTTATCCGGTCCGTGTTAGTCCGTCCTTTGCTTCGAAACATCAGGGCAAAATTCTTTTCAGGTTATCTCAATGGAAAAGTCCCGTCTTGGCAACAAGCCGTTCCGCAGGAATGACAATTCCTAAATTGATCTGTGAAAAACGTTAGCGCCCATCGGACGGCCTTGCCCTACTGTCCAGAAGTAATGCACCCTTGGGAGTTTTCCAAACACAACATAAAGGATTTTCCATTCGAATCCAGCTTTTTTCATGCAAAGCTGGTTTAGTTGAATAGAGGCGTTGCTCCGTATCCGCATGACGATACTCATAGAGGGACAGTATACATGAATTCTCGTTCGCCGGAGCATCAGGCGGCAAAGCATAGAAAAGTGGATTGGCAGATGGATTAGGACGTTCCACGGTCAGTCTGATTTCCCGCTCTTTATCAGCGTAGATTGGGATAAGATCGCCGTGAGCCCTTTTTGGCTCGACGGCATAGAACGGTATCGATTCGACTGAGTACCATTGATTTGTCTTTTCCACGCCGTCGCGCAGCAGATAATCAATTACACCCCGTTTGTCCCGTATCTGATAGACCGCAACCGGCAGAGCCAGGCGAGGATCGTCGAGGTTCAGGCGATACATTATCTGATTGTAATCGTAGCGTGGCGTGGAGGTTTCGAGTGAGCCGGAGAATGTGAAAGAATATGTACCTTCAAAGAAAATCACGCGGCCGCCTTCTTTGTCAAAAAACGGATGCTGCTTCGGATTGTAGAAGGAATATTTGTTATGCGTAGCAATTTTTCTGGCATAGGCCCACGGTCCAACGGGCGTATCGGCCTCGGCGTACCAGAGCTCGCCTAAGAATGAGTTTTCGCCGAACTGCTGCACGAAAATCGCGACCCATCGCTGCCGGTGGTCGTTGAAATAGACACTGCCGCCGTGAGGCGTGATTTTTTTGCCCGAGTTTACATCGTAGAGATGCGTGTCTTTTTTCTCTTGCTTTAGAGCTTCGATTAGCGAAGGCATTTGGGAGGCATCATTGCCAATCAGCTCTCCGGCGCGGATCCAGCGACAGGGCTCCGGCGGCTTTGGAGACGTCAAAACTTCGTAACGGTTCGGGTCGAGCACGTGGTCCCACTCGGCTTTGACGCGCATGCGAACCGACAGAGGAAACTGCGTGGCAAAGTAATAATATTGCTCACCTTCCACATCCACGGCGAATGCATGCCCCGAATCATGGAACGGCAGAAAATCCGGGCCCGAACGGACAATCGGCTCAAACGAGCCTGTCGAATCATTGAAAACAACCAGTCCTCGTTCGAGAACATCGCCGAGATTTTTAAGCCGGGCCAGTTTGGCGACCATCCGCTGCCGGCCCTCATTGTCTTTTACTGTCAAAAGTCCATCCAGCCAGACCAGGCCAGGCTCTTTCATAGGACAAACCGGCCTGCTGAATCCGTCCGCGGCAACGTAGTATTCGAGATCGACACCGACAGAAGGATCGAGCCCACCCTGTCCGGGCAGGTCCGAAACGGCACCTGCCATGGCGAAGTGGCCGAGCGGATAAGAGGGTCTTCCCGTATCGCCCCACATCCAGAACAGCCGGCCGTGGTATATACAGGTGAATACCGAATCCTGACCCATGACCTGCCCGTTGAGTACCGGATTTTTAAGCGGAACAGGAGTGCCGGTTAGAATGCTGTCACGGTAGATTCCCTGGCCCGTGACGCGATAAAGCCGCTCGGCAACATTGAGCCGGTCGATTTTGATAACGGCACCGGTTCCGGGCGTGGTCTTCAGCCTCGTTCCATTCATGCCGAATCCGTCTTTAGGAAATTCGTAGCCGTGGCTTTCGACGAAGAAAAAGACCTCTCTGTCCATCAGGCCCGGCTCGTAATACGCCACGATTCCGTTGCTGTCCGTAAAATACCGCGTGTTATTGGTCGTCCGCAATTCGACTAAAGGCACGCCCCGGCCGGTTTGACGGTCCACCACCTGAATCTTGAAATACTTACATGAAGAATCCCGGGCGGATAAAGGCTGCTGCTCAAGGGCCATAACCAAGCTGGGCAAAACCAGAGCCAGGAGAATTGCCGTAAAAACAGACCATAGATGACTTTTATGCACCGTTTTCATTGCTCTATCCACCATATAGCTCCCCAGTCGATGACTCGCCGGGAGCCGTTGCGCTTTTGCGGCCTGATATTCGGTAACGAGTACCTCGAGACTGCTGCTATCTGATGACGGCAGCCCAGCCGCCTCCGGGGGCCAGCCTGATTTTCATTTTATCTTCGTCGGAAACCTTCGTGGTCTGCTTCTTGTAATCGTTGCCATATCTGTCGGCGTTGATTCCATCTTTATAGATGTCGATGGTATGTTGGCCAGGCTCGAGGAAAGAATAATCGACCGTTAGCTCTCTGGCAGTCCAGTCTGTCATGGCTGCTACATACCATTCGGCTCCGTTCCTGCGAGCTACTATTACGTAATCGGCCACCCGGGCGTCCAGAACCTTCGTTTCGTCCCACACAGTCGGCACTCTGGCTAAAAACTCCATACACTCTGGTTCTCTGAGGTAATTGGACGGGCTGTCGGCAAGCATCTGAAGCGGGCTTTCGTAAACGACATACATAGCCAATTGATGGCAGCGGGTTCCCATACTCATCGGCCGGTTGAAGATAGGCTGGAAATCACGCTGCTGAGAATTAATCATCGCGCCCGGGGTATAATCCATAGGTCCGGCCACCATCCGGATAAAAGGAAGCGTCACATTGTGCTCCGGATTCGCATCTTCACTCCATTTACTGTGCTCCAGCCCTCGCAGACCTTCTCTGGTGATAACATTAGGATACGCTCGCCGCAGGCCGGTGGGCTTAAACGATCCGTGGAAATCGACCATCATGTGACGTTTGGCCGTCTCTTTGGCGATCTTGTGGTAATAATTGACCATCCACTGATCGTCTCTTTGCATGAAGTCAACTTTGAGCCCCTTGGCGCCCCATTTTTCAAACTGGTCCATTGCAACTTCCAGCTGGTCGTCCAGAGTTTTCCAGATGACCCACGGAATGATTCCGACATTCTTGCTTTTGGCATACCTGAACAATTCCTCCACATCCATCCCCTTGCTTATTTTCGTCAGGTCGCCGAGCACGTACCAGCCTTCGTCAAAGATAATGTACTCGATGCCGTATTTGGCCGCGAAGTCGATGTAGTATTTGTAAGTTTCGGTATTGATTCCCGCCTTGAAATCCACGCCATAGAGATTGTTAGCGTTCCACCAGTCCCAGGCCACTTTACCCGGCTTGATCCATGAAGTGTCTTTTAACTGCAGGGGCTTTGCCAGCTTGTAAACCATCTGGTTTTCGATAAGGTCGCCGTCCTTTTCGGCTAAAATCAGCACCCGCCACGGATAGGTTCGATTACCATTAGTTTTCGCGATAAAATCAGCGCGTCTGGTAACGGGAACATTCCGATCGCTCCTGGCCTTCTCTGCCAGTGCAAAGGCCGGAAATTTCCCAAACAGACTACGGCTGTTGTCACCCCGCAGATACAGACCCGGATAATCCTCCAGATCGGCTTCGGTAACAAGCACTTTCGGACCATTTTCAACATCAACCAGTGCCGGAAGCGAGCACATCATCTTATCTGAAATCTCGCTGAGTCTGAGGTACTTGTATTCCCGTTCCGAATGCGTTTGGAAACTTTCTTCCTCGGGAAAATATATCGCGTAATCATCGGCAAAGTTGAAGGCGACTTCCTCCGTGACAACCTCGATTTCTTTATTGATTTTGGTTACAAATCGATACGCCACGCCATCGTCATAGACCCTGAAAATCAACCCGAATCCCCCCTCTAATTCCAATGACATTTCATTGAATTTATCGGGGATTACCCTGCTTTTGATTTGAACAGGCGGAAAGATTTCCTCGTCCACACTTCTTCGTTTGACATCCAAGACATCCTGGCCCGTGCCGAGACGCCTATTGCCGCTCAGTGTCAGCGATATGGGGGACGGCTTGAGCAGTTGCTTCGACTTATGGATGACTGAGTAAAGTATCTTTTCCTTTATCTCCACTTTCAATTGTAGGTCTTTATCGGGAGAAGTGATTTCGTATTGCCTCCCGAACGATACACTGCCCGACAAAAGCCAGGCCACAGATAACAAAGCCAATAACTTGTACTTAATCATTTCTTAGCCTTTCTCTTTTCAAACAATTTTTCTCCGAACACCCTATACTCGAAATACGGTAACCCATAAACCGGATTTATGACAATGCTATATTATTTTTACCATTCCTGCAATATGACGTTTGGATGCCTATCAAAGATAATAAACCTTGTACCTATCCAGGCAATCGGGTAATTTTATGTTGTTCATAATATCAATAGCCCCGACAGCTTTCATAATGCGGGAATATTAATTTAAAGGAGAACCAGGCATGAATAAAAAAATGAATCATAATCAACTCGATGCTTCGGCCGATAGCAAGTCCTGCCGGCAACACCGGACTATCGACCGTCGTAAGTTTTTAGCTGGCGCATCAACTGCGGTCGCCGCTTTTACCATCGTACCCAGACACGTGATCGGAGGCTCGGGTTATATTGCTCCCAGTGAAAAAATCAACATTGGCTACGTTGGAGCAGGAACACAAGGTTTACGACATTTAATGGATGCCCTGCCCAGGCCGGAGCTTAGAATCGTCTCTGTATGTGATCCCAATAAGGACAGTACCGACTACATCGAATGGTCGAATCACGAAATAAGAAATAAGATACGCGAATTTCTGAAGAAGCCCAAATGGGGCGAAGGGCTGCAGGGCTGCCGATGCGGGAGAGAGGTCGGTCGAGAAATTGTGGATGGCTACTATGCAATGGGTACTACCTCCGGCAAATACAAGGCTTGCTCGGTCTACAGTGACTTTCGTGAATTGCTGGAAAAAGAAAACGATTTGGACGCAGTCTATATCATGACTCCGGATCATCTTCACGCTACTGTTGCGCTTGCCGCCATGAAAAAAGGCAAACATGCCATTACGCATAAGTGCCTGTCCAACGTTCTCTATGAGGCCAGGCTTGCCGCGGATACGGCCGGCAAAACAGGAGTTGCTACTCACATGTTCTGTTCGGCAGATAAACAGACAACGCCCTTAATATGCGAATGGATACAGGATGGTGCTATTGGGCACGTACGCGAGGTTCACAATTGGTCGTCAAGGCCTTTCTGGCCACAAGGTATGACCGAGTATCCCCGAGAAAAGCCCCCTGTTCCGGATGGGCTTGACTGGGATATGTGGCTCGGTCCTGTTCCTCATCGATCCTACCATTCTGATTACACTCATACGGTCTTCCGCGGCTGGTATGATTTCGGAGCGGGCGCATTAGGCGATATGGGCAATTACAGCTTTTACCAAATCTTCAAGATATTGAAACTCCCGGCACCGGTCAGTGTGGAAGCCAGCCGCAGCCAATACTGGAAGATAATGGATAATCTCTGGAAAATGCAGGAAAACAGGATCTCATTTCCACGAGCTTCAATGATACACTTTGAATTCCCGGCACGTGAAGATATGCCGCCGGTATCACTATACTGGTATGATGGTGGTCTGCGGCCTCCGAAACCCAAGGAATTGGAACTCGACAACAAAGATATGCCTGGAGAGGGACTCTTGTTTGTTGGTGATAAAGGAAAGATACTGGCCGGCTTTAGTGGTGATAATCCACGCATCATTCCGGAAAAACAGATGCAAGCCTACAAGAAACCTCCAGAGACATTACCTCGCCCCATCGGTGAGATGGAGCAATGGATCCGTGCCTGCAAAGGTGGAGAGCCTTCAGACGCCAGCTTTGAAAATGTGTATCCATTTGCCCAGACTATCTGCCTGGGTGCGATAGCATTGCGAGTTAACCGGAAACTAAAATGGGACGCAGAAAATATGCAGTTCACCAATGCGCCACAAGCAAATGACTTGATTCGCAGAAAATACAGAAAAGAGTGGGAACTGTAGCCTTGTTCTGACTATTGCTCAGAGATTGCCACTATAACAATATATGCAACTCGTCCCTGGCTGAAAAAATTGGAACGAGATGCTAATATCGGGCGCGCAAAAAAAACTGCGTTTGTTTTCAGCCGTTCCCTATAAAGTCCAAAACTGCGACTCTGTACGTGCAGTCTTCAAATAATCCTCTATCTTTGCCACAATTTTTGGATTAAGGCCGGCAACATCGTTTGTCTCGCCAATATCCTTTTTGAGGTTGTACAGTTCCAACTTGCCTTCTGCTCCAAATCGTATGGCTTTCCAGTCTCCCATTCGCACGGCCTGTTTGGAGCCTTTCTCGTGAAATTCCCAGTAAAGAAACTCGTGTTTTTTCTGTTTGGTTGGCTGGTTTAAAATAGCCGGCAGCATCGAAATACCATCAATCCGGGACGGATGTTCTACGCCTGCCAGCTCTGCAAGCGTGGGAAGAAAATCCCAAAAGGCAGAAACGTGATTGCTTACAGTACCAGGTTTTATCTTTCCCGGCCAGCGAGCGATTAACGGCACACGTATACCGCCTTCGTACAGGTCCCGTTTTTGCCCGCGCAGGGGACCATTGCTGTCGAAAAATTCAGGATCGCCTCCACCTTCACTATGCGGACCGTTGTCACTCGTAAAGAAAACCAGGGTCTTCTCATCAATCCCTAAATCCCTCAATGTCTTCATAATTCTTCGAATATCACGGTCAAGACGAGAGATCATGGCGGCATGACCTTTCTGTGGTTCAGGCCAATCTCGATCTTTATAAATCCCGTAATCGGGCACCTCCATCCCTTTTTGACCCGCCTCATTATTGGCATGAGGTATAGTTACTGTCAGGTAGAGGAAAAAGGGATTGTCTTTATTCCTTTGAATGAATTCCAGAGCTTCCCGCGCGATAACATCATGAGAATACTGGGCACGCTCTACGGCTACACCCGCTCCGTCGGGCCTGGGCTCAGCCACCTTATTTCCTACAAGGGGCACCCTCTCTTCGTTACGAAACAGAAACTCCGGATAATAATTGTGGGCATGTCTTTGACATAAGTAGCCAAAGAAATAATCGAAACCCTGCTTATTGGGAATACCAACGCTGCCCGGTCCGCCCAGTCCCCACTTGCCAATCAATGCTGTGCTATAGTCTGCTTTTTTCAACAGTTTGGACAGAGTAATTGTATCTTCAGGCAGAGGCAATTGCCCCATCGGTTTTATCTCCCTATTGCCCCGGACATAGCAATGCCCGGTATGAAGGCCCGTCATCAGGGAACAGCGTGAGGGTGCACATACCGTGCAGCCCGCATAGTGGTTGGTAAAACGCATTCCTTCGGCCGCCAATCCGTCAATGTTAGGGGTTTTTATCTCAGCCTGCCCATAGCAGCCTAAATCGCCGTAACCAAGGTCATCAGCCAATATGAATATGATATTGGGTTTGTTTTTGGACGAGCTAAAAACACTTTGCTGCAGTGCACCTGTGCATCCCGGCACAGTCAGCAACGCAACACCATGAAAGACAGACCTCAAGAATTCCCTTCTATTTGAGTGATGAGACATTCGCACTTCGCCTCCTTTCACAAGCTCAGTAATTAAAGTCAATTTTTTTTCGTTAAAGCCGTTTAAGCAGCTAACAATTTCTTGAATCACTATAAACCAAATATACGGGGCTAACAATTATAAAACTTATAATCTTTTTGGCTCAAAGCCACATCTTAATCCATGACCAAATATTTCAAAAGTTTTCGAGGTGACTTCAGGGTCGATAAATATTTCTTACACCGCCGACGGTATGCATATATAATACCTGCGATGTTTGTTTGCACTAAAAATGTTCATCTACAAATATTAAGGAAAAAACCGTGGAAACCTTATCACGTCGTAATTTCTTAAAGCATACAACCGGGCTTGCCTCTGTTTTTATTCTCAAACCGTCACATCTTTTTGAAAATCCTGTGGTTGCAGGACAAACCACACAGATTAACACCAAGGGATTCTTCACAACCGGACAGCGTAATGGGCGATGGTGGTTCATTACGCCCAAGGGCGAACCGCTCTTCTCTATCGGTTTGAATCACATCGATTCGGCCACATTAAGGTACGGAGAAAACGTACATATCTGGCGAAACAAGTACGCCAATAGTATGGAGAAATGGCTCGAACAGGTGAGGAGTGATTTGCTTGGCTGGTGTTTCAACAGCGCCGGCTGGGTGCAGGAAGTGGTGACGAGGAACGAGCAGAATCACCGGCATTCGCGGAACTTTACTTTCGAAGAGTATCAGTGGCTCAATATGCCCTACTGTCATATGCTGCCGTTCGTGGACTTTCACCAGTGGGAAGTCGAAACAAGAAACCCGGACATTAACAGCAAAGGATTCGAAGAATGGTGTGATTACGTAGCCCGTGCCGATTGCAGCCGCTTTTGCGAAGACCCCAAACTAATAGGATATTTCTACTCGGATTGTCCGACCTGGATTCATATCCGCGAGTTTAACGCCTGGAAGGGACCGCTATTTGATCCGGCCCGGTTGGAGTCAGAGGCAGGACGAAAGGAGCTTTTGCATCTGGCCGGCCGCTATTACAAGGTGACTCACGATGCAATCCGCCGATACGACAAGAACCATCTAATACTGGGGGACCGCTACGAAGCACGTGCACCCTTGCCGGATGAGGTGGTCAAAGCTGCTATGCCGCATGTCGATGTGTTGAGTTTTCAATGTTTTGGAGGGGCACAAATTATCAAGGAGAAACTGGACTATTGGGCCAAATTTTCCGGCAAGCCTGTTTTGCTGGCCGATAGCGCAGTTCGTATGAAGCCACATACCTCCAAAGTAAACCTCCATCACGACCCGGATGCCTATGAAGACATCATGCGTATGCTTCGAGATATACCGGAGTGTGTGGGATTCCATCTTTGCGGAGCCTATATTTGTAACCGAACTCGCCGCAGCGGCCTGCGGGACGAACAGGAAATAATAGATATAGAATCTATAAACGGAATAACAACGGCTAACCAGAAGATGGCTCGATGGATGTACGAATCGACACAACATAGATGATTCAAATCCGGGCCGCAATTTAAACCACCTTGCAGTTGTGTGAACGTGTGGTGACGTGCGGACCACGGCAATTCCTGCTATCCACCAGCAAACCAGTAACTACGGAATTCGGTGAGAAGCCCGCAAATACGCGTTAATTTCAGGAAATCAATCGTTCACACTCTGATATGCTCTAATCCCAAAAGCAGTTATGATTTTTCAAATCAAGCCTGAATACATAATTCCACTGATATACATTGTTGCTGAAAGTCATATCTTCCCGGGATTCGTAAAAATCGTACTAAAAAGATCATGCTTATGTAATGATTATCTCTGCCTCAATATTATTAGAACCAGATCAAGCACTTGGTAACTTGGCACCGTTCGTTTAATTTTAAGGCGAATATCAGGGTAAAATCCTGTAATGCTGGATATTGGACAACGAATCACGATTTCCAGAATAATACGTATTGATTTCCTCCCCCTATTCCCCTTTTTTTTAAAAATAACTTGAAAAATATAAGACTTTGTGTTAATTTTAATATGTAATAAGAGTAACTGATGCCAAGTCGTAAATGGGCCCTTTTAGGAGCGGGTGATGATTCGTAAAGATCAAGCGAAAACGGAAGTAGGGATGCAGACCCGGTTTTATAATGTGAGTGGACTCAGTATATGAGTACTAACATGGGGGAAGTAAATTGATTGGAGGTATAGAACAATGAAAACGGGAAAGAAAACATGGAGCGCGATAATTGCGGTTCTTTTGGGAATCGCAATGTCCACCTGTTACGGCGCTGTGATAGGCGACTTTGAAGGTGGAATGGACAATTGGGTTGCGGCTTGGGAAGGTTCTCCCATTCTTGCCAACTCCACCATCGGAGTCACATCGGGCAACGAGAGTCTCAGTTTAACAACCACTGGTGGCTACTATTGCCTTCAGTGGAACGCGCCAACGGTACCAAGGGGTGTGAACGGCTGTATACTTGAGTTTGACGTGACGATGATCGCTTCCGAATGGCCCGTCGGCCTCTGGACCAAAGTCGCCGATAAAATTGCCTTAAACAGTGACGGTCCCTCCGGCTGGAAAGAGTATACAACTACCACGGCTGTAGACAGACTCACCGGCGAGTCGACTTCGCTTGACTGGGGCAGGTGGTGGGACGCGGCACCAGATGTGTTCAAGACCTACAGCCTTGAGATTACGGACTATGATCTGACGGGTGCTACGTGGTTCCAGATTAACATCGCCGTACAGGGTGGCGACGGCGTGGCCCACTTTTATTTTGACAACATCAAGCTGCTCGATCCCCCGGCCACGATCATTGTGGAACCGGGAGGAGACATAGCGGCGGCGAACGCAATGGCCGTGGCCGGCGACATTATCGGCATCGCCGCAGGCACTTATCCAATCACGGAGGCGATTGAAATCAAAGACGGCGTGACCTATCGTGGCGAGGGTTCCGGACAGACCATTATCGACTGCGGCAGTGTCACACGTGCCTTCGTCGGCTGGGGCGACGGCAGCCAAAACGACGACCTGCCTTATTCTGAAACGGGCTATCCTGCCAACACGTCTGGTCCGAAAGACTGGGTCATTCAGGGACTTTCCATTATAAACGGCGTGGCCGACGATGTGAACAAGAGCGTCCGGCGAGTTGGAGACCCGACCATCGATCCTCCGCTGGCGGCCAACGAGATTCTTAATCCCGATAAGAGCGCCAGCGGCGGCGGGATACTCGTTGATAACGGCGCCGAAGGTACCTTGATTGACGTGGCTTTTGACAACTGCAACGCCCTGGCGATAGAGGTCGACAACACCGATCCTGCAGCTCCCACCACCACTTATCTGGGCAGCGGCGGCGCGGTGGAAATGGGCTGGGCCACAGTGAATATCTTCGATTGTACCTTCACGAACAACAGCACATCCAACGATGGCGGCGCGGTCCGAGCCAGCAATCCCGACCCGGAGAATTGGGACCTGTCCATCGAGAACTCAACCTTTACCAACAATAGTGCCCGCGACGATGGCGGTGCCATCTATGCAGTCCGTAGAAACCTCAGTATCATCAATTGTGTTGCCGACGGCAACAAGGGAGGTCTGGATCCGGCCGTCATGGCCGATAATGTCAGCGGCGATCCCGATGGCGGATTCCTCTATATCACCGGTACAAACAAGATCGATGGTACCAGCTATACCGCTGACACACCACCCCTGGAAATGACCAGTTACGGGGGTGTGGTTAACATAGACGGCTGCACTATCAACAATGGTGAAGCACGACGCGGCGGCGCTATCCGCTCCAACAGCGCTGCTCGGCTCGTTGTAACCAACACTTCTTTCACCAACTGCAATGCAACAGATAACGGCGGAGCAATTTTCGGGAATTCACCGTCTCCGATCAATCCTGCAGCCATTGACCCCAACGATCCGAATGCCGCGTCGGCGATAGGTGAACCCGGCATCTACCTCGACGGCGTCACCATTGACGGCTGCATTGCGGCCGATGACGGCGGCGGAATGGATATCGACAACTGGGGTGTGACTTCAAACGACAATTATATAGAGTACCCCAAAGTAGTCATCAACAACTGCGCCGTCAGGAATTGCCGGGCCGGCAGTCCGGCACCGGATGATGGCAACCGTGACGGCGGCGGCATCCGTCTTAATAACGTATTGGACGTCACTATTACCAATACCGTGGTCGAGAACTGTACGGCCGGTAGGAATGGCGCTGGCATCATGGTCGATGGTGTCTGCAACTCCATAGTAATGGACGGCGTTCGTGTTTCCGGTTGCGTAAATGACGAGATCAGCGGTGAAGGCGGTGACGGAACTGGAGTAAATATGGATCAGGACGATAATGCCTTTGTCCTGGTAACCAATTGCATCTTTGACAACAATATCAACAACCAGGACGACGGTGCCATTCGTATCGATGGAGATAACATTACCGTCGCCAACTGTACCTTCGTCGGTAATAAAACCGCTGATCACGGAGTACTGTATTTCAAGACAGCCAGAGAGGATCCTGCGGTTGTCACCAATAAGGCCATCAACAACCTGTTCGTGAACAACGACACTTCGGTTGGAAGTGACTGTGTTATTGATTGGGACAAGGACCTCAATAACAACATTACGCTGAACAATGGCTTCTTCGGCAATATTCTGGATAATGACTCTCTAATTGAAGACACTGCCGATGCCGATCTGGGTCTGACGGCTAACTTCATCGCCGCGGTGGATCCGTTGGTTGACACGGCTGGAGGTGATTATCACCTGGCGGCCGGCTCCGAAGCAATCGATGCAGGTACTGCAGTGGATGCGCCGGATCACGATTTCGATGATAATGTGCGTCCGCAAGGCGCTGCACATGACGTCGGCGCGTACGAATCCCCTGCCAACTAATAGCAGAGGTTTATCGACCAACAGAAATGAAAGGCCATATCGGCCTTAAAAGAGGCAAAAGATGGGTAGGGCCAGCTTGTCGGCCCTACTCATCTGAGCCTGCTCGGACCTCGCAAGAGCAATCGAACAGTCCCCCGAAGACCACAGATGCAAACTTGAATCCTGTTAATAACCGCTTCTAATTTCAATATATTCAGCCTCAATCTATCTCGTCGCACTCGATCTCGGTAGCTATGCAGCTGCCTGCAGGTTCTGGTACGGTGTACTTTGACGACATTCGTCTGTATCGTCCCACCGGCTCCCTTGCGGGCCCGGCTCCAACACCGTAGGCTTAATAACAGACGATAGAGCGACGGATTTTGCATCATTTCGGGTCTCATACTGACCGATTCGGTATGAGACCCGGTTGTTTAATACAATAGCAGACACGCTCTATATACGCCAATGGACGGTCAGACCGTCTGGGAATCTTCCGTATAAATGCTATCAAGGATTTCCTCAGCAGAGTTGAGGGGTGTTGCCGGTGGGTGTGCGAGATTATTTTCTGGCGATCATGCAGCTTTTTGTTTTGATTTCCAGTATTTATGCCATTGATTGCTGTAATATATACTGGCTAAGGCCATTACCGCTTCGGCATTGTCTCTATCCCACCTCATTCCAGAGCCTTTGAGTCGTTTCGTCAGGCATCCACAGAATGATTCGGTAGGACCGGAGCCTATATCATAGCCCATAGTAAGGAAATAAGGGTAATCCGTCATTGCTATGCGTTTGCCAATATATTCTCGCAGGTTTTCCAGTTCCTGTTGTTTCTCATTCTCTTTCAATTCCGCAAGACATTCTCCCAGACGATCCAGCATCACTAATGAACCCTGATTTTTGACAACCTTCATCATGTTTTCCTTCCACGCCAAGGCCTCCTGATTGCCCTCACCAAACAGCACGTGGCTTGCCCCAGTCACGTGATCGCGGAAGTGATAAAAATCCAAGATGTTCTCGTCAAGCATCGGCAACTGTGTATTGTATTGACGGAGTATCCAGGGCGCTCCATCACTTACGGAATATTTTCTTTGGGCACTTGATATATCCAGCTTTTGACCAACCTTACGCATTATACGACCGGCAATCTTATGATCGCCGCTTGTTCCGACAACATATTGATGCGTTTTATCCTTGTCATAAAATGCAACGATCTTGAACTCTTTATAGGGGCCATCGCTTCCTTTACGTGGACGGGACGCTTTAGCGGTACTTTTGCGTTTTTCTTTTTTACGCTTAACCGTTTGTGTCTTTCTACGCCTGAGTTTTTGCTGTTCTGTGACCATAGGCACCATAACGCCATCGGTGCCGGTAATGATGGTTTTCTCGATACAATCTTCAACCTTAAAATCCGGACCGGTTTGACTGTTATGTTGGGCTCGGGACAGATCCGATCCCTCATGCTCTACTATCTGGCGAACTACACTTGAGCTTATATCTAACTGTGCCAGGCGTTTGATATTTTCACTGGCGGGAACAAAAGCATTGTTCAGGCTTTCCAGGCAGCATATTTCACGGACACCAAGACTGTGATTGCTTGATTCTATGCCTAGCAGAATATCCAATGGGACAACGGTGCCATGATCTTCATTCCAAAAAACGCTGCGACAAAACTCCAGACGACCGTTCACGGTCATATGAGACGTTTTTTGCCTGCCTTTATTTTTCCATCTCAGGGCCGGATGACTGTGCCGAGGGGGAAAAAGCCTGCTGGTTTTTTTCCAGCAGGCCGATAGCCTTCTGGTAGGTTTTTTGCCGAAGTTCGGCATACGCGTCTCGAACCTGCTCTTCACTTTGGTCAATAATAGCTCCCGCCTGTGCGTTGTTGATCGCATCTGCTACTTTTTGCGCCATACGTTCAATATCAATACCTATTTCCGCTAAAATCTGCTCTGCCGTAACTCGTTTGCCTTCCATGACTTACCTTTCAAAAAAAACAGGAAAATGTCCAATCTTTTTGCCAACATAAGCCATTGTAAAACAGGCACTTACAGAGCGCCAGTAAAAAATTACACACACCCACCAGGAGTTTTCCTGTTTTATTGTTGTAGGAGCCGCTTTTAATTAATACGCTATCTAATCTTTATGATATTAAAGCAAAAACATGCAGTAATGGAAGGAATAAATTAAGATGGATTTAAATGTTGATTTTTTTATAGCAACTAATGGTAATGATGAATGGTCAGGCACTTTGGCTGAACCAAACGATAAACAGAGCGACGGACCTTTTGCCACGCTGACCAAAGCTCGTGATGCCGTAAGGGCTTACAAAAAGCAGAATCCCGGCAAGAATATTCTCGTATTGATTCGTGGAGGAACCTATTACATTGATGAAACAGTTCTGTTTGGTCTCGAAGATTCCGGAGATGACGGTTGTATAATAACCTACTCAGCGTATCCGAATGAAGAACCGGTTTTCAGCTCCGGTATAAAAATCGGGGGGTGGAAGAAACTTGACGTTCCGCCGCCGGC
>Ga0307378_10005286_pt1 | contig 18030 bp, 14 predicted proteins | sample UN1MG_FD_202238 | JGI IMG/M metagenome (GOLD analysis project Ga0307378, IMG submission 202238) | Soil microbial communities from Risofladan, Vaasa, Finland - UN-1 | ecosystem: Environmental > Terrestrial > Soil > Coastal area > Acid sulfate soil | place: Finland: Risofladan, Vaasa | collected... | reverse complement strand
GACACCCTGCGACCGACCTACCAAGATCTGGCCGGGCTTCCCGCGCCGCCCGAGATGTGACCATGAAGGCAGTGGTGGTGCATGGACGTGGCGACATCCGGTGTGAGAACCTGCCCACACCAAGTCCAGGCCCTGGCGAAGCCCTGATAGCGATGAAGGCTGCAGGGATCTGTTCTTCCGACGTGCCCCGGGCCTTGGGAGATGCAGCCTATTCCTACCCCATAGTGATGGGGCATGAGCTGGCAGGCGAGGTGGAGGAAGTGGGGACAGAAGTCAACGGCGCGCACGTCGGCGAACGCGTGGCTGTGGCCCCGCTAATCCCCTGCTGGCGATGCGAATGGTGCCAACGGGGGAGATACTCTCTGTGCGATGACTACAACTATCTTGGGTCTCGCACGCAGGGTGGCTATGCAGAATATGTGAACGTACCTGTTGGGAACCTAGTGCCACTACCTCCCGAGGTGGATTATGAGGCTGGAGCCACATTGGAGCCCACGGCTGTTGTTCTGCACGGCCTGGGCATCGCTGGACTGACGCCGGGCGACGATGTAGCCGTGGTGGGAGCAGGCACTCTGGGACTGCTGGCCATCCAAGTTGCCAAGATCGTGGGTGCAGGACGGGTCTTCGCCACTGACTTGGTGAAGGCAAGACTCGAGGCTGCGGAGAGCCTGGGGAGTCAAGCCTTCTTGGCGGGGGAGGTGGTCGCACGCATGGCTGCGACCACCCAGGGACGAGGCGTGGACTTGGTGGTGGAAACCGCCGGGACAGCGAAAGCACAGGAGCTATGTTTGGACCTGGTGCGGAAGGGCGGTAGGGTACTATTCCTGGGCATGCCTGAAAGAGGGGTCAAGTTGTCGCGGGCTGCGATGCAGCGACTCGTCAGGGAGGAGCTGTCAATCTATGGAGGCTGGAACTCCTACTCGGCTCCCTTTCCCGGATACGAATGGCACGCCTCTTTGACCTACATGGCCCAGGGACAGCTGAAGATTGAACCGCTGATTACGCACAGGTTCCGCCTTCAAGAGGCGAAAGAGGCCTTCATCATGATGCAAGAGGGTCGGGAGTTGTTCAACAAGGTGATCTTCGTGGAAGGAGGAAGGGATGAGGTTTGAAGATAAGGTGGCCATCGTCACCGGCGCCGGCCGAGGACTGGGGAAAACCATGGCTATCGCGTTGGGCAGCGAAGGGAGCAAGGTGGTAGTAGTGGACATCAATCCCGGTGAGGGAGAAGAAGCCGTGCGCGAGATGGAGACCCTGGGGGCAGAGGCGATCTTCGTGAGGGCTGATGTCAGCGAGAAGGCATCGGTGCAGAGGATGGTCGAGGCCTCGTTGGATCGGTTCGAGACCATCGACATACTGGTGAACAACGCTGGAATCCACGACGCCGCGCCCTTCGTCGAGGAGACGGAGGAGCTGTGGCAGCGGATGTTCAAGGTCAACGTCATGGGGACGGTCCTCCCCTGCCAGGCAGTGGTCCCGGAGATGATGAAGCGGCAGAAGGGGAGGATTGTTAACATATCGTCGAAGGCGGCCGTCGTCGGAGAGCCCTACCATGCTGCTTACAGCGCTTCCAAGGGGGCCATCCTGGCCTTGACGCGGGCCATGGCCACCGAGTTGGCACCCTACAAGATAACAGTGAACGCTGTCTGCCCCGGTCCCACCTATACCGACATGCTTCTGGGAGCGACGGATGAAGCTCAGAGAAACGAACTGACCGCCATCGCGCCGCTTGGTCGGCTGGGAGAGCCGGAAGACATAGCCGGGGCGGTTCTCTATCTCGCCTCCGAAGAGTGTGATTGGTGCACCGGGCAGGCGCTGTCCGTCGACGGTGGAATGTCAATACTTAAATAGGAGCTTTGGACACATATCATGAAGATACTAGTCACAGCTCGTTCCTTCCGCCAAACCCCTGGGAGACACCACGAGCTTCTGGAGCAGTCGGGCCACGAGGTGATGGAAAGCCCGGTGGATCGCCCCTTGAAAGAGGCGGAATTGGTGGAGTTGATAGGCGATGCAGATGGGGTCATCCTCGGGTTGGACTACGTCACTGCGGAGGTGATCGAGGCCGGTGGGCAGCTCAAGGTGCTGTCTCGTTATGGCGTGGGAGTGGATAGGGTCGATCTAGAAGCCGCCACAGAGGCCGGAGTGGTGGTAACCAACACACCGGGGACGAACCATATCGCCGTGGCCGAGTTGACCTTGGGTCTCATGCTATCCCTGGCTAGGCTTATCCCACAGCACAATAGGAGGGCCAAGGAGGGCTCTTGGGCACGGGAGAAGGGGACCGAACTAGCGGGTAAGACAGTTGGCATCATCGGCCTGGGCACCGTGGGGCGGGAGGTGGCAAAGCGGCTGCGGGGTTTCGATGCAAAGCTGGTAGTCCATGATCCTTATGTTTCAGCAGATGTGGTAGAGGACAAGGGGCTCAAAGGGTTGACTTGGAAACACTTCTGCGTGAGGCAGACATAGTGACCCTTCACGCGCCACTGACAGAGAAGACCAGGGGTATGCTGGGCCAACAGGAGTTTCTTCTGATGAAGCCCGCCGCCTATCTAGTCAATACTGCACGGGCAGAACTCACTGATGAAGATGAGCTCTATGAGGTGTTGAAGAGCGGTGGAATCGGTGGGGCAGCGTTGGATGTCTTCGCCCAGGAGCCACCTCCCCCGGACTACCCGCTCCTACAGTTGCCGAACGTCGTGGCGACGCCGCACGTCGGTGCCACCACTTATGAGTCAATAGTCCGCATGGGGACCATGGCTGTGGAGAACACGCTGCAGGCCTTGAGGGGCGAGCGCCCCGCCCATGTGGTGAACCCGGAGGTTTACGAGAGGCCCAAGTAGGAGCGGGACCCGACCTAGCAACATGCGCTCCACTGAATGACATGATCCCCGAGGCATCGTGAAGTTCCGGACGGTCACCGGCCTGGTAGCGGAAGAGGATGTCCGTCTTGCTGACGGACACGGGCATGTGTGGATCAAGCCGCCGAAGGGGGTTTCGAAAGACGCCCGACTGCGACTGTGTGACTACGCAGCCATAGAGGCTGAGCTCACGGACTTTCGCGAAGCGGGGGGTACTACAGTCGTGGATTGTCAACCCGGTGGTTGCGGGCGGGACGCCAGAATGTTGGTTCGCTTGGCCAGAGCGACAGGGCTGCATATCACGGCCACTACTGGATTCCATCGGCAACGGTACTATCCTCCAGCCCATTGGCTGTGGTCGGCATCAGAGGAGGAAGCAGCGGCGTACTTTGTCGAAGAGCTGACTTGCGGGATGCGGGAGACTGAAGGCACGGTTCCTGCTACCACAATAAAGGTCGGCTACGACGGGCTACTTGACGGTCAGACACTCATTCTCGTCTCCGCTGCGGCGGAAGCCGCACGTCGGACCGGAGCAGCAATTCTGTGCCACACAGAACGACGCCATAACGTGGAAGCATTGCCCTCGTTTCTTGGTGATCGGGGAGTCGCTGCCGATCGGCTCTACCTCTGCCACATGGATAAGCGACCAGATTTCGGCCTGCATCGCGAACTGGCGCAGGCAGGTGTATTACTGGGCTATGATACGTTCGTGCGCCCCAAGTACAAGCCTGAACACGGAGTCTGGCCGCTCATGAGAAAGATGGTGGCGGATGGTCAGGAGGATCACATTGCTGTCGGCCTGGATCTGGCTGTGTCATCCATGTGGAGGCATGGCGACGGACAGCCCGGGATGTTGGCGCTGTCTGAAGAGATCGTGCCGCGGCTCCGCGCCGAAGGAATCCACGAGCATATCATCGCCCGACTCACCGGACACAACATCGCACGATACTTGGTGCGGCAGGCTCCTGAAGGAAAGGACCTAACACAATGACAATGAGGGGGGAACCTTTGGAACCACGCACGGTCCCTACGCTGTACTTCATTGGCGTGACGACAACGCAGTCGTCCATCATGAAGGTGTTCCCCAAATGGTCCGATATTCTTAGCCTGGGCGCAGAGATCGTCGGCTATGACGCCCCGATCCACGGGCCTGCCGAGGTCTACGAGGCCATTGTGCGTCAGATCAAGGAAGACACACTATCTATGGGGGCGCTCGTGACTACGCACAAGATCGATTTGTTGGACGCAACACGTGAGATGTTCGATTACCTCGATCCCTACGCGGGGCTGTGTGGCGAGATCTCGTGCATCTCCAAGCGCGACGGACGTCTGGAAGGCTATGCTAAGGATGCCATCACATCTGGATTGGCCTGGGAGGCCTTTGTGGAGCGAGGCCACTGGGGACGTACGGGGGCACACGTCATGTGCATTGGGGCGGGTGGTTCGGCTGTGGCCATCAGCGTCTACGTATCAGGATTGCCTGACCCGGCCGACCGTCCCCCTAGATTCGTCGTTGTCCAGCGAAGTCTGCCAAGGTTGGAGAAAGTACAGGCAATTCGTGCCAAGCTCAACACAGACATCGAGTTTGAGTACATCCTCAACGAGGACCCGGCTAGGAACGATGAGATCATGGCATCATTGCCCCCTGGATCGATGGTCATCAATGCTACGGGCATGGGCAAGGATCGGCCTGGCTCGCCAGTCACTGACAATGGCCTCTTCCCCGAGAACGGGCTCGTTTGGGAGCTCAACTATCGTGGCGACCTGGATTTCATGCACCAGGCCGAACGGCAAGCTCAGAGCCGCAACTTGACGGTGGAAGATGGCTGGGTGTACTTCCTGCACGGATGGAGTCAGGTGATTGGGGAGGTGTTTCACCTAGATCTGACACCGGAGTTGTTCGCTGAGCTCGACAAAGCAGCCGCGGTGATCCGGTAGTCTGCCACGACGATCAGAGACAGGCTCCGTGAACTAACTCGCGGACCCTTTCGCGAGCCGGCGTGGGGCTGCGTCCACTCTACAATAAGCACATTGCACAAGGAGGAATGCAATGCGAGGAGTTCTTCATGCCCTGGGTGACCTGGGCCTGGTGCCGGTCGTCAAGATCGAGCGCGTCGAGGATGCGGTCGACCTTGCTAGAGCCTTGTTGGCGGGCGGGCTACCATGTGCCGAGATCACTTTCCGGACTGAAGCAGCCGAGGAGGCCATACGACAGATCTCCTCTAGGTTGCCTGACATGCTCGTTGGGGCTGGGACCGTACTCTCCGTCGATCAGGCTGAGAGGGCCGTTTCGGCGGGCGCTCAGTTCATCGTCTTCCCGGGGTTCAATCAGAAGGTTGTCGAGTGGTGTCTGGAGAATGAGATACCCGTCACACCTGGGGTGGTGACGCCCACGGAGATCGAGATGGCGCGCGATCGGGGGCTGGAGATCCTCAAGTTCTTCCCAGCAGAGGCCATGGGCGGCATCGCCACGCTGAAGGCCATCGGAGCCCCCTACGGAGATGTCAAGTTCGTCCCCACTGGAGGCATCAACCGGGACAATCTGGCGGATTACCTGGCCCTTCCCAACGTCCATTGTTGCGGGGGGAGCTGGCTGGTGAAGGCCAATCTGATTTCGGCTGGCAAGTTTGACGAGATCACACAGCTAACCCAGGACGCCATGTCTCTAGTGCGCAAAGTTCGGGGATAGTGCGGGTTTGACGCCAGCTCCAACGAACAACCATCGGCGCGGACGGTGAAGCCCAAGTGTGCATCCGTGGACCACGGCCACTGCACGTTTCCTATTCATGCGTACAATCAGGCTGATGTAGTTGTAGTGATGCGTGCCTGGTACCATCGCTCTCTGAAGCAGATCCCGCGCAACCTCCCGGCAGCCGGAAAGCACGCGCGAAGTCAACTGCGATTGCGTTCAATGCCGAGAAACTGACTGACTACTGCGTCGTTGGTTTGCCACAGGCCTAGAGATACCCGAGTCGCGCCTTCAGCTCGGAGGTACTGACCGGGGAACTGAAGTCCTCGCCTTGCGGTGCGTTTGTCCTTACCACAGGCGTTGAGCTGGGGCCAGAAAGCCACCACAAGCGGCCGTAGTGTGCTACCCTTTATGCCGAACCGTCCTAGGAGTGCGAGCCCGCGTCATCAGACATTCGTTGGCTCCCTTGTCGAGACAGAGTGACTGTCGAGCGCACAGCCAGGCACAGGCGAATTCTAGTTCGAGAGTATATGTAGGAAGTACTCCCCCGGGTGTACTTCCTACACGGAGTGGCTCGCTGTGCGTTGAATAGCGGAGGGGAACCGCAGCGCTCCCGTAGCCTGTCTCACCTCGGGACTGGAACTGCCGGCATCAGCCGTCAGAAGGTCACCACAAGCGGCTGAAATGTGCTGCCCTTTATAACGAACCGCGCCGGGGGTACTGAGGATAACTGAAAGGGGAACGCCTCACCTGGCGTTCCCCTTTCCCTTGTGCGCTCAATGATCCCTCGGCGAAGTACCCAGGCTTTGCTGCGCAACCCGGCTGGAGAGGGGCCGTTGGCAAGGACGACAAAGCGCGGTACAATCACAGCAAGGTGGGAAGCAGTCAGGGATTGTCATCGAGAAGCTGAGACCGACGGCGCAGACATAGGGGGCCATGGGGATGCCAGGTAGCGGAGCAGGTCGGGACTCGATCTTCTACAGGGTTTACATCATCGGCGGCATCTTGGTGATTGTTGCCATAACCCTGGCTGTGGGATTGCTGGCTCCACGGGCAGAGCAAACTGCGTGGATGCCTCTGGTGTTTGGGCCCATTACGCTATGGGTAGTTGGTATTCTGGCCTACTGGTGGGTTCAGTTTCTGTTCAAGGGTTACACTGAGCCAGAGCGTTGGGTCGAGGAAGCCGGGGACGACACGCCGGACATCAAAGCCCTCAGGAGCTGGTCCACACTGTCGGAGGGCATGACCGTCCATGGGGGAGACTTCGACGAACTCAAGAAGTTGGAGCGAGCCGCCCGGCGCCCCGTCCTCGAGTGGTATGGCTGGACGAACGTGTTCACCTTTTACTGCCTGAGTAACCCCTGGCTGGTGGCTCTAGGTATCCTAACTCCGCAGAGGCAGCGGTACTTTGCGGCTGGAGTCGTGGGGCTGATCATCTTCATCATGGTGAGAACGTATTTCCTGCTTGGGGCGAGCATCGGGGCGGGAGAATACGCCTACCTGAGGCCGCTGGGGTTAGCGGTGGTGGAGAGACCAACGCTGGACTTCAAGAGGATCGCCAGGACAGCCGTAGAGGGGCCCTGGGGGCTGGTCCGCGGCGGAGGAATTGTGTTGGCGGGCACCCGGCACGACAGATCCGTACAGGTTGTGGTTGATGGCCAACGAAACTACACCATGGTGGAGGAGCAGGTCCCGCGCTTCACTGTGGAGAGCAGGGAAGGCAAGCTGGTCCCCAAAGAAGGCGCCCCCCAGGCCGTCAAAGAGAGCCTGAAGGAGTTGCGCCAGGCCAAACGCTGGGTGGGCATGGAGCTGCAAGCCGGGCCAGAGCGGATAGTAGTTGAGCGCACCCCTGGCAGGAGGCAGAACATGTGGCTCTACGACCTGTGGTTGGCCGAGCGGCTGCTGGAGGCGCTTGGGGAAAACTGACGCGGAAGAGGTGCCAACGGCAGCAGAGCAGGTTGAGCCCAAATCTGTTCGGCCGCCGGTCGAGCTCGTCTCAGCAGAGCCGCCACGGCCCGGGCGCCAGCCTCCGTCCCTACACCTATAGTGGAGCCTGACCGGGCTCAAACCCGCGAGTAGCCGGCTGGCGAATGTTATTCTGCGTTGCATGGAGGACGACATGAGTTCAAGTCTGTATTGGGCCGAATTTGCCGACAAGGTGATCACCAGCCTGGTGCGACCGGAGCGCGGCGATCCGTTGCTGATCATTGTGGACACGAGCAACGACATGAACCTGGCGCAAGCATGTCTGGCCGCGGGGTTACGAGCCGGCGCCGACACACAATTGGTTGTGAAGCAGCGGCTTCCTCACGGTGTGGCCAGTACTCCCGGGCCGATCCTGTCGGATGCCATCCGCGCCAGCAGGCTGATTCTGGCGCTGTGTGGGGGTATCACTCGCGCTCCGGCGACCATTGAGGCCATGAAGAAGGGAACGCGGGTGCTAGCCTCGCCAGGCATAAACGAGCAAGGGATAGAAGAGTACGTGATTCGTGCCTTGCTCGATGTTGACGTGGAGGCCATGAATCGCAATGGAGAGCTGGTGGCGAGGTTGTGGGACCAGACTGAGGTCTGCCGTATCACCTCGCCGGAGGGCACCGACGTGAGCCTTCGGATCGCGCCCCTCAAGAGCGTGGTCGATGATGGCGCACTCGCTGAGGACGGCGAGATGGACTTCTTTCCTGGTACCCAGGTCAGTCTTCTTTCTATGGGAGGGTCTGTCAACGGCACGATCGTTGTCGATGCCAGCGATAGCGTCCAGGGCATTGTGCATACACCGTACTCGCTCACCATACAGAATGGCGTGATCACCTCCGTAGAGGGGGGCATGGAAGCCGATGTCTTGCGGGAATGGCTTGCCACTCGGAACGACGACAGGATCTACAAGCTGTGGCACACCAGCATAGGCCTCAATCCTCAGGCAGGCATCACCGGGAACATGATCGAAGATGAGCGGAAGGTGGCCGCCATCGACTTTGGCTTTGGCGATTATGAAGTGTGCCCCTATCACATGGACGTCATGCTGGCGACGCCGACAGTGTATCTCGACGGAAAGCCCATGAGCGGGGATGGCCAGCTCAATCCTGAGCTGGGCTTCGAAGATATGGGCAGGTAGCTTCCCCTGTCGCCAGGGTTGAAGGCCGAACGCACAACTAGGGAGGCGGGAGATGAGAATGGCCCTCATCCAAATGGGCATGGAGGAGGTTCCAGAGGCAAACCTGGACAAGGCCCTCGTTTGCATAAGGGAGGCGGCGAAGATCGGTGCAGAGCTCGTCTGTTTCCCGGAGATTCAGTTCAGTCCCTTCTTCCCTCAGTTCCCGCAAGAAGATGCCTCGAGATACGCCATGAAGATCGACCATCCGGTGATGAGGGCCATGCAGCAGGCCTGCCGAGAGCTGGGCCTAGTCGCGGTGCCCAATCTGTATCTCGAACAGGATGGAAGCAGATACGACGCGTCGCCGGTCGTAGATGCCGATGGCAGCATCTTGGGGATCTCCAAGATGGTCCACATCGTGCAGATGCCGCTGTTCTACGAGCAGGACTATTACACACCATCGGATTCGGGCTTTCAGGTCTACCACACGTCGGCAGGACGCGTCGGTGTGGTCATCTGCTTCGATCGACACTACCCTGAGAGTTTGCGGACCTGCGCTCTGAAAGGCGCCCAGCTCATTGTCATCCCAACAGCCAACACGAGGGGCGAGCAGATCGAGCTGTTCGAATGGGAATTGAGGGTGGCTGCCATGCAAAGCGGCCTATTCATCGCGATGTGCAACCGCGTGGGGCTGGAGCGGGACATGGACTTCTGCGGTCAGTCTGTGGTCGTCGATCCATATGGGGAGGTGGTGGCCAAGGCTGATGACACTGAACAGATCTTGTACGCCGAGGTCGACCTTGAGCGCATAGAGAAGAGCAGGGAAGCAAGACCGTACCTGAAGCTCAGAAGGTCAGAATTCTGCACTCTGGGCTCGACTGCTATCGGAGTGTGAACAGCAAGGCGCTGCGCGCTCTTCCATGGAGGGAGGACATGACCCAAATCCCGATCTTTGACGGACACAACGATACGTTGACGGATCTATATGCGCCGGAGGAAGGGGGAAACCGGTCATTCTTCGAAAGGAGTGAAAAGGGGCATCTTGACCTGCCACGAGCGAGGGAGGGGGGACTGAACGGCGGTATCTTCGCCGTCTTCACGCCGCCACCGGAGGGCTCACCCGAGCGGGATCGCCATCATGGCCTGACGGAGACCGACGGAGGCTATGAACTCCAGGAGCGTAGCCCCGTTGACCACGAATACTCAGAGGAGTTCACCGGGGAGGTGATCGAATTCCTGTATCATCTCGAAGAACAGGCTGATGGAGAGATTGCCGTCGTTCGCACTTACCAAGACCTTGAGCGCAACCTGCAAGAAGGGATCCTCAGCGTGGTCCTGCACTTCGAAGGCGCGGCACCAATCAGGGAGGATCTAGGCAATCTGGAGGTCTACTACGAGAGAGGACTGCGCTGCTTGGGTTTGGTGTGGAGCCGCCCTAACGACTTCGGCCACGGGGTGCCATTCCGCTTTCCGCACTCACCAGATACCGGTCCTGGGCTGACGGAGGCAGGGAAAAGACTGGTTCAGGAATGCAACGAGTTGGGGATCATGATCGACCTCGCTCACATGAACGAGAGGGGTTTTTGGGATGTGGCGGAGCTATCCGATGCCCCCCTTGTGGTCAGCCATGCCGGGGTACATGCTATCTGTGCGTCAACGCGGAACCTCACGGATGAGCAGATCGATGCCGTTGGTGAGTCAAACGGGTTGGTCGGCGTCATCTTCGCCCCCGGGATGACCAGACCCGACGGGGAGCGAGAGGGCGACATTCCACTCAGCGGGCTGGTACGACACATTCACTATGTGGCGGAGAGAATCGGTGTGGATCACGTAGCTCTTGGATCCGATTTCGATGGAGCGAGAATGCCCAGTGAGTTGGCTGACGCAGCCCAGTTGCCCAAGCTGATCCAAGCTCTGCAGGAGGGGGGATACGACGACGATTCCCTGGAGAAGATCGCCTATCGCAACTGGTTTCGTGTGCTGAGGGACAGTTGGAGGGCCTAAACCCACGTGAACCAGGTGCTGGTGACTGCTGTCCACGCTGGCCTCAGGGCTCGACCGGCCGGGGATCGTGTCTCAGAACCGTGACTCAATGTTGACGCGGCCTCCTTTTTGGGTGTCGCCACTCCCCAACAATGCGGTATAATTGGCCGCGCGAGGTGGCCGTTTGCGTGCTCCTTACTCGGCAGGCGATCCCGTTGCTCTAGGAGTTGTACGCAGCCCGCACAGCCGGGGGAAGCATGCGTGCAGGCAAAGGTCAGAATGCGCCGCGATCGGAGCCGCGGCCCGATGGTGAGTATGCGCTGACCTGGAAGGATGGGGGGAGTCGTGGAACTGATCACTGTCTTGATCGTGGACGACCATGAAGTTGTCCGGCGCGGGCTAAGGTCGTTCCTGGAGAGCCAGGACGACCTCGAGGTGGTGGGCGAGGCAGCCAACGGAGCCGAGGCGGTCCAGAAGGTACAAGAGTTGCTGCCTGACCTCGTCCTCATGGATCTGGTCATGCCCGGCATGGATGGGATTGACGCCATCCGGCAAGTAAGCCAGGTTTGCCCCAGCAGCCGCGTGCTCGTGCTCACCAGCTTCAGCGAGGACGAGAAGGTCTTCCCCGCTATCAAGGCGGGGGCCAACGGGTACCTGCTCAAGGATGTGGCGGTGGAAGACCTGGCGCGTGCCATTCGGTCGGTGGCCGGCGGAGAGTTCCTGCTGCATCCAGAGGTGGCCGGGAAGGTCCTGGACGAGTTTCGTGAGACCACGAAAGCAATATCCCTCCTGAGCGATCTCACGCCCCGCGAGATCGAGGTGCTGGGCCTCATCGCCAAGGGGTATAGCAACAAAGAGATCGCCAACAGCCTGGTCATCGCCACCAGGACAGTGAAGGCTCACGTGAGCAACATCCTCAGCAAGCTTCACGCCATGGATCGAACCCAGGCGGCCCTGTATGCCGTTCGCCAGGGCCTGGTGCCACCTGAATGAAGGCGGATTCCGTGGACTTGACAGAAGCCGAAGAGAAGCTGGAGAGCCAGGACGCTTTGGCTCCGACCGGGATTCCGGAGTTGCTCACGTCGGTCGTGCAGTGGGCGGTGGAACTCATGCGGGCCGATGGCGGGCTGATCCAGCTGTGGGACCCTGACCGAGCGGTGCTCGTGCAAGCCATCAGTTGCGGCATCTGCAAGGCCTTCGATGGAGCTACCCTCAGACGGGGCGAGGGCCTGGGCGGCAAGATACTGCAATCCGGTGAGCCGATGATCATCCGGGACTACGGGTCCTGGGAAGGGAGGTCGGCAAGCTACGAGCCGATTATGCCCTTCGCGGGAAGCCTGGGCGTGCCCTTGAGGTGGCAGGGCCAGGTCATCGGCGTACTCACCATTGACGCGGACTCCAGGAGGCGCGCCTTCAGCCAGGACGACGTCCTACACCACACGCTGTTCGCGGAGCTGGCCAGCCTGGCCATTAAGAACGCCCAACTGTACGAAGCGCTCCAGGACAGATCTCAAGAGCTTCAGCGCACTCTGGAGCAGGAGGTAGCGCAGCGAACTCAGGAGCTGGCTCACCGAGCTCTTCAGATGGAGACCAGCGCCAAGGTCAGCCGCGAGGTTACAGCGATTCTCGACATCGACAGGCTGCTGTCCCGCGTGGTGGAGCTCATCTGCCAGGCTTTTGATTACTACAGCGTGCAGATCTTCCTGGCAGACGCCGAGACAGACCGGTTGGTGTTGCGTGCGGCCAGCGGGGAGGTCGGATGGCAACTGCTTCGCCGCGGGCTGTCTCTCCCCATCGACGGCAGGAGCCTGAACAGCACGGCCGTGCGGAGAAACGAGGCACTCCTGGTCAACGATGTCTCCAAGGAGCCCCGCTTCTGGACTACGGACTCGCTGCCCCACACTCGGTCCGAGTTGGTGATTCCGCTGCGTGTAGGGCAACAGATCATCGGCACCCTGGATGTGCAGATGAACAGGGGCAATGCCTTTCGAGAGGACGACCTTCTGGTCTACCAGAGTCTGGGCGACCAGATTGCGATTGCGATGGAAAACGCTCGCCTCTACGACCGCAGCCGAGAGTTGGCCATAGTGGAGGAGCGCAGCCGCCTGGCCCGGGAGCTGCACGACTCGGTGACCCAATCCCTCTTCAGTGTGCACTGTCAGGCTGGGGCCGTGGCTAGCTATCTGGACCGGGACCTGGACAGGTCGAGGCAAGAACTGGAGGAGTTACGCCATACGGCGCACGAGGCCCTCCAGGGGATGCGTGCAATGATCTTCGACTTGCGCCCCGTCTCGCTGAAGGAGGCGGGGCTGGCAGCGGCGCTGCGTGACCAGGTAGAGCAGCAACGCAGGACGGGCGGCCCGGAGCTTCTCTTTGAGGGGAGTGGCGATTGCTCGCTCCCACTACGTGTAGAGGAACATCTTTTCCACATCGCTCAGGAGGCCCTGCGCAATGCCATCAAGCATGCCCGCGCTGAACGGATCACGGTCTCGCTGACGGTAGAGCCTGAATGCGTGGAGCTGTGCGTGACAGACGATGGCCGGGGCTTCGATCCGCAGTCGCTCGCCACGAATGACCGTCGATCCTTCGGACTGATCGGGCTGCGAGAACGTGTCAAGCTCCTGGAAGGTAGTCTTGACATGACGTCAAAACCCGGCGAGGGCACCCAGGTGCGGGTTCGGGTGCCAATCCTCGCCGAGGAGAAGACTTAGGGCCACGTACTGGGCTGCCACCACAATAGCATTGAAACGCTCTACCGTGCACCCTGCGATCGGAGGGCGCCGTTGATCGGTGCTAGTACCTGGCACCGCTGGTCCTAGTACCTCGAGCTAGTTCCCTCGCTGGTTTTTCCGCTCTGGTTGTACGTCCCCTCCATGGGCCCTATTGTCCCATTTCTCTATGACGCGAATTGGGCTGAGGGTCGATGTGCTCCCGCCATGCCCGCTGTACAATGGGGACAGATCCTCGATCTCCTGGCATTTCTACATGCTTGCGGAGGAGTCAATACCTCCAGGGGGCTGGTTAGTGCAGTCCACCCGTCTAGCCAGCGTGGGCATTGTTGGAGCAGGGACGCAGGGCTCGCAGATCGCACTGCGCTGTGTGCTTGCTGGGCGAGAGGCCCACTTGTTTGATGTATCGAGTGCCCAGCTGGAAGGGGCGCTGCTGCAAGTTCGCAGCTGGCTCGATGACCGAGTGTCAGAGGCAGAACTAACTCCGGAAGAGGCAGAGTCGTCCTGGGCCAGACTCCACCCGTGCGAGACGTTATCGGAGTGCGTCGCCAATGCCGATATCGTCATCGAGGCTGTCCCCGAGAGGCTCGAGCTCAAGCAGGCGGTCTGGGCCCAGATTGATGACCTTGCCCCCCCCAAGACCCTCCTCACGACCAACAGCTCGTCTCTGCGAAGCTCAGTCATCGGGCGAGATGTCCGTCGCAAGGACAGGACTTTCAGCCTCAATTTCGGACAGCCTGCTGAGAACGACCACGTCGAGATCATGTGGAATGCTCACACTTCTCCGGAGAGCAAAGAGGCTGCTCTGGCTTTTCTCGACTCGCTAGGCTTCATCCCGCTGGTAACCCACAAAGAGATCTCAGGTTTCAGCCTGAACCGTATCTGGCGCGCAGTCAAGAAGGAGTCGCTGCGCCTCGTCGATCAGGGGTACTGTGATTTCCAGGATATCGACAGGGGCTCCATCCTGGTCTTTGGCTGGTCACAGGGCCCGTTCCAATTGATGGACGCCATCGGGCTCGACGTGATCAGGGACATCGAGCTCAGTTACTATGCCGAGAGCGGGGATGAGTCAGACAGGCCTCCCAGGCTGCTGGAAGACCTGGTCGCCAAGGGGCACCTGGGCGTGAAAACCGGCCAGGGATTCTACAGTTACCCCCATCCAGAGTTCGAGCAGCGAGGTTGGCTGCGCAAGCACGGGGATAACTGAGTCTAGACAAGAGAGGCAGTGCTGAGGTTGGCGCGCCCGAGGGGCTCAGCAGAAGCTGGTGGAGGGATTACTTAGCGTGTTGGTGGTGGGGGAGCGGCAGTGAGCTCTAGTTCGAGGAAGGTCTTCTTGTGTTATGGAAGGTGGCTAGGGTTGCAGTCCACGTAGGTCGCCCGCGCGATAAAGGGCGCCGTTACAGGAGCCTCCCGATCACGCCATTGGAGGCCAGGCACGGCGCATGGCAGAGAGGAGGTGGTGAGATCCGCTATTGAGAGAGATGGCGCAGTACCGCTGGCGACGAAAGACTAGGCCAAGTAAGGCCCGCAACTAGATATGAAGGAAGGAGCGAATGAGGATGCACTCGAGACTATCGTTCTCAGTGTTGATGGTGGCAGCGTTGTTGGTGGCAATGCCCCTGTCAGGGCTGCGCTGCGCGTCAAGTACCCCACAAGGGCCGGCCACCGAACCGGTGGGGACTTCCGCAGGACCGACAGAGAAGCCAACGACGCCACCCACGGAGGAAGTGGCCACGCCGCCCACTGCGGAGCAGGCTGAGCGGTTGGTCGTCGCAGTTGAGCACTGGGGCACGGAGAGTCCCTTCGGTTGGATGTGGACCCTTGCGGAGGGACGCCTCTGGATGCATATCTACGACCCATTGATTCAGCAGAGCACCGACGATATGGAGTACAGGCCTGGCTTGTTCACCGAATGGACCCACAGTGACGACTACCGAACCTGGACGTTCAAGGTGCGCGAAGGTGTCATGTTCCACGACGACCCGGGGGAGTTGACGTCCGACGACGTGAAGTTCTCACTGGAGCAGAATCTTCGCGAAGATGCCTCCGGGCTCCAGTCCGGTCGTCTGTTCCAGGCCTTCCTGGAGCAGATCGAGACCCCCGACAAGTACACCGTCGTCATGCATTGGAATAGGGGAATGTGGGAGCTACTCGACGAGTTCACGCCCTTTGCGTGTCTGCAGACGATTACCTCGAAGAAGTATGTGGAGGAGGTAGGGGAAGACGCAGCCGCGCTCCATCCTGTTGGCACGGGGCCGTACAAGCACGTTGACGGTCAACCGGGCGAGTACCACAGATTCGAGGCCGTGGAGGATCACTGGCGTCTGAAGCCGCAGTTCAAGGAGCTTGTCATTCGCAAGGTTGAGGACCAGAGTACGCGAGTATCTGGGTTGCGGTCCGGTGAGTTCGACGTGGCCATGGTGGGTGGCGACGCTATCGCCGATGCCAAGGACGCGGGCTTCAAGATTGTGGACTTCCCGGGCGTGTTGACGTACTTCGTGCCCCTGCCCGGGATCAGCACTCCCGACTACGAATCGTACTGCCCGGAGTGCCCCTGGGTCGGTGATCCGACTGATCCGGAGAGCCTGGAGAACGCTCTGAAGGTGCGGCTCGCGCTGAACCTGCTGGTCGACAAACAGGCCATCATCGACAGCTTCTGGCACGGATACGGCGACCAGACGCCCTTCAGTTACTTCTACTATCCCGTATCGCCTGGGTGGCGCGCCGAGTGGGAGATCCCGCCGTACGACCCGGAGCGGGGAAAGGCACTTCTTGAGGAGGCTGGGTATCCAGACGGCTTTGAGATCAAGGTGATGCTCGCGAATCAGATGGCAGATGGCTCTGACATAATGGAGGCGGTAGCCCAATACTGGGAGAAGGCAGGGATCACTGTCACTCGAGACAAGGGCGATTTTCTTACACTGCTTCCCCATTTGGTCGGCTGCACACAGGATTTTGCCTGGACCTTTGGGTATCCATGCATGGTGGTCAATGTGCCGGTGAGCTGGATGGACAACCTAGGTGTCGGCTGGTCTTGGTGCGCGGTGGTTAAGGACGACGAGATCGAGCAGAAAGTCATGGACATCATGTCGGAGCTTGATGAGACCAAGAGGCTGGAGATGACCTCGGACCTCGGCCAGGAGCTCTACGACGGCTACTACGCGGTGATGATCGGCATCAGGGCGGTCACGTATGCCGTAAGCGACAAGGTGGGAGCTTGGCCAGCGCCTGCCCCCAACTACTACTGGCTGTTTCCAGAGTACATCGAGTGGTCGGGCCAGTAGGCGCAGTTGCTGGGGCCGCATCGCTGCAGTCAAGCGTCAAAGTTTGCACCGTCGGCCCGGAAGGGTGGGCCCCAACAGGGCCTGCCCTTGCGGGCGGCATACGTTGGGCAGCCAGTGCGGGAACAGTTCAGCAGCAGCGAGACCAATTACGGGCCAAGGATTGAAGTTGCCATAGCGAAGCAAGGCGTGCAAACCGAGCAATTCCTAGACCGACGGGCCACGGTCGTCACTGCTATGTCCCGAGACAGAGCAGCCTTTGAGGTTTCGAGAACGGAGTGCAGATGGGTCGCTATATCGCAATCGCAATCCTCCGGGGCCTTCTATCGCTATTATTCGCTTCCCTCGTCGTCTTTGTACTTGTCAGGGCTACAGGTGACCCGGTGCGTATCCTGATGGGCACCAATGCCTCACCCCAGGATGTGGCTCGCGTGCGCGCCCATCTGGGTCTCGATCGTCCTCTGGCGGAGCAATACCTGCGTTTCGTCGGTAACGCTTTGAGGGGAGACTTCGGCCGCTCTATCCCCTTTAGACGACCGGCGATCGACCTAGTAGTGGAGCGTCTGCCCGCGACGGTGCAGCTCATAGGGCTTTCGTTTGTGCTGTCCCTCGCCATCGCGTTGCCTCTCGGCGTCTATTGCGCCGTATACCGAGGCAGCGCACTTGACTACGCGGGTCGCACCTTCGCCGCGCTGGGCCAGGCGATTCCACCGTTCTGGTTCGGCTTGGTACTGATCCTGGTGTGCGCGGTTCACCTCAGGCTCGTGCCCACTTGTGGGCGCGGCACCCTTGCCAACTTGGTTCTGCCCACCGTCACGCTTGGTTGGTATTTCGCAGTGGCCCTGATGCGCCTGACTCGCTCTTCGATGCTCGATGTCCTCGGAACCGAGTATGTCAAGCTAGCCCACATGAAAGGCCTGTACGAGCGACAAGTGATCTGGAAACATGCCTTTAGGAATGCGGCTCTGCCCGTCGTTACCTTCGCAGGTCTGCTGCTGGTGGCGATGATCAACGCTGCGGTCACCGTGGAGGTCGTGTTTGCCTGGCCGGGAGTAGGCTCGTTGATCGTTGAGTCGGTCGTCAGCCGCGATTTCCCTACCGTTCAGGCGGGGGTAATGCTGATTACCGCGCTCTACGCGCTCTCCGGACTCGTCGTCGATGTCATGTATGGCTACCTGGACCCCAGGATCCGGGTGTCATGATTGCCGCGTATTGAAAGATGGGTGCCCTGTTGGAATCGGCATTCGCGATCCGGCGTTTCTGGGGTGACCGGCGTTGGCCGCCTCCCTTTCCACTTCTGATAGTGGTGCTGTTCCTCTTCTCCGCCATCTTCGGTCCCTTGCTCGCTCCTCATTCTCCCACGGAGGGCACGCTGGCCAAGCGCCTTCTCCCCCCA
>Ga0307378_10005284_pt1 | contig 18039 bp, 16 predicted proteins | sample UN1MG_FD_202238 | JGI IMG/M metagenome (GOLD analysis project Ga0307378, IMG submission 202238) | Soil microbial communities from Risofladan, Vaasa, Finland - UN-1 | ecosystem: Environmental > Terrestrial > Soil > Coastal area > Acid sulfate soil | place: Finland: Risofladan, Vaasa | collected... | reverse complement strand
CAGGCAGCGCCTCTACGACTCGACGTTGCGCCGTCACCGAGGGGACGCCGACCCGCGGGCGGAGGCGATCGAGACCGGCGACTTCGAGCTCGGTGAAACGGACCTCGATGCGGCGTTGGACGTCTGCGCCGTCTGCCGCCGCCCGACAGGCTGATTTTGGGCACCGCAGCGACGGAATGCGCATGGTGCGGCAACACCTTCGGCGAGGGCGCCGCCCGCCTCGCCGGAAGGACACGGTGTTCGCTGTGCGGGGCCGCAACGACGGACCCCCTGCCCACCGCGGAGGAGCTGGATGCCGCCTACGGCGACTGGTACCGACCCGATGGTGAGCGGCGGTTCTCTTTTGCCGGGGACGCCATTCTCCGGTTTACCCGCGGTCGGCTGGCCGGCCGGATCGACCAGATCTCCCCGGCCGGCCCCGTGCTCGACGTCGGCGCAGGTGACGGAACCCTGATCGACGAACTGCAAGCCCGGGGGCGCGAGGCAACCGGGCTCGAGCGAGGCTCCGGCAGGGCGGACTTCCGGGACGAGCCGCTGTCGGCGATCGATGGCCAGTGGGCGGCTGTGATCTTCTGGCACTCGCTCGAGCACCTGCCGGACCCCGGCGACGCGATCCGCGAGGCCGCCCGGCTGCTCGGGTCCGGGGGCATCATCGCCGTCGCCGTACCCAACAACGACAGCATCCAGGCGCGGGCCTTCGGGGACCGGTGGCTGCACCTCGACCTTCCGCGCCATCTCGTTCATCTCTCGGCGGACAGCCTCGAGGATGGCCTTCGCCAGGCGGGATTCGAGATCGAGCGGGTCTCGTTCGCCCGTGCCGGGCAAATCGTGATCGGCTGGCTGCATGGCCTGGTCGGCAAGCTACCCGGACAGCCGAACCTCTATCAGGCGCTACGCAGGCGTCAGGCGCGGATCGCTCCCCAGTCGGCCGGCAAGCGGGCATACGCGCTCGTCGCTGCGGTGGCGTTACTACCGTTCGCCGCGCTCGCTGGAATCGCTGAGATCATCATGCGGCGTGCTGGAACCGTCTACATCGAGGCAAGGCATGTCTGAGCCCCGGCCGGCTGTGGCGGCCGGCGCGAGAAGCCGGGCGCCGCTCAGCCCGGCGGCGGGCGCGGGACCAGCTCGACCACCTCGAGGCCGTTGACGCTGCGTGCGACCTTGCGTAGCTCGAAGCGCTTGCCGATCTCCTTCAGCACCCACTCCTGCAACGTGGTCAGGCCAGCCGCAGCAGCCGGCACGCCGAAGGCCGATCCGGTGAACGGGTCGCGCGATGGCTCGCGACGGTAGAGCTCGAAGACTTCTCGCCCGGGCGGGTCGATCAACATCCGGTCACCCGGTTCGAGCGTCTCTACGAACTCACCGAGCGGCCCGAGGTGGTCCTCGGGCACGAAGCTGTCCTCGTAGGGGTCGCCGAGCGGGACCGCGCTACCGCGGCCCGAGCGGATCAGGATCTCGAGCCCCGGATCCGGGCTGGTCAGAACGATGCTCCGGCGCTCGCCCGGCATGTACGTCTCGAGCAGCTCCTCGCCCTCGGGAGCGATTGGCCGCACCACCGGCGATTCCCAGAGCCGATCGAGAGCGGTCGTCAGCGAGGAGCCGCCGGGCAGGGCGTAGCCGAGCGCGGACTGCGAGAAGCGGGTGTTCACCGATGAGGCCGCAACCGCGACCAGCAGGGCCGCGATCGCCAGCGCGAAGCCGAGCGCGGCACGCCTGGTAGTGAGCGGGACGGCCAGCCCCGGCCGGTTTATCAGCGTCAGCCAGAGCGCTCCCAGCATCAAGGCGGGAAGGGCCACATAGGGGATGATGTGGTCGGCGGAGCGGTTGACGATGTAACTCAGGAGAGCGACACCAAACGCCGTCATCCCGGTGATCGCAATCAGCATCGTCCTCGCGCGGGCGACAACATCGGGCCGGCGCCGAACGATCAGAACGACGGCTGCTGCGGAGGCCAGATAGATCGGCCCGAGGGCGAGCCCCGGCGACCAGCGCGAGAAGTCGTAGGTCAGGTCACCCAACTGGCCCGCGAGGAACTCGCGAAGCGTATTCAGGTACCAACCCCAGTCGGGGAGCTCACCGGATCCGGCCAGAGTGGCCAGGGCGAACAGCAGGTGGGCGACCAGGCAGACGCCGGCGACCCCCGCCGCCCAGCCAACGAGCTCGCGGCGGCGCTCGGCGGCGGGCATGGTCGCGGCGCGCAGCGCGACGATCGCCACCAGGGTGAGCAGTGTGTACGCGAACGCCTCCAGCGCCCAGATCGAGGCGATCGCGACGGTGAGCAGCTGCAGCGCCCGCGCCGGCGCCGCGGCCTGCGGCCATCGGGACTCCGCGACCGCACCGACGATCACGCCGACGGGAAGGCCGAAGCGGAAGGCACCATGCTGCAGCAGCGCCCCGAGCGGGAACTCCAGCCCATAGACGAGCGCAACGACCGCCACGGCCATCGTCGATCCGGCGAGCAACCTGGAGACGCCGGCGATCCGAACCGCCGCGTATGAACCTATGAACATCAACGCCGAGAGCAGCCCCTCGATCAGGCCGAGCGTCCCGTTGCCGATTGGGAAAACCTTGAACATGCCGGCGAGGAAGTAGATCGAGGCGACGCCGTATTGCGAGAGGGTGTCAACGAGCATTGCGTCCCCGGCCAGGATCTGGTTGGCGGGCCCGAGGTAGAAGTTCTGGTGAAACTGGGTGACCGAGGTCTTGTAGGCCTCGGTGGGATCGCCGGTGACGAGCACGACGAGATTCGGGACGGCGAGAAGCAGCAGCAGGATCACGGCCAGATCGATCGCTCCGCCCGCGGACCGTGGCAGGGCGGGCATCCGAGCCCGCTCCCGCGCCACGAGCACGACGGGAATCAGAGCCAACCCGATCGCGAGCACCGCCACAGACACGGAGTCGAGATGCGCAAAGGAGAGGGCGACGCCGAGCGCCAGAGCCCCCGTGACAGCCCATAGGGGCCCGGATAGGCTCGACGCCGCCGCCAGCGGCCCCCAGGGGCGAGGTGATGCGGCCCGCCACAGCACCGCCGCAGCCAGCGCGCACCAGAGCGCAGCACCGGCGGCCAGAACGGTCTCGCCCCCTCCCCAGGTAAACCGCTCGGAAAGCTTGGTGAACAGCAGGACGAGCGCAAGCGCGCCGAACAGCGAAGCGGCAAGAGCCGGCAAGCCGGCTCGATTGGGGCCGTCAGCCACGCGGTCGGCGATCCGCGACGAGGCGATCACCGAAAGTGGCAGCAGGATCGCGAAGGAAACGACGAACATCAGCGTCTCCGCGTCCTGGTGCTGGTCGGCGAACGGCTCGGGAAGCTCGGTCGTCGGAAGCAGGTGGCGGGCGATCGGCCCGACGAGCAGGAAGAGCCCGATCGCGATCACAACACTCAGAGCGACGATCGGCGCGAGCGGGGCAGCCCGTCCCCGCTCGTGCTGGATCGGATCCGTCCCGCGTGCCGTCCCTGTGGTGTCCACGCTGGCCTTACCGTCCATCTCTGGGCCGCCGGTCCCGCTGCCTGCGCGGCCTGTGATCGGCAAGACTACACGGCCGCTTCTGTGCCGCGACCTCCGATCCTGGACGGTGCTTGCGGCATCGATCCATACAATCGCCGCCGTGAAACACAAGCTGCCGATCCCCGACCGTAGCCGCAAGGCTCTGGGCCGTCTCGCGCGAAGCGGCCCCCTGCGGCGCCCACTCAGCGCCCGTTCCACGCGGACGCTCTACCTCGACCTGCTCGAGAGAGCGGTCACCCACACCCTCTACTTCCCACCGGACAAGCGCGAGCATCCTGCCAACGTGAGGGAGTCGTTCGAGCAGGAGTTCGAGAGAGCCGGGATCACCGAGCTGGGCGGACTCAACGACCTCCAGCGCCGGAACGAGGGTCGGGACTGGCCGGTCTACGCGCAGACGATGATCGGCCGCAAGCGGATCCGCAACGTGCGCCAATGCGTCGAAACGATCCTCGCCGACCGCATTCGCGGTGATCTGATCGAGGCGGGCTGCTGGCGGGGAGGCGCGGTGATCATGATGGCCGGAATCCTCAAGGCCTACGGTGTCACGGACCGAACGGTCTGGGCGGCCGACTCATTCGAAGGCCTGCCGAAGCCGGACGCCGAGCGGTTCCCGGCTGACCGGGCCGACATCAACTACACCGCGGACGAGTTGAAGGTCCCGGTTGATGAGGTCAGGGCAAACCTCGCCCGCTACGGTCTGAAGAACGAGAGGGTCGAGTTCCTCAAGGGTTGGTTCCGCGACACGCTGCCCACGGTTCGCGACAGGCGGTGGGCGCTGGTACGGCTTGACGGCGACCTTTACGAATCGACGATGGACGGTCTCGTAAACCTCTATCCGCAACTCTCCCCCGGCGGCTTTCTGATCATCGACGACTACGGCTGGGAGAACTGCCGCCAAGCCGTCGAGGACTACCGCGAAGAGCACGGGATCAGCGAGCCGATCGAGCGAATCGACTGGGTCGGCGCCTTCTGGCGCAAGAGCGGCTGACCGGCCGGCCGGCCCGCGTCTGGGCGCCGGGCGGCGGCGTTGGGCGCTCAGCCGGTGCCTGAGCACGGGCGGCACTTATCCTGCTGCCATGCAGCGGCCGATCGCAATCGAGGTGCGGGGTGTGGCGAAACGCTTCCATGTTCCCGGCCCGCGGGCGCCGGCGACCATCCGAGCCCGCCTCCGCAACCCGATGGGGCGAACGCCCGGAAGGTATCTCGAGGTCTTTCGCGGCCTCAGCTTCGACGTCGAGCAGGGCGAGTTCTTCGGCGTGGTCGGGCGCAACGGCTCCGGCAAGAGCACCCTGCTGAAGCTGCTCGCCAGCGTCTACGGCGCCGACCATGGCTCAATTAGGGTCGCGGGCCGGATGGCGCCCTTCCTCGAGCTCGGGGTCGGCTTCAACCCGAAGCTGACGGCACGCGACAATGTCGTCCTCAACGCGGTGATGATGGGACTGTCGCCGACCGAGGCGCGCAGGCGGTTCGACGAGGTGATCGAGTTTGCCGGCCTCCAGGACTACGTCGACCTGCAGGTCAAGAACTACTCCTCGGGGATGAAGGTCCGCCTCGGTTTCGCGGTGATGACTCACGTCGATGCCGACGTGCTCCTGATCGATGAGGTGCTCGCGGTCGGCGACGCCGAGTTCCAGGAACGCTGCGGCGACGTCTTTGAGCGGATGCACGCGGAGGGACGCACGATCCTTCTCGTCACCCACAGCATGCCGATCGTGACGCAGTACTGCGAGCGGGCGCTCCTGCTCCACGACGGTGCTATCGACACGATCGGCGCCCCCGACCTGGTCGCAGAGCGTTACTACGAAGTCAACCTCTCAGCGATCCTCGAGCGCCCCGACAACACGCTCCCGGAGATGTCCTCACATATTGTCGCCGCGATCGCCGATCCGCTGGCGCGAATCACGGATGCCTGGATAGTCGACGACGCCGGAGAGCGCACCGGCATCCTCGGCGAGGGCACCCCGATCAACCTCCGCGCCGACATCCAAGTTCAGCGGCAGTTCGCCGATGCCGGTTTCCGCTTCCAGATCGCGAGTAGCGACGGGAAGGTTGCCTTCACCAGCGATCACGCCCAGCTGACCGCGGGCGGGGCCGCGGCCGCCGGCCAGCTGCTCGAGGTCAGCTCGACTGTCGAGAACCGGCTGCCGGCCGGGCGCTACACGATCGCCTGCGACATCTTTCAGGGCGAGGAAACCCCCGCCGGGCCGACAAAGACAGTTCGACTCGAAGTCGCCGGCGAGAAGCGCGGCGCTTCGATGCTGCTGGACCACGAGATCAAGGTCCGCGATGCCTCAGGCGAGCAGCAGGTGATCGGCAGGTGAGCGCTGAAGGCGAGGTCCTGGAGCTGCGCGAGATCCGCGGGCCCTCCGCTTTCGGTGGCGGCTGGCGGCGGACCTGGGATCTGCTCTGGCTGATCTCGGTAACCGAGTTCAGGGTCCAGTACACGAACACGACCCTTGGCTACCTGTGGAGCATCCTCAAGCCGTTCGGCTTCTTCGGCGTCATCTACCTCGTCATCAGCCAGGTATTGCGCTTCGGCGATCGTATTCAGGACTTCCCGCTGCAGCTGATCCTTGGTCTCGTCCTCTTCCAGTACTTCACCGAGGCGACCAATGCGGCGCTGAAGTCGATCTCGGCCAAGGAGTCGATGATGCGCAAGATGCAGTTCCCGCGGATTGTGATCCCGCTCAGCGTCAACCTGAGCGCCTCGATCTCCCTGCTGTTCAATCTGCTCGGGGTCTTCCTGCTGTTCATCGTCACCGGCCTGGACCCGCGGTTCAGCTGGCTGCTGGTGCCGCTCGTCGCGGTGGCGCTGATCGCGCTGACGACAACACTCTCGATGTTCCTCGCGGTCGCCTACGTCCGCTCGGAGGATGTCGGGCAGGCCTGGTCGCTGACCCTGCGCGCTCTCTTCTACGCGACGCCGATCCTCTACACGCTGGCGATCATCCCCGAGTCGATCCGCCCTCTGATCGCCGCCAACCCGCTGACGCCGCTGATCGGGCAGGCCCGGATCTGGGTGATCGATCCGAACGCTGCGACGTCCGCCGAGCTCGTCGGCACGGTGCCTGGCGTGCTCGTGCCGATAGCGATCACAGTCGTCATCGCGGTGTCCGGCATCTGGCTCTTCAATCGTGATGCCCCCCGGGCCGCCGAAGCGCTCTGAGATGCCGGAGTGGGTCGAGCCGACCCGGTTCGTGATCCTCTGCCTCGGACGCACGGGTTCGACGCACCTGCAGTCGATGCTCGACTTCCACTCGCAGGCCCGCTGCCACGCCGAAATCTTCGGACAGGGCAAGCCGCCGACCTTCGCAGCCTCCGAAGACGCGGACCCGAAGCGGTTCCTCGATCGGATGCTCACGGCGACCGACCAACGGGCGATCGGCTTCAAGCTGCCGCTGGAATCGGTTCGCCTCACACCTGACGCCGGCCGGCTGGTCCGCGAGGACAACGCGATGGCGGCGATCAGGCTCTCACGCCGGAACCGGCTCGCGCAGATCGTCTCACGGCAGATGCTCACCGCGACCGGGGTCTCGCAGTCGATCTTCGGCAACTACGGCGAGACGACCGTGCGTCTCGAACCGCGCGGCTGCCTCGCCGCCCTCGATCGGATCGAGGTCGACGAGGCGGCGCTCGACGAGCTCTGCCTCGACCACCCGACCTTCCGGATCGACTACGAGGAGCTCGGCGAGGAGGAGCGACTGATCGAGCTGCAGCGCTTCCTCGGGCTCGAGCCCGAACCGCTGCGGTCCTGGTACGAGCGGCTCCGCACCCGCTCGCTGGCCGAGACCGTCAGCAACTGGGACGAGGTCGTCAGGGCCCTTCGCGGCACCCCGCACGAGCGCTTTCTGACTGAGGCTGCGCCCTAGGGGCCTATCGCGAAAGGTGATCGCACCCCTGCCGGGGTTGGGCCGTGAGCCTGGTGCTGAGCTGAGTCAGCGGTGCCGCCGCTGCCGCCTCCAGCGGCGTAGCACCGCAACGCGGCGCCAGAGAAATCCAGCCAGGATCGCCCGTTCGCGCCCGAGGGTCTCATCGGCCCCCCAGAGATCGCGGGTCGATCGGCCGAGGAGCCAGACGATGCCCTGCGGCGAGTCGCTTATCCGATCGAGGACCGCGAGCTGGGCTGGACTCAGCACGTCGCCACATCGAGCCCGCAGTGCGTGCGAGGTCAGCAGGACCCGGCAGAAGATGTTGAAGTAGGGAGCCCGCCAGGCGGGCCGGTAACCCCGGGCGCGAAGATTGCGGAACGAGGCCAGCGTCCGTTCATGTACGCGACCGCTGTATCGCCCCCGCCCGTTGGCCGCCATGTGGCCAAGCGCCGCCGCGTCGTGCTGGACGTAGTCATGCAGTGGTCGATCGACGTAGCTGATCGGCCCCAGAGCCATCGCTATCTGGGCGATCCAATGATCGTGGAAGAGCGCGGAGTGGCGAGGTGGGAACGGGAGTGCCCGCTGCAGCAGGCTCGAATCGAACATCGAGGCGGCTCCGGTCACGGTGTTGGCGAGCACCAGCGAGGCAAAATCCGTGTGGTTGTTGCGGCGCATCGTCCAGTAGGTATCGGCGAACACCTCGCCCTGCTCTCCAACCAGTCGCATGTCGGAATAGACCAGGTGTGAGCCCGGCTGCAGGCCGGTGATCAGCGAGGACAGCTTGTCCGGGTGCCAGACGTCGTCCTGATCGCTGAAGGCGATGTAGCGCGCCGACGGCGGGGCCATCATCAGGGCCCGCTCGAAGTTGCGGTAGTGACCGTCGTTGGTGGCTGAACTGGAGACCGCGAACCGTGGATCCTCGCCGAGGATTCGATCGATCGCCGTCAGGGCCCCGGCCGACGAGGCATCGTCGCTGATCAGGCAGACCCAGCGTCGGTGCGACTGCGCCCGGATCGACTCGATCTGCCGGCGGAACAGCTCCGGATCAGGCTCAAACGTGGCCATACAGATCGCGACCAGGGGCCCCTCCCCAGCCTCGGGCTCGGGCTGCTCGAAGCCGTCGAGGTCCGGCGCCGAGCGCTCGGGCCTGAGCTGCAGATCGCCAACCAGTGCCCGCTGCTCGGACCCGTCGGCGAGCCCGGCCCGGAGCTCGAGCGGCAGCGCCCGCGGGCCGTCGGTTGCGGGGATCGGCAACACCCCCCACCAGTAGCCGCTCTTGCGCCTGCCCCCCGGCTCAGCCATTCCCCACCCCATCGCCGGATGAACGCGATCCTCGATGATCAGATCGAGCTGCCGGATCGGAGCCGAGCCGACGCAGACGCCGTCAACGAACAGCGCCGTGCCCGCTCCGACAGCCACCTCGGCCGGAAACGGCGTCACGGTCTCGAGCACGAGGGGGCTCGCGGCTGCGTCGATCAAGCGGCTCGGTTCCATCAATCGCATTGTCCCGCAAGTGATAAACCCGGTCGCGACCGGGTGTACTAGCCTCACCGAGGGCGTGGCCAGGGACTCGAACAAGGCGAACGGCCGGTGATCGACTCCGATGCCGCCGACCCCGATGCCGGTGATCCGGCATCGCTGGCCCGCGTCCGCGGCGCGCCCTTGCTCGAGGCTCTCGCGGTCCGGCTGCCGGACGCGATCTCCCGTAGCGACGTCGCATTCGCGGTAGCCACGGCGCTGGCCGAGAGCGCGCCCGCGCAGGACCGGGCCCTGATCGGTGAGGCGGCGAGACTGCAGGAGGTCGGCAAGCTGTTCGTTGCGGCGCCGGTGCTGCGGCGGGCGGGCGCTGATCTCAGCGACGCTGAGCGGGAGCTGTTGGCGGAGCACTTCGAACACGGCCACCGGATCACGCTCGGCGCCGGCATCCCGGTTCGCGCCTGCGGTTGGATCCTCCATGCCCGCGAGCGCTGGGATTGCGATGGCCCCGGCAGCCTCGGCGGCGAAGAGATCCCGCTCGCCTCGCGGATCATCGCGGTCTGCCGCGAGTACCTCGACGCGCCGATGCCGGCCGGCGAGGCCACCGAGCAGGCGTTGCGGAACGCGGCGGCGACGCAACTTCAGCGCTTGGCCGGCGAGATCCTCGACCCCGCCCTCGCCGCCCGCGCGGTCGAACTCAGCGGTGACTCCTGGAAGTGATCCAGGGATCTTCCCCATACAATCCACCGCCCGGTGCGAGAGAAGAACCCAGAGACATACGAGGAGAAGCTGGCCTACCTGAGGGAGCTGCGCGAGGCCGCAATCCATTCCGCCTCCGAGGCAGCGGTCGACAAGCAACACGAGAAGGGCAAGTTCACAGCCCGCGAGCGGATCGAGAGGCTGCTCGACCCCGGCACCTTTGAGGAGCTCGACACCTTCGTCCGCCACCGGACGCACGACTTCGAGATGCAGAAGAACCGGCCCTGGGGTGACGCAGTAGTCACCGGTTACGGCGAAATCGACGGCCGCACCGTGTTCGTCTTCAGCCAGGACTTCACGGTCTTCGGCGGCTCGCTCGGCGAGGTGATGGCGGAGAAGATGGTCAAGGTGATGGACATGGCTGCGAAGGTCGGGGCGCCGGTGATCGGCATCAACGACTCCGGCGGCGCCAGGATCCAGGAGGGTGTCGTCTCCCTCGGCGCCTACGGCGACGTCTTCGTCCGCAACGTGCAGTGCTCGGGGGTGATTCCCCAGATCAGCGTGATCATGGGCCCGTGCGCGGGCGGCGCCGTCTATTCACCGGCGATGACCGACTTCATCTTCATGGTCAAGAAGACCTCGCACATGTTCATCACCGGGCCCGACGTGATCAAGACGGTCACCGGCGAGGAGGTCGAGTTCGAGGAACTCGGCGGCGCGATGACCCACAACTCGAAGTCCGGGGTCGCCCACTTCGCGGCTGAGGATGAGGAGAGCTGCCTCTCCGACGTCCGCTATCTGGTCGGCTTCCTGCCCGCCAACAACCTCGAGATGCCACCGCGGATGGAGCCCGACGACGATCCCGACCGGACGGAGGAGTCACTCGGGACGATCGTTCCGGCCGACCCGCAGAAGCCGTATGACATGCGCGAAGTCGTCTCGCTGATCGTCGACGACGGCGACTTCTTCGAGGTCCATGAACACTTCGCCCAGAACATCATCTGTGGCTTCGCCCGGCTCGACGGCATGCCCGTCGGGGTCGTCGGCAACCAGCCCAAGCACCTCGCCGGCGTGCTCGACATCGAATCCTCCGAGAAGGCGGCCCGATTCGTCCGTACCTGCGACGCCTACAACGTTCCGCTCGTCACCTTCACCGATGTTCCCGGGTTCATGCCTGGGACCGACCAGGAATGGAACGGCATCATCCGTCACGGCGCGAAGCTGCTCTACGCCTTCACCGAGGCGACGGTGCCGAAGCTCACCGTCGTCACCCGCAAGGCCTACGGCGGCGCCTACGACGTGATGAACTCGAAGCACATGCTCGCCGACTTCAACTTCGCCTGGCCGACGGCGGAGGTGGCGGTGATGGGACCCGAGGGGGCAGTGAACATCATTTACCGCAAGGACCTCGCCGCCTCGCCGACCCCCGAGGTGCGGCGCCAGAAGCTGATGGACGACTACAAGGCCCGCTTCGCCAACCCCTACTCGGCGGCCGAGCGCGGATACATCGACGACGTCATCGAGCCCGCCGAGACCCGGCCGAAGCTGATCCGCGCCCTGCGCACGTTGCAGACCAAGCGGGTCGCCCAGCCGAAGCGCAAGCACGGCAACATTCCCCTTTAGATCAGTGATCATCTAGGTCGGCAAGCCCTGTGCAGCTCCCCGAACGCGAGCAGAAGCTCTGGGACCGAATCGGCGCCGAGCGGGCGTCGGAGGGAGTGCCACTCGCGGTCTGCTCGACGATCACGCCGCTGCCGTTCTGGGGGGTGATCTTGGCGATCGTGATCTTCATCCCTCTGGCCCTGATCCTCTCCTTCTTCATGAAGCGCCAGGCGGTGATCGTCCAGGGCGGGCGCATCGTCGTCCTCGAGCTCGGCTTCTGGCGCTTCAGAGTCACCGGCGAGCCGGCCAATCTGCCTCTCGCCCCCGAGTCGGTGAGGCTCGAGGGCAACGCGCTGCTGATCGAGGACCGGAAGCTGCATCTGCAGCCTGGGTGGGGCCTGTCCGCCCGCCGGATCGTCGAGCTGGCGGAGACCGGCTGACCGCTCTGAGCGGCTGCCCGACGATTTCGGCCCAGCGATCTAGCCGAGCTCGATCGTCACCGCCGGGATTACCCCGGAAGCGGCCGCCTCGTAGGCGGCGACCGCAATCGCCAGGTCCTGGATCGCAAGACCGGTCGAGTCGAACAGGGTCAGCTCTTGATCGGAGCTGCGGCCCCGGGCCTCGCGACAGAGCACGGCTCCGATAGGCGTCACCTCGTCCTCGGTGACCTCGCCGCGAGCGGCCGGGCCGGCCAGCTCGCCCCCGCCCGAGGCTTGCCGCCACTCGTCGCAGAAGAGCCGGCAGCGACCGAGTTCGGCCGGCTCCACCTCAGCCTTGCCCTGGGCGTCGGCGCCCAGCACCGCCAGGTGCGCCCCGGCACGAAGCTCACCCTGGCGAACGACGTGATCCCCGCCGGGCGTGACGGTGACGACGATCTCCGCGGCGACCGCCTCCTCGCGCGGGCCCGCGCGCCAGCCGAGTTCGGCGGCCAGCTCCTCGGCCTGCTCTGGCCGGAGATCGGCGCAGATGCCGGGCCCGTAACCGGCGGCGACCATACATCGGGCCGCCCAGGCACCGTTGACGCCGCAGCCGATCAGGCCGACCTCCCTCGCGTCCTCACGAGCAAGCGCCAGCGCCGAGACGGCGGCTGCCGCTCCGGTGCGCAGCGAGGTGACCGCGGCACAGTCGAGGATCGCCAGGAGCTCCCCGCTGACGGCGCTCGAGAGCAGCAGCGCCCCGGTGACAACCGGCAGGCCGCGCTCGGGGTTGCGCGGGAACGAGGTCACCCACTTCAGGGTCGCGTAGCCGCCACCGCGGGCCGGCATTGCGCGGAAGTCGCCATCGGGGGGAGCGTCTACATAGAGCTTTGCCGGCATCTCCCACTCGCCCCGGTGGTGACGCTCGAAGGCAACTCGGGTCAGCTCGATCGCCCGCTCCGGGGGGATTGCGCCGTAGATCGCCTCGCTGTTGAGCACACGGGTGATGACGCCATCAAACAGCATGGCTCCGGCCGGTACCGCCTTCCCCCCTCAGAGATCCAGGCTGAGCTGAAACCACCGAACCAGCCCGTTGGATCCAGGCTAAGGTTTGACCGGTGAGCGGCAGCACTGGAGACCGCAAGCCACCCCGCCCGCGGATCGAGGTGATCGGCCCCGCCTCTCCAACCGAGGCCGCCGCGGTGGTCGCGGCGGTTGAACGATTCCTCGCCGACACGACGCCGGCGGCGGCGCGGCGCTCGCAGGTCAACCCATGGCAGCGCGCCGCGCTGCTCGAGGGCGTGGGCGGTAAGGAGGGCTTCGCCTCGCCTTGGGGCGAGCCGATGGAGTGGGGCGAGCGCCTCTCGCACAAGTCCTGAGCCGCTCCGCGCGGGACCCTAACGCGGCCCCCATCAGCGCGGCGGCCGACAAGAACGGATAGAACAAGCTCAACTTCCGCGCACCCAACCGAGAGGCAAACATGGCCGTAGTGAAAATCGTCGAACTGGTCGGCAGCTCGAAGGTTTCGACCGACGACGCCGCCCAGCAGGCGCTGAAGGGCGCCCAGGGCTCACTCCGCAACATCCGCGCGGTTGACATCGTCAGCACCGGGCTGCGCGGCGAGAACCTGGACGAGTACAGGGCTCACGTCCGCGTCGCCTTCGTCGTCGAGAGCTCGGCGGTCGACTAGGCGGCCTTCGGCCTGCGCGGGGTCCCGGCCGTGACCACGGCGGTCGTGATCAGCCATAGCCCCGGGCCCCTTTGATACCCTCAAATCTCGGTCAGGATTAGGTACTTTGATACCGTTTGACCGGTACTCGCCTTTGACCACTCGCGAGGGGGACCCGAAACTCGATGGAGCCAACCGCCGCCGCATCACGCCCGAAGGCCAAGGGCACCGAGGCTGACCTCGACCAGGATCTGAACAAGGACCAGAAGGGCAAGGGCCCGCTCGGCTCGCGGGAGAACCCGGAGCAGTACCCGGACGTTCCCGGTCATGTGATCCCGATCCTCGCCGATGAGTTCGAGGACTTCAACGAGGAGGCGGGCAAGTTCCTCGACGGTCAGACGCCGGAGGACCAGTTCATCGGCTTCCGCCTCAAGCAGGGCGTCTACGGCCAGCGCCAGCCCGATGTGCAGATGATCCGGATCAAGCTGCCGATGGGCGGCGTCACGCCGGAGCAGATGGAGTCCTTCGCCAGCGTGATCGAGAAGTACGCGCCTCTCGACAAGGGTCACATCACGACCCGTCAGAACATCCAGATCCACCACGTGCCGCTCCCCGACGCCGCGAAGCTGATCGACGAGATCACCGAGAGCGGGCTCTCCTCCCGCGAGGGCTGCGGCAACACGGTACGCAACGTGACCGGCGATCCCTACGCCGGCGTCGCCGAGGATGAGATCTTCGATCCGACGGCCTACGGCATCGCCTATGTTCGCTACTTCGTCCGTCACCCGACGACGCAGCTGATGCCGCGCAAGATCAAGACGGCCTTCACCGCCTCCGATGCCGATCGCGCGATCACAGGCATTCACGACGTCGGCTTCATCCCGCGAATCCGCGACGGCGTCAAGGGGTTCACGGTCGTCGTCGGCGGTGGCACCTCGATCATGCCCCGGATCGCTCCGGTCCTCTACGAGTTCGTCGCCGCCGACAACGGCGACTATCTGAAGGTCACCGAAGCCGCGCTGCGGATCTTCGACCGCCAGGAGTGGCTGCGCAAGAACCGCGCCCGCGCCCGGATCAAAGTGCTGGTCGACAAGATCGGCATGGATGCTTTCCGCGAGATGGTCGATCGCGAACTAGAGGGCGATTGGGTCGCCGAGCGGGACTTCAGCACCGGGCACCTGCTGCTCGACATCGACGAGGAGCAGCGAGCGCCGGGCGCGCCGGAGAACGTCTCCTCGCCGAACGGCGACGGCTCCGAGTTCGAGGCGTTCTGCGCGGACAACGTCCGTCCGCAGCGCCAGGAGGGCTACTCGACGGTCGAGGTCAAGGTCACCCGCGGCGATCTCACGTCCGAGGAGTTCCGTGGCCTCGGGCAGGTGATGCGCGACTTCACGGGCGGCAACGCGCGGACGACGATCGACCAGAACCTCGTCCTTCGTTGGGTCCCCAACGAAGCCCTCTACGACGTGTACTCGCGGCTCCGCGAGCTCGGACTCGGCGAAGCCGGCGCCGAGACGATCACCGATGTCGTCAGTTGCCCGGGGACCGACTCCTGCAAGCTCGGCATCACCGCCTCTATGGGCCTCAACAGCGCCCTTCAAGCAAAGGTCGAGGAAATGGAGATCAGCGACGAGCTGACGAAGAAGATCCACCTGAAGATGAGCGGCTGCCCGAACGGGTGCGGCCAGCACCACATCGGCACGATCGGCTTCTACGGCGCTTCGCTCAAGGTCGGCGGCCATCAGATGCCCGCCTACATTCCCCACATCGGCGGCAACACCAACGACGGCAAGGTCGTCTACGGCAAGCGCCTGAAGCTGCGACTCCCGGCGAAGAAGGTGCCGGAGGCCGTCGAGCGCTGGATCCGCATGTACGAGGCCGAGCGCAACCAGGGCGAGGAGTTCGTCGACTACGCCGAGCGCGTCGGCAGCTCGCGCTTCGAAGAGGAGATCAAGCAGCTGGCGCTGCCCGCCGAGTTCAACCTCGACAACCTGCTCGAGTTCATCGATTGGAACCGCCGCGATCCCTACAAGGTCGAACGCGGCGAGGGCGAGTGCGCGGTCTGATGCCGGCCGGGACCGACTAGAAGATGCCTGCCGGCGTCACCCGCAGCAAGAGCCGCCGGGCGACGTCCGCGAACGGCCGCCAGGTTGAGGAGGCAGATCGGATCGCTGATCTGAGCACCGGCCCGGTGCCGCCGGAGGCGAAGCCGCAGAAGCAGCCGGCCGAGCTGAAGACAGCGTCCGGCGAGTTGATCGACCCGCGGGAGGTAACCGCCGAGCTGGAAGGCCGCAGCGCGACCGAAACGATCCGTTGGACGCTCGAGACCTTCCATCCGAGGCTGCGATTCGCGACCTCGTTTCAGAAGACCGGCACCGTGATCATGGACGTCGCGATGAGCGTTGCGCCGGACGCGAAGTTCTTCTATCTCGACACCGATGTCCTCTTCGAGCAGACCTATGCGACGAGGGATGCGCTGGCCGCCCACTACGGCATCGAGTTCGAGCGTTTCGCGGGGATCGGGCTGCAAGAGCAGGAGGACCTCTACGGCGCTAACCTGTGGGACCGCCAACCGGACGCCTGCTGTGGGATTCGAAAGGTCGAGCCCATGCGCGAGGCGCTTGCCGGGATCGATTGCTGGGTGTCGGGGATCCGACGTGAGGACTCTGACACCCGGGCCGGCGCGGCCAAGTTCGGCTGGGACCGGCGCTTTGGTCTGTGGAAGCTGAACCCGCTTGCCAACTGGACCGAGGCAGAGATCTGGGACTACATCAATGAAAAGCAACTCCCATACAACCCACTTCACGACGCCGGCTACCCATCGATTGGGTGCACGCATTGCACGCGCCCACCGGGCGCCGGCGGCCATCCCCGCTCGGGAAGGTGGGCCGATGCCCACAAGACCGAGTGCGGCTTGCACGGATAGCAACGGCCCGATCAGGGCCGGCCGCTGACGCGGACCCGGGCAGCGCAAATCATCCCGAGATGAACCACCAAGCTAGGAGCCTGAGAACCAATGAGTGACAAGTCCCTGACCCTCTCCCCTCGCCAGACCGCTGACTTCGAGCTACTCGCCAACGGCGGCTTCGCCCCCCTCAAGGGCTTCATGGGCTCCGATGATTGGAAGTCCGCAGTCGAGAACATGACCCTCGCCGACGGTCAGGAAGTCTGGCCGATCCCCGTCGTTCTCGCCACCGCCGTCGACGCCGCCGAGGGCGACGTCGTCGAGCTCAGCGCCGACAACGGCAAAGCGCTCGGCCGCATCCGCGTCAGCGAGGTCTTCGAGCGCGACGTCAAGCGTGAGGCCGAGATGGTCTACCGGACCACCGATGAGGCGCACCCGGGGGTCGAGGCAACCTACGGCGAAGGCAACCGCTGTCTGGCCGGTGAGATCGAGGCCGACGATTCTCCCGACCACGAGGAAGCCTTCATGCGCCGTTACTTCACCCCGGAGCAGTCGCGCAAGGAGTTCGCCGACCGGGGCTGGAAACGGATCGTCGCCTTCCAGACCCGAAACCCGATCCACCGCGCCCACGAGTACCTGACCAAGGCCGCGCTCGAGGTCTGCGACGGGCTCTTCCTGCACCCGCTGATCGGCGAGACCAAGAAGGGCGACATCCCCGCTGACGTGCGGATGAAGTGCTACGAGGTCCTGATGGAGAACTACTACCCGAACGACCGGGTGGTGCTGGGTGTCAACCCGGCGGCAATGCGCTACGCCGGTCCGCGCGAGGCGGTCTTCCACGCGGTCGTGCGGCGCAATTACGGCGCCACGCATTTCATTGTTGGTCGCGACCACGCCGGCGTCGGTGACTACTACGGCACCTACGACGCCCAGGCGATCTTCGACGACGTCGATATCGGCAAGCTCGGGATCCGGCCACTGATGTTCGAGCACACTTTCTGGTGCTACAAGTGCGAGGGCCTGGGTTCCCATAAGACCTGCCCGCACACGCCCGAGGATCGGCTCTTCCTCTCCGGTACCAAGGTTCGCGAGATGCTCGAGAACGGCGAGGAGCCGCCACATGAGTTCACCCGGCACGAGGTCGCCAGCATCCTTATCGACGCCTACAAGGACCTCTAGGCCCCAGCCAGGCGCGGGGGCTTCCAGCCGGTCACGACGACCCGACCACTTCAAACGAGACAAGCAGAAACAAGGAGACAATCACCCATGTCCGACTCGAATGACCACAACGGCTTCACCCTCTGGATGACCGGCCTCTCCGGCTCCGGCAAGTCAACGATCACCGACATCTTGATCGACAGGTTCGAGGAGCGCCAGGTCCCGCTGGAGGTGCTCGACGGCGACATCGTCCGCGAGAACCTCTCCAAGGGACTCGGCTTCTCGAAGGAGGACCGCGATACCAACATCACCCGGATCGGCTTCGTCGCCGACCTGCTCAGTCGCAACGGCGTGCCGGTGATCACCGCCGCGATCTCGCCCTATATCGAGACCCGTGCCCACGTGCGGAAGATGCACGAGGGGAACAGCACCTTCGTCGAGTGCTTCATCGCCACCTCGCTCGAGGACTGCGAGGCCCGCGACACCAAGGGGCTCTACGCGAAGGCGCGCTCGGGCGAGATCCCCGAGTTCACCGGCGTATCCGATCCGTACGAGGCCCCCGAGAACCCCGAGATCCGGGTCGAGACCGCGGGCAAGACCGCGGAGGAGTCCGCCCAGTCGATCATCGACTACCTCGAGACCGAGGGGCTGATCCCGGCCGCCTAGCGCGGCGCCGGTCAATACAGGGCGTGAGGTCCTCGGGGCCCGCCGGCTGAACCCAGCCGCTTGCCCGCCGCCG
>Ga0307378_10005281_pt1 | contig 18047 bp, 14 predicted proteins | sample UN1MG_FD_202238 | JGI IMG/M metagenome (GOLD analysis project Ga0307378, IMG submission 202238) | Soil microbial communities from Risofladan, Vaasa, Finland - UN-1 | ecosystem: Environmental > Terrestrial > Soil > Coastal area > Acid sulfate soil | place: Finland: Risofladan, Vaasa | collected... | reverse complement strand
TTTCCCAATAAAGAGATTTTCGAGAAAATCCTAAGTGAGCAACCAATACTTCAGAATCTTATAAAAGCTAATTGTCAATTTACTAAAAATGTGACTATGATTAAGGGAGGTATCAAATCAAATGTTATTCCAGATCGATGTGAGGCAGTAATTGACTTTAGATTATTACCGGGACAAAATGCTGAAACAGTAATAAATGGTTTGAAGAAATTGATTAATAAATTAGGTTATCAAGTAAAAGATAAACCCACAGGACTTCCTAAAGAAATATTTGTATATTTGGAGATAGAGGAAGCTGGTGAAGCATCATTCTATAGTGATTGGAAAAATTCATTATTCTTAAAGGATTTATATTCGATTGTAGAAAAGGTTTATCAAAAAAAGCCTTTTTATTTTATAATGCCAGCTAGTGCAGATGCAAAATTCTATAGAAACACAAATTATTGTCGACCTACAATTTTATTTGGACCAGGAAATGGACAACTTGCACATGCAATTAATGAATATATTGACATAAACGACTTTATTAATGCTATTAAAGTCTATACTTTATTTGCATATAACTTTTTAAAAAATTGAGATTTTTCAAAATATAATAGAAATTTATAAGATTCTACTCTCATTATTTTATTAAATTTCAATTAACAAGAAATTACGCAAACGATTTGCCCAATTTAAAAATAGAAGATACGGTTATTCTCTTAGACGCTTCTAGGTCTATGTTGAGAAAAGACTTTAAACCAAGTAGATTAATAGTTGAATTACAAACTGCTAAGAATTTCATTCAATCAAAGTTATCGATTGATATGAAGGATCGAATCTCAATAATTACTTTTGGAAATATCACTAAAAAGTTAATAGGTTTTGCATTTGAAGAAGATAGGTTAATTGAATCATTAAAACGAGTTCAAATTTCGGGACGAGGATATTTACATGAAGGGATTGCATTCGCTTTACAAATTATTGTCGAGGAAATGCGAAAAATTGGTGGAAAAATACCGCGTATCTTTATAATTACTGATAACAAATTAAACACTGATACTAACAAATTAGTAAAAATGATTGAAATTGCTAAGGGTTTGGGTGTGTTTATTGACGCTTGCCAATTAGGAGGTAAACAAGAATATGGAGAAAATTCTTTAAAGAGAATAACCCAAAAAACTGGAGGAGAATATGGATATTTTAATAATACTAAATCAATAATTTCTGCAGGTAAAGCGTTCGCTTCAAAGAAAGATGTGAAAGAAGGCATAGATTATTTTTCCCCAGATAAAAAAGATACTATTGCCCCTCTTGTCAGCGAGATTGCCCTACCATTAAGAAGACCAACTTTATTAGATATTAGATTAATGATAGGTGGAATGAATAGAGGCCAAGAAAAGTGTCAAATATGCCATTCTGTTAAAGCAGCAGTTACAGGTGCTGATTTCTTCAGTGAGGGCAGATATTGCCCCAGTTGTGATCGAGCAATGCACCTTTCTTGCGCGGCTATGTGGGCTAAAAAAACAGAATATAGTGAAAATGTTTTCAGGTGTCCCTTTTGTTTCTTCTTATTAGAATTGCCAAAAGCAGCACTAAAATTAGTCAAAGATAAAGAAGAATTATCTCAAGGTATAATAATTGTAGATGAGGATGAATTATCCAATACAAAAATGAGCTTAATACCTGATGAAAAAATCGATCAAATTAACGCATCATGTTCCTATTGCCATAGCATTTTTTTAGGAGATTTTAAAGTATACCAATGTGAAAATTGTCATGCATATTATCACGAACCGTGTCTTCAAAAAATGAATAAAGAAATCAAAGCTTGTCGATATTGTGGAGCTAAAATTATTCTTGAATAGCTGATTATATATTCTTACTTTGTTTAAATTATATAAGCATAGCATTCTTTTTATTAATAAATTTGAATCGAGAGGTTGATTAATTTAGAAACCAAAAATAAAAATAAATGGGTAGTTACTTCAGCATGGCCTTATGTGAATGCTACACCACATTTGGGGAATTTAATTGGTAGCACATTATCAGCAGATGTATTTGCTAGATTTTTAAGAATGAAAGGAGATGAAGTAGTGTTTGTTTCCGGATCAGATTCTCATGGAACGCCTATTTCGGTAGAGGCAAAAAAGTTAAATGTTTCCGCTGAAGAACTAGCCTTTAAATATCATAATATTATTAAAGATTTGCATCAAAAATGGCAAATTTCTTTTGATAATTATACAATAACCCATAACCCGACTCATATTGAATTTGTACAGAAAATGTATTTAGATATACAGAAAAATGGGTATATCATTGAAAAAGAGATTGAGTCACTTTATTGTAAACAGGATAACTTGTTTCTACCCGATCGGTTTGTGGAAGGAATATGTCCTCATTGCAATTTTGAAGATGCACGAGGAGATCAATGTGATAATTGTCAGAAATTATTAACTCCTTTAGAACTTATTAAGCCCAAATGTGCAGTGTGTGGACACACTCCAACAATTAAAAAGACGAAACACTGGTATTTAGATCTACCAAAATTACAAGATAGATTAAAAACCTTAATAGAAGAAAATGAAATTATACCTGCAAACGCGCGACAAATGTGTTTAAATAGTATAGCTGAGGGATTACCTGAACGAGCAATTACACGAGATTTAGAATGGGGGATTCCAGCACCATTCGAGAATGCTGAAGATAAAACCATTTATGTGTGGTTTGAAGCTGTATTGGGATATATTACTGCTGTAAAAGAATGGGCTGAAAAGTTAATTAATGATCCAGATAAATTTAATTATTTTTGGAACGATCCTAACACTAAAACAGTGTACTTCATCGGGAAAGATAATATCATTTTCCATTTGATTGTATTTCCTGGATTATTATTGGCTTATAATGATAACAAGGAAAAAAGTGAGAAACTAGTATTACCCTACAATGTATCATCAACAGAATGGTTAATGTATGAAAATCAAAAATTTTCAAAATCAAGAGGAATTGGCATTTGGATCGATGAAGCGTTAGAACTAGCTCCTTTAGATTATTGGCGTTTTAATTTAGTTTATAACAGAATGGAAAAAAGTGACACGTCATTTTTATGGTCAGAGTTTGATAATACTAATAAAATGTTAAATGATGTTATTGGTAATTTTATTCATCGCTCTATGACATTTATTAATAAGCAATTTAATAATAAGATACCCGAAAAAATTGAGTCTGATGCAGTAGATAAAGCTTTTATTTTAAAAATAAACTCAATATCAAAAATAATAGGAGATTTATTAGAAAACTTTGAATTAAGAAAAGCATTGAGAGAAATTGTTAACTTTGGTAGAGATGGTAATGTGTATTTAAATGAAAAAGCTCCTTGGCATTTAATTAAGAAAAATAAAAAAGCTGCTGGACATGTTTTTAATTTATGTGCTCAAGCATCATATGCTTTAGCTATTTTGTTAAGTCCATTTATACCAGGAACATCTGAAAAGATTTTATCTTATTTAAATGCTCCAAAATTATCAGAGTTGACTTGGGATAGTATAAATGAAAATTCTCTAAAAACGGGACATGTTATTAAGAGACCAGAACCTTTATTTCAAAAATTAGATATTGAGGAAATTAAACAAAAATATAATAAATTAAAAGAAGGGAAACCAAAAGAAGGTGAAAAAGAAATTATTTCTTATGATGAGTTTAAAAAATTAGATATTCGAGTCGCTTTGGTTGAAAAAGTTGAAAAAGTTCCGAAAGCAGATAAACTCTATAAACTCTCTATTGATTTAGGAACTGAAAAAAGAACCTTAGTTGCGGGATTAGCAGAACACTATAAAATCGAAGACTTACAAGGAAAAAAAATTGTAGTGTTAACTAATTTAGAACCTAGGAAATTAAAAGGAATTTTAAGTAAAGGAATGCTTCTTGCCGCTGTTGAAAATGATAATGTATCAATTTTAATACTTGATAGAGATCTTCCTCCTGGAGCAAGAATAGAATAATTTATAATTTTAAGGAAAACAAAGGATTTAAGCGAGCAATTATTTCTCCAAGATCTAATTGAATAGTTTTAAGTACAACATCCCGACCTCTATATTCAAACTGTAATTCGCTAACATCTCTAATTATTTTTAATCTACTAATATTTGTTTTTAAAGATGTGACAAAGTATCGTTGGTCTTTATATTCTAATATATCCAAAACATCTTCAACATCATTAAAGGAATATCCCCCTCCATGTGGGAGTATATTAGCATTTGTTAATAATTCTAAAAGTTCTAAATCGGCTGCTCTTTCTAAGAGATTTTGATTTTTAAGGGTTGTTTCTGAAAAATTCCTTTTTCCTTTAAATAAATAAGCTGCGATATCTGCCCTAAGAGTTGTTGGAAATTTATCTGAATTTATTAATTCACAACTCACATCTGTACAATTACTCCCTAAGTACATATTATTATAATCTTTTAAAAATTGATGTGGTTGGTTACAAATAATTTTGTAACCAAAATCAAAAAGATTGTTAGCTATTATCTCTCTTTTTAAACTAGAGAATTCTAAAGCCTTTTTACTGAATTGAAGATATTCAGCAGCATCAGAATCCAATAAAATATATTGTGTCCCAAATTTAGTTTTTTCTTCAATAGCAATATCTTTCAATATTTTTGATTTATCTATATAAAGTCCAATTCCATGGCAATCATCTCTAAATTCTGGAGCTGAACCATGAATTAAAAATAGATAGGGAGGAAGATCTATATCTGATAATTCCTTTGTTTCAAAACAGTTAATAAAATGATTAGATATTCCGTAATCCCAATCTATTAAAAAATCATCATAATACAACGGTTCTGATTTTATTTTATCAATTTTTGTAATTAAATTATAGGGATCAGGCAATTCTTCCAAGCCCCCTACTAAGATGCCACAACAATTTGGTTTGGAATTCAAGAAAATTAATTTATCATTTCCACTACCCCAATTTAATCGTCCTCCGTATCCTAGCCCAGAATTCCACCTAAATTTATTACGTGAAATCGTTTCATCTGGAGAAGAAATAAAAGTTGCTTTTGGCTCAAAGCCATATTTCTCTTGGATCAAATGAAATTGTGCTAAGCCATATTTCATGTTTGCTTTGCATAATTTTGAGGTTCCATCATTTAAACCGGTCGAAAAAATGAATTGACTCGCTCTATCTAACAATTCAACCTTCGATAATTCTAAGAGATTATGAGCAAGCATGGAAGAACCCATTTTATACTCTCTACTTGGATATGTAATATATTCTATCTAAAAATATATGGAAGGGATATATATATAATATTAATGATATGAAATTGAAATACTCAAATAAAAAGAGTAAAAATAAATCTTTAAAAAATAGTTCCCATGAATGATTCACGCAATTTTATACTTTATGACTCATTAAAAGATATAAAAATTAATGGAGAATTTACAGGTTCTATTATTTCAAAGTGTCAAGATAAAATTATCTTTTCAGATAATTTAAAAATTTCAGAATCTAAAGAATTAATTATAAATGAAGGATTAATCATTGGTTATGAGAAAAAGGGTAACCACGTCGATCCAATTTCGAGAAACTCTGATTTCAAATGGAATTTAAATGAAATACCCTTGGAATATTCTGTCTTAATTCCTGAAGATACAATGGAACAGTACGATCAAGGACAATTTTCAAATGATTTCCCATTTACAATAAATTTGCTTCATACTGCTGGACTATTATTAAATGATCTCAACTTTTGTGTGAATCATTTGAATTTTTTTAAAGGTGAAATTTTAAAAAATCCTATTTCAATGATTAGAAATGGCATTATTGTTGCTGACAGAGTTGTTATTGATGATAACGGTAACCCTGTCTTTTATGATTGTATCATTGTTGGAAGGGATAAAGATGATGAACTTAATATAAGTTATGAACCAATAGTCAACGTTGATGATAAAGTAATTGAGTATATAATAATTTTAGGTATTGAGGAATTAAAAATTTAAAATAATTCTGATTTGAAATGCTTCTTTTCGAAAATAAGGAACAAAAATTATTGAATTTCTTGAAATTTACGGGATCACCCTTTAAAAAATTTGTATCTACCGGAGAAATTAAAGAAGACATTGGATTAGTTCAATCAAGACAAGATTTATTGGATTCTATAATAACTGTACTTGAAAAAGATGAAAACGTAATCTTACCAATAATCGGTGATGTAGGAACAGGAAAAACACACTTATACTGGGCTTTAAAACATGAGTTATATTATTATAATATCGTCTATATTTCTTTAGAGAATGTAATTAAGAAATTTTATAACAATACATACTCAGAATTTATAGAAAATATGGGTATTGAGGTGATCAGAAATATTGCACGAAGACTTTGTGATAAATGGGGTGCTTTAGAGAGAAAATTTGGTTTTTTCCATTTAGCTGATATTCAAAAAGTTAAGAAAGAGGCATTTGAAAAGTGGGCTCCTAGTTTTGAAAATAAAGATGCTATATCAGATATCATTAATGCTATAATAACCCATCAATTAGATCCATATAAAAAAATAGAAGTTGAACGATGGTTTTTAGGAGAAGCAATAGACATAAGAGATCTTTCAAGGTTGAATTTAAAACACGATTTAAGAGAGAGGAATAATTCATATACAATGCTTAAAGTATTAGTTGAAAATGGAATGGTAAGTAGTGTATTATTTATTGATGATTTTGAAAAAATACTTTCTATGATGAGACCAGTACCAATAGGAGAACAAAAAGAAGAAGTTTTTGACAGAAGTTGGCTTTTTGGGGCTACACAATCGCCACAAATACGTACCGCTGATAAGATCTTAAAGAAAATTATTAATTTAAATAAAATTGATGGTCTTAGAATCATCATTACCTTAAAATCGACCGAATTTTACAGAGAAATTATAAATAACCTAAAAGAAAGAGATAGTACTCTGCTAAATGTTGTAAGTGAACCTATTATTTTATCCAATTTTATTGAAAAAGATCTTAACTCATTTTATAAAAGAAATTTAGAATTCTTTTTTGGCCATATTAATTATTTTGATTATTTGAGAGATTTTTCAAATTCCTATTATCCTCTAAATGAAAATGTGTTAAAATATGTATATAATAAAACGAATGGTAATCCTAGAGGAATTATAAAGTTATTAATTAAGATATTTAATGATATTGTATTATCTTATGAGGATTTAGAAGATATACTTAAAAAATATCAATAATTATACCGATTCATAATTTTCTTAAAAAAACTTTTTCATATATGTCAATTTCTTTGAGGAATTTTTCTTTATATTCTATTTCCCAATTGGAATTAGAAATTTTTTGTCGAAATGATTCTAAATTAAGTGCAGATCTAAAACACACCAGTAATAAAGTCCTAATAGCATGTTGTTTTAAAATTTTATAATTATGTAAAAGATTTAAAGAATTTAATAATTGATTATAATCAGGAAGGAACTTCTCTATTATTTTTACAAGTAATACTTCTAACTCAGAACTTTTTGAATTCAATGCTTGAAAAATGTTTCTAATCATTGTAGGTGGGAGGGCTTCTAAATTTAAAATCATTTGAAGTGCATTAATTTTAATTGGAGAATAATCATCAATTACCGCATATCCTAATAATTTTATAACTTCATCAGTTATAGCCGATTTTGCAGAAATTATTCCAATTGCTTGAATTATCTCATTTCTAATCCATCTATCTGATACATAATAAGTCTCTACTAGGAAAGATAAATATTTCTCATCTATTGTTGTTAAATTACTAATCTCACCTATTAAAAAAATCAAATTTAATTTAACTTTATCAAATATCTGCTTGTCTAAATTATTCATGAAGTATTCTATATAATTTAGATAATCTTCTTTTGGATCTTCACTTAATTTTATTAAGAAATCATTTATTATTTCTGGGTCTTTGATTCTTTTGACTTCTTCAAAATTATTTTTCAATAATTCCATAGATCTAAGAATAACAAATTATTTATCTGGATTTTCAACAACGTTTTTTAATGGTTTTATCATTTCAGTTTTTAATACAGAATAAAAAACCTTTCTAAACTTCTCATTTTGAGTTAAGGGGATGAATTTTTCATTCCTTTTTTTTGCATATTTATCATCATGAGGGAAATCATAAAATCCATGTTCCTCATAATATCTGTGATCAGCTTGAAACACAAACCTCATTCTACCATATACAGCGTCTCGAAATATTTTATTTCCTCCTACTGCAAGAAATGTTTGTGGTTTTTTATAACCAGATTGGGAATAAGTGATTAGTTTTTTAGCTAAATTATAAATTAATGCATCCATAATCTTTGAATCTGCATATTCATCTGTAATAATATCTACTAAGTTGCTCTCTTCAATTTCAGGAATTGCTTCTATGATTTGTCTAAGATTAGCAATTTGACCCAGTGGTCCAGATATAAGAAAACTGAGTTGTCTTTCTCTTAATGTAGGAATATGTCCCTTGAAAAAACTCCTGTCAAAAACCATTTTCCATCTTGATGATAAATATCTATCTATTATATTTCCCGCGAAAACTAAAATATCCGCAGATTCTAATTTTACATTCCAAAATTCTGTAAACTCATCCTTATCCTTATAAACACAGATATTATCGTATCCACATTGAATGCACCCTAAACATCCACCTTTAATATCTAAATCATAGATATTTACTATTTCAATTTCGGTAGAAAAACAACTTTGAAATCGTTGGATCATTCTACCTAAATTTGTGTTTTGATCAACTGAATCTGTTATAATAAGGATTTTCTTTCCGTTTATATCTATTTTTTTTTCTTCTTTTTCAAGCATTACTGGTATATAGTTAAATGGCTTTTCAATTAAGGGTAAAAATTTTCGTGTCGTAGGAAGAGTATTTTCGATATAGTTAAACAGATTTTCAGCAAATAAAATTAATTGCTCTCTCTTTTTTGGAATCATAAGATCAAACATATCAGCAGAAAAAGAACCAACAAATTTCATTTCGAAATCATCACAAATACCATTCATATAATTTATCGCAGTATGATCATAGAAATGAATTGATGTTGCTAGCACAGCAGTGTATTTATCTCTAAAAGCGACTTCCTTCTTCCTTTCTGTGATTAGTTCAATAAATCTTTTGTATTGAGATGGAACAAGCATCACATATAAAGGGAAACCCCAAATAACACCATCAGAATTCTTCACATCATCTATAATTTCTTTAAATTTTTCCTCGTTATTTTCAAGTTTTTTAATTTGTTGAGCAATATTTAAGATTTTTAATTCATGTTGAGGAAATTTTTTCTGAATATATAGAATATATTGCATTGTAGCGCTTTCAATACCTTTCGGACTTCCATTTAAAACGATTATTTTCATTTACATATCCCAACTCTAACTTAATAAAGTTAGATATTGATAATATATTAAAACTAATAATAATTTTCAAATCGTTCCTTGAATTAGATTTTGTACTAAAATTTATCTTTAAAAAAAGGAAAATTATTTGCTCTCTTTGTCTTTAATTCAAATTTAGCTTGTTTTATGTTTTTTATCATTGAATATTTCTTCAGTTTTCAATATCTTTGTTTTATATATTTGAATAGAACATCTAAATCTTTTAATTTGTCAATAGGTTTAAAAATAATATCATCTGCTCCTGTCATTGTTAAAATTTTCTCTTTTTCTTTTTCAGAAAAAACAGCGGATATTAAAATTATTGGAATTGAATCATACTGAGTGCTTGATTTTAGCATTTGACAGAATCGGTCTCCATTTATTTTGCTAGTCTTTAAATTAATATCAAGTAATATTGCTCTAGGAGTTATAGTCTTAAGAAAGTATAAAGCTTCGTCAGAAGTCTCAACTGATTTAATATCTACACTCTGTGCTTTAAAGAAATGATCAATGGTTTTACGTTCTAATTCATTATCTTCAATATATAAAATATCAATTTTTTTTACATATCTTACTATATTTGGCTCTTCAAAATGTCGCTTCACAGCAATCTCTAACTCTTCCAATGCACATATTGCATTTTGAATGGCCTCTTGGAGTTTTTCTTTTTCCTCAATGTAATTATTCAACATTAAGAGTGATAACTTAAGTGGTGAAAGCTTTTGCTTTAATTCTTCATGCAAACCATTACCAATTTCATATCCATCAATTGCCTTTCTGATTAAATTATCAAGTTCGATTTCATCAAAATTTTGAAGATCCTTATGGGACGTCTTCTTAAACATAGCTTTTAAATAATCAATGCTATAATCCACGCAATTTCTTATAATTTTCGCTTGGTTGGTTAACTTATACTCTTCCATGAAAACATTTAATTTGGAGTCAAGATAAGAATCCACATAAGTATACCATTTTATATCCTTCTTCAACTTACCTGATTTTATATTTTTATAACTACTTGTCATTAATCATCACCCTCTTTTTTTTGCTAATGGAATTAAGATTATGAAATTACTACCTTTCGTTGAATCTCCCTTTATACGATTTTCAACCCAAATGTCTCCACCGTATAATTCTATTAATTTAGCAACTAATGATAGCCCGATTCCCATACCCTTAGAATTCCTGCTTTTCAATCGAGTATCTTGGAAGATTTTCTCCTTTCTAGCATCATCGATACCTATGCCATTATCCTTGAACTCGATCTTTACATAATTCCTATAATGAACATCAATGACGGAGATTATTATTTCAATTTGAACCACTTTATTTTTATTATAATTAATAGAATTTGTAATTATATTTTCAAATACTTCACTCAATAGCTCATTTGCCATTACGTAAAGGTTGCCATAATGAGATATAACGTTAATATCAATATCCTTTTTATGAAAACTAATATGTGTAAAATTAATCACACTCCTTAACATAGAAAACACTTCCACAGGTGCTAAGGGTATCTCATATTCTTCTAATTCTGAAAGATCTCTAACATTTCTAATTAACCTCTTACCTCTGTCTAATTGTTCTGCAATCATATGGAAAAACTCCAAAATATCTTCTATTTTTACTTTTTCTTTTAACAGTGATTCACAGAGCTCTATAGAATTACTGATTATCTGGAATAAATTTGAAATATCATGAATGAATAACCCATTGAGACTCTTCGATTTGTAAAAAGCCTCCTGATATATATTTTCTACATCTTGCATGATTTTTTATATATTTTTTTTTAGTTTTTTGCTAATTTATAATGATGATGCAGTTTATTTATAGTTCACATTCTAGAACTCTTATTGGACTCTTGGACAGTAATTAGATATCTTTGTTGAATTTAATAATCAGAGTCTAGAGAAGATAAAGATTCAAAATCTTGCAAAAGAGCAAAGATTTAGGATAATTAGATTTAAAAAAAGAAATAAAAAAGAAAAGTAGATTTTGTAATTAGGGTATTTACTTTACAGCCTCGAAATACATATACCATTGTTCATCGTCTTCTATGAAGTCCGTTCCTAAATGTTTGTGTTTTGTTTTTGCTAAATCACGTGGAACAGATTCACTTGCAGGTTTATAATCTGTTATGACTTTTAAAACAGTGCCAGGTCTCATTTTCATGAGTTGCTTTTTAGTTTTTAAAGCAGGAACAGGACATACTAACCCGCAGACATTTAATTCCATATCACATTTCATTTTCTTTACCTCTTGGTATTTATTAATTTTAATTGTTTTTTAATCACATATTATTGAAAATATTGGCTCCTCCATATTAGGGTCAGCTTTCATGTCTAATTCCATTAACTGAACTAATCGAAGTGCCTCATATCTTGCTTTCTTAGGTTCAAGACCTGTTTGTTTTGAGATATCTGTAATGGTACTAGGACCTTGAAGCGAAATATAGTTTAATACCTGTTGTCTTGGTGTTTTTTCAAAATTCATTAATTCACGTTTTGATTTTAGATAAATCGCAGATTTCAGTTGTTCTTCATCAACTTTTCCTTGTTTAAATAACCCCTTTTCAATCACTTCATCTACAAGCTTCTTACCTCGTTCAGTCCATACTACCACTGTAGTATAACCCTTTTTTGAGCCTACCTCACCCGCAGTAAGATCTGAATATATTGCAGGGAAATCTTGACAATGAGAACAGAAGTGATTACAACTTAGACATCTTCGTGCTTCTTGTAAAGCCATATCTTCATTGAAAATTTTATCAATTTCTTCAAAACTCCAGCTTATTTCTTCAGTTGCTTCTTCTAGAGTCTCTGGTTTTAAAGAATAATCTTTTGGGGGTTTCTTAGGTCCAGTGAAAAATGAATTCACAATCTTATATCTTCCTTCCATTAAGCTTTCTCCTTTTAAGTATCTATCAATTGAAATTGCTGCTTCTTTTCCATGAGCAATTGCTGCAATCGCTACAGCCTTAGAATTATTGATAATGTCTCCACCAGCGAAAACTCCAGGAATATTTGTTTCAAAAGTAACCTCATTTACTTTGATTCTATTTCGCTCTTTTTCTAATTTATTATTCGTAGCAGCATCGATTTGTTCGAAATCTACAGCCTGACCAACTGCTATCACAATAGAATCAACGGGTATCTCATAATCAGATCCTTCAATTTTGTTTATTGGTCTTCTCCCGCTTTTATCAGGATTGCCCCATTCAGTATTATAACAATTAAGTACTAATTCTTCATCTTTATTCTGAGTGATTTTAGAAGTCGATGTCGTGAAGTGATATTCCATAAACTCTATTTCATTTTCAGGAATATCCCTTAAAACTAATTCGAGTTGTTCTTTTGACATTATCTCAACGAGATGAACTTTTTCAGCACCTAATCTAAGTGCTGTTTGAGCAACATCAACAGCAACAGGTCCTCCTCCTATTATACCTAATGTTTTACCCTTAAATTCTTCTTTATTTTCCCAATATCGATATTTTCTATCCATCAAGAAACGAATTGCTACATGTACATTTGGTAAGTCTTCTCCTTCTAGATGTAAGGTACGAGGTTTATACTGTCCAGTTGCGATAAATATCGCTTCAAATCCATCATTTTTTAAATCATCAATAGACATTTCAGGGCCTAAAGATTTATTAAGTACAATTTTAACACCAGAATCAATAATTCTGCCTACATCATAGTCTAATACATAATTAGGTAATCTGAATTGTGGCACTCCGAATCTTAGCATTCCTCCAGTTTGATCTGTCTTCTCAAAGATAGTAGGTTCATAACCCATTCTCCTTAGAAAATATGCTGCTGTTAACCCGGCCGGTCCTGATCCAATAATCGCTACTTTTTTAGCATTTTTATTTAATTTAACTTTAGTTTTTGAACTGTTTTTGGATCTTTCAATTTCCCATTCAGTAACAAATTTCTTTAATTCACGAATCGCAACAGGATGGTCATCTCCAATTAGAGTACAACCATGTTCACATTCGTTTGTACAAATTCTTCCACAGATAGAAGGAAGTGGATTTTTTTCTCTAATTAAGTCTACAGCGTCTTGATATTTACCTTGACGTATTAATGAAATATACCCTTGAGCATTAACACCAGAAGGACAACCATTACAACATGGAGAACATACTAATCCCTTATCTGTTTGTTCAGTTCTCATTTGAGAGCTACAAAATAATCCGATTTTTAAGATTTCTCTATTCATTTCCTCTTCAAGTTCAGCAGCTCCCCGCATTTCACATGGCACACCCACAATACCAATTGGATCAAATGTTTCACCAGTAAGTTCTACTAATCTTTGTAGGACGCCAGATCTGCCATAGACAACACCAGCCTTTTGAACTACTTCATTTGGATCTGAAACTATTTCAGCGATAGGTTTCTCATCTTCTTCTTGAACCATCACAACTTCTTTAAGTTTCTTGTTTTCTAACAACTCTTTAGTAAAAGTAGTTACAAATCCTCCACTTGAAGCTTTATCTAAAATTTCTGGATTTTTACTTCTTAGTGAATATATGGCAAGGGGTTGCTTCTCTTCAAATTTCTTCTGGATTACTTGAGGACAATTTTGATAGCACTTTCCACAATCTTGCCCATCTCTTTCTAATATACAATAGTCTTTCAGAGTTGGACGTTTTACATCCATTTCAATGTGTTTACATGAACCAGCACATAATCCACAACCTTGACATAGACCAGCATCTACTATTTCTTCTCTTAATAATTCAAAACTCATGCATATCCCTCTTTAATTTTAATTTCTTTTACAACACCAATTGGATCGATTGTAAATTCAACTGAACCATTCTTATAAGTTCCTTCGACCACTTCAAAAGGGTGGGTTTTATATTCTTCAAAATTATCATTATCATCAATTTGTGATCTAAATCCTCCAAAAAACACATTGGATAAATTCATGTTTCCAGCAATTTTACGAATTTCTTCAGTAATTTTTTTATATTGCTCTGGATCCTTACTCTGAATTGCCTTATGAAGTTCATTTTCTAATTTTAACAATTCTTTTCGATAATTTTTCGTCTTTTCACTTACTTCAATATTATTAGCTTCCTCATAGGTTTCAATAATTTTCAGCGTTAAAGAGATTGAATGATCTCCTCCTAATAACCCAGAAATTAAAGGTAATTCTTCAATAAGTCTTCCTGTAAAAACATCCTCTAATAAGTTTCCATTTGAATGAATTCGACCTCTTGGTAATCCTGAAGTTGATAATGTAAATCTAAAGAAATTACCTACAATATCAGGTAAACTTTCGGTCACATCATCATCCTTATCTGCTAATTTATCAGTTGCTCCCTTTTCAGAATGTTCAGTCGCAACTTCAATATTTCCCATAAGAGTTCCGAACATTCCTAACATTCTGATTCCAGAACGCTCTATAATTGGTTTACAACCTCTACAAGGAGCATTATAATCAATACAGCGTTCCTTGCATTCTTTTGAAATAAAGCCATTACAAAGATATCCGAGGTCATTAAAACATGTTTCAGTATCTTCTAGTTCAATTTGACGTTTTACTTCATCTAAGTAATCACATGTTTTTTGCCTTCCGCATACAATACAGAGATTTTTTAATTTTGGGAGATCATTATCTTCAATCTCAAGTTCTAGCTCCTCAATTTCCCCTAAACAACCATTAATATTAATTGAATCTTCAATAATTTTATTTAAAGGGGATACTTCATGACCTTTTTGATTAGCAAGAGCAAAAATCCCTCCAGTCGTAGCACAATTTCCATAAGCAATCACTTTTTTTGAATTTGCTTTAATTTTATTTAAATTATCCTTATTCTCAGGTAATAAAAATCCAGTGATTATTGATACATCTGTCTTTTCTTCTTTCCAATTTTGAGGATCTTGAATAAATTCTACTTTATACTTCGATTCATCCTTTAAGAGAATCGTCTCATTATAGCATTTATTACATCCATTAAACTGAAATATTCTAACATTCATCTTTGAAAGTCCCCTCCTCTCTAATTGCAGTTGCTAATCGTTCTACAATATCTTCAAAATCTCCAACGGCTGTTTCTCCTTCGGCAGCTCGAGAAGTATATTGATTAACAAACTGATCACTATAACCTAACTCTTTAAATAACTTTTTCATTAATTTTATTCTATGCATTGATAAAATATTCCCATTAAAGAAATGGCATGCTCCTAAACAACAACCAACACAAGCAACTGCATCAGCTCCGTTACTTAAAGCATCCATAATCTGAATAGGACCGACCTGACCAGTACATTGTACTCGAACTATTCTAATTGCAGGATTATATGCCATTCGGGCCACTCCAGCAGTGTTTGCTGAACCTTGCCCACATTCGTTACACATAAAAATTACAATATTTTCCATCTTTTCAAGTACTTCTGGTTCAATATATTCACATTCACTCATTTTCGCATATAGCACCTCCACCTGATATTGCGATTATTTCATCTAATAATTGATCATCACTAAAATTTAATAATTGTATTGCTCCCGTTGGACATACAGGCATACATATACCACAAGATTTGCAAGCTATTTCATTTACCATAGGTGTCCCATCATCGTTAATTTCAATTGCAGCTGGTGCACATACAGTTTTACATAGTCCACATCTAACACATAAATCGTAATCTACTGAAGGGATTAACATTTCCTTTTCGATGTAACCTTTTACTAATGGAGCAGCTGCGATTGCTGCAGCATTCCCTGCTTGAGCAACCGATTCGGAAATATCTTTAGGACCTTGAATTGCTCCAGCTAAGAAAATCCCACCTTTACTACTTAAGGTTGGGTTCATTTTAATATGAAACTCTTTTAAGAAACCTTCTTTTGAGCGAAGTACATGTAATTTTGAGCCTAAGGGCCCGATGCCTTCAGGGGGAACCATCGCCGCTGATAATACAACCATATCCGCTTTTAATTTTAATGGTGTTTGACTTAAAGTATCTTCAACAATTACTCTTAATTCCCCAGAAATTGGATCTCTGAGAATCTCTGATGGACGGCCTCTGATAAATCTTACTCCCACTTCTTGCGCAGATTTATATAATTCCTCAAAATTCAAACCAGGAGTCCTCACATCAATATAGCAGATAGTAACATCTGTATCTGGATACATTTCTTTAACAATTCGGGCATTCTTAATTGCATACTTGCAACAAACTCCTGTACAATATTGATTCCCTACTTGATCATTTCTACTTCCAACACATTGTATCATTACTATACTTTTAGGAATTTTAGCATCAGAGGGTCGTAAAACTTGACTGTTAGTAAGAGAACCCGGGGCTAACATTCTTTCTAATTTGAGTTGTGTTATAACATCTTCATATCCTTTTTGACCATAATGGTATGGTTCAATCTCAGAAGGATCATATTCATCATAACCAGCAGCAACAACAATAGAACCAACTTTAAAGGTTTTTGTTTCCGTTTGCATTGAAAAATCAACGGCTTGTACGGGACAGATGTTAATACAAGTATTACACTCAATACAATTTTTTTTATCTCTCACATAAGTAGCGGGAATTGCTTGTGGATAGGCTTTATAAATTGCGTTTCTTATAGACATTCCACTATCCCATTCACTAGGTACCTCCACAGGACAATGTAGGGCGCATTCACCGCAAGATGTGCAGTTATCTTTAACATACCTAGGTTTAATTTCAACCTCTATTTCAAAATTACCCATTGAACCCTCTACACTCTTAATTTGAGCATTAGTATAGAGCTCTATTAATGGATGATTAGCTACACCATTAGTTAATGGAGAAATACTACATTGAGGGCACTCTAATGTCGGGAATGTCTTATTTAATTGTGTCATATGCCCTCCGATTGTAGACAATTTTTCAACTAAATAAACTGGAATTCCTAACTCCGCTAAATCATATGAAGCACGAAGCCCTGCAATACCAGCACCGATTACCAACGCAGCCTTCGTTGTAGGAACTCTGCGGGTCTCAACATCTTCTAATTTTCTTGCTCTATTTACACCCGCTTGTACTAACTTCTTTGCTTTTTCGGTTGCTTTATCTTTTTCTTTCTGATGAACCCAACTATTATATTCTCTAATATTTACTTGCTGATGTTTATGCCTGTTAATTCCCATTTCTTCAATTGCTTTAGCAAAAGTCCTCCCATGTTGGTTTTTTGAACATGAAGCCACTACTGTTCTATTAACATCTAATTCTTCAATAGAATCTTTAAGCATTTGAACTCCTGGTTTTGAACACATAAACATATAATGTTCTGCTTTAACTACGTTTGGCAAATCCTTAGCATATTCTGCTACTTTAGCTACATCGACAGTACCCGCAATATTATGACCGCAATGACATACAAAAACTCCTATTCTAGGCTCTTCTTCTTGCTTGACTATTTCTGTCTTGCTTATATTTTTTGATTCCGTTATTTTTTCCTCTTTTACCGTCAATTAAGCAGCCTCCTCTTCTTTCTTTAATTCTTCTCCCCCAAAAATAAACTCTCGACCCATTAACTGATATTGAAGGCCAACAAATTCTTGATCCATTCCCATACAATAGGCAACAAGTTGGGAGATGTGAATTACTGGATAATCATAATTACATTGTTTATTTTTATTCAAGTAATCCTGT
>Ga0307378_10005279_pt1 | contig 18050 bp, 19 predicted proteins | sample UN1MG_FD_202238 | JGI IMG/M metagenome (GOLD analysis project Ga0307378, IMG submission 202238) | Soil microbial communities from Risofladan, Vaasa, Finland - UN-1 | ecosystem: Environmental > Terrestrial > Soil > Coastal area > Acid sulfate soil | place: Finland: Risofladan, Vaasa | collected... | reverse complement strand
GATGTGGAAGAGATTAAGGAAGAACTGCGCTTCACCCAGGTCAGAATGATGCGCGCTCTCTGGACGGGCCTGGAACGAAAAGAGGAGCGCCTGGAGTATCTAAAGCACACATTCTCCGCCAAAAGGATGTATTCCCTGGCACGGGACTCTCGCCAGCGCCTGGACTATCTGAGCGAAAGCCTGGAAGCTGCCCAGGCGGATAAGATGCAGAGCCTGAAGAGCCGACTGGTGCTGGCCGAAGGACGCCTGGTGGCTGTAGGACCGCAGGCCACCCTCCAACGAGGCTATGCCATTGCCCGTTCCCAGAAAGGCTTGATACTGCAGGCCCAGGACGCCCGGCCCGGCGAGGAGATAGAGCTGATCTTGGGAAGAGGGAGGCTGCTGTGCAGAGTGCTGGAATGCCTGGATGATAAAGAGGCTTCGCTATGAAGAAAAATGAGATCGGCCTGGAAGAGGCTCTGGACAGTCTGGAGCAGATTGTAGAGGTGCTGGAAGAGGGAAAGATGACATTAGAGGAGAGCCTGGACCAGTATGAGAAGGGCATGAAGCTGGTCAAGCTCTGCAATACCCGGTTAGAGAGTGCCGAGAGAAGGATCGAATGTCTGACAGGAGAGCTTCCGCCTGATCTGGCCTGATGCGGTGGGCTTTGCGTTTAAAGTCCATTCTGCAAATTAAGTTCGAGGCCTGCAAATAAAGTTGGTTCTGCACCTAAAGTATGAGACTTGCACTTAAGTCCCTAAAAAGAGGGACTTTAGGTGCAAAGCCTCACTTTCCGCAAGGTTCTTCCGCTTTGAGATAACATCCAATGAAGATGCCAGAAATAGTCTTTCTGTTTGGCGCCGGAGCAAGCTGTGGCTCCGACATTAAAGGGACGCCACCACTAGGTTCTGGCCTCTTCGAGGCACTCCGCAGGTTCAATCCTGACGCATGGGGATCAATTTCGGGAGATCTTGCGATGCGCTTTGGTTCTGACTTCGAGGAAGGAATGAAGTCCGTAGCTCCACATGAACTGGCCCCACTTCAGCGCGCTATGGCCGCGTATTTTTTCAATTTTGTGCCGCGTGAATCGAACCTGTACGTCAAACTGGCTCGCCGGATTGCGCGCTCGTCGGGCTGGTCAGGTGCTGCGTGCACGTTGAACTACGAGCGCCTTCTCGAGCTCTCTCTGCTTTCCGCAGGGGTTCAGCCGCTAATCGGTAAGGCGCCACCCGAAGGATCGGTTTTCGAGCTCTGCCTGCCGCACGGATGTTGTCATCTGTTCTGTGAAGGAGTGAGAGGAACGGCCGGTTCTGTCTCCTTCCACGGATACAACGTCAATACAGATGGCCCCATATCCGTAATCGGAGATCGCCAGCAGCATCGAACTCGCATTATCGAGGATGCTTTTCCCCCCGTTATGAGCTACTTCGAGCCTGCGAAGCGCACGACGGCGGGGAACTCATTCATTGAAGGTCAAAGGACACGGTGGAGGGAACTCGCAGAGAATGCAAAGACCATCGTGATTGTGGGGGTGAGAGTACATCCCAAAGACGACCACGTGTGGACACCAATCGCATGCAGTAATACGAGGGTAGTTTACTGTGGGGGCCCAACAGGAGCTACCGAGTACGACGCCTGGTCTCGGTCGTCGCGGCAAGATTGGGACACAGACCTTGTGCTTAATGGTTACTTTCAGGACGGGTTCGAAGTTATCTGTTCCGAGGCAGGATTGTGAACGTGGAGAGCGACATCTAGCATAACGGTTCCAAAATGACTATTCAATGTAAAGATCTTATCGATAGATCTCGAAATCAATTTATTTGTTCATGGCGTGATAAATGTGCAGTCGATCTGAAACAAGAAGACTTCAAGATCTCTGCCCGACAAGGGAGCCCACATCTCGCAGGTAGGCTTTGGATTCAATGTCGGTTCTGCAATAAGGCCCCTTATTGCAGGGGGACTTTGGGTGCAGCCACCAGACTTTAGGTGCAAAGCCGATGTTTCAACAAAGTTTAAATACACCCATGGATGTACGTTTTCATACATCATAGTATTGATTAGTACATTCTAAAGCAAATACAAGCCGGTGATCCATTGCATGGTCTGATATCCGAAAAAGCAGCAGTCAAGTTCGGCAAGTACGGCGGCCTCTTTGTGCCCGAGACGCTGGTGCAGCCCCTGGCGGAGCTGGCGGAAGCCTACCTGCGCCTCATGAAGAGCGATGATTTCAAAGAAGAGCTGAACCTGGCTTTGAAAAACTTTGCCGGAAGGCCAACCCCCCTCTACTATGCCAGAAACCTCAGCTTGAAGCTGGGCCGCAAGGTCTACCTGAAGAGAGAGGACCTGGTACACGGCGGGGCACACAAGCTCAATAATACCCTGGGCCAGGCGCTGGTGGCCAAAAAGATGGGCAAGACACGACTCATCGCTGAGACGGGCGCCGGCCAGCATGGCGTGGCCACGGCTATCGTGGGAGCAAATTTGGGATTTGAGACGCAGGTCTACATGGGTGAGGTGGACATCGAGCGGCAGAAGATGAATGTCTACCGCATGCAGCTTATGGGAGCGGAGGTCATACCCGTGCGCTCCGGCTCGAAGACCCTAAAAGACGCCATCAACGAGGCCATGCGAGACTGGGCATCAAGTTTTGAAAACACCCACTACCTCCTGGGCACAGCGGCGGGCGCCCATCCCTTTCCCAGCATGGTGCGCGACTTTCAGAGCGTCATAGGTCATGAGGCCCGCCAGCAGATCCTGCAAGCGGAAGGCCGTCTGCCTGATAGCATCACGGCCTGCGTAGGGGGAGGCAGCAATGCCATGGGCATATTCGCTCCTTTCCTTAAGGATGAGGACGTGCGCCTCCTGGCCGTTGAGGCAGGCGGGCGCGGTCCCGGCAAGACGGACAGGACGGCGGACCACGGAGCCAGTCTGGGCTGCGGCACAGACGGTGTTTTGCACGGCGCACTTACCAAGATCCTGCAGGACCCCTACGGCCAGATTCTGGAATCATATTCTGTGGCAGCAGGCCTGGACTATCCCGGCGTGGGCCCGGAGCTGGCCTTCCTGGCGGAGAGAGGGCGCGTGCTGACAAAAATTGCCGATGACAAGACCGCTATCAAGGGATTTCATGCACTCTCCCGTCTAGAGGGCATCATCCCGGCGTTAGAGTCGGCGCATGCAATAGGCTATGCCCTGCAAGAGCCGCAGGCCCTGGGAGATCTGGCCATCATCAACATCTCCGGGCGAGGCGATAAGGATCTGGCAACGGTGATGGATTATGAAAATCTCTGAAGCATTTAATGCAGCGCCCCTGCTCATTGTTTACATCTGCGCAGGCGACCCTTCGCCACAGGCTACGCCCGATCTGGTGCGACGACTGGCCGCAGCCGGAGCGGATATCATTGAACTGGGACTTCCCCACTCCGACCCTATCGCAGACGGCCCCACCATCCAGGCAGCAGCGCAAAGGGCTATCGCCGCCGGGATGAACACGGATGTCTATTTCCAGGTGGCAGCCGAAGCGGAAGTTGCCATCCCCAAGGTCTTCATGGGCTACTACAACATGATCTATGCCCGCGGCCTGGACAAGTTCGCCCAGGACTGCGCCCGATCAGGCATCACGGGCATGATTGTGCCAGATCTGCCCCCCGAGGAGTCCGGACCTCTACAGCAGGCCTGCGCCAGGGCAGGTGTAGACCTGATCTTCCTGGCTGCACCCAACACCCCGACGGAGCGGCTGAAGATGATCGAACAGCAGACGGCGGGCTTTCTCTACCTGGTGGCCCGAACGGGCGTCACGGGCGCCAGAAGCGAGGTTTTGCAGGGCACACGCGATCTCATCGCTCGCGTGCCGGGAGATAAGCCCAAGGCAGTGGGCTTTGGCATCTCCACCCCAGAGCAGGCGGCAGAGGTAATCGCCGCGGGGGCGGACGGCGTCATTGTGGGCTCGGTCTGCGTGGACCTGATCGCCCGCGGAGAGGTGGAGCGGCTGGAGAATCTGGTCCGTGACATGAAAGCGGCGGTTAAAGCAGCTAAGAAGAGCAAAGCTCCAATAGTTTGCTGACGAATTATACTCGTATGGATGAAGGGCAGAAGAGATTTGTAGAAAAGACGAGGAAGGACCTGGAAAGCGGCTGCAATGTGACCATTGTGGCCTTTGGCGATTCCATCACCGCCGGATTTGCCGTGCGACGGGGCTTTCCCTCTTTTTGGAAGCAGATGCTGGCAGAAAAGTACCCCGAAGCAAATGTGGAGATGATCAACTCCGGCATCTCCGGAGACATGAGCCAGGATGGCCTGGCCCGGCTAGACTGGGCCGCCCTCTCCTACGAGCCTGACCTGATCACCATTAATTTCGGCATAAATGACTGCGTGCTGGGCCTAGGCTTGGAGGAATTCGAGATGGACTTGGTAGAGATGGTGCAACGCATCCGGGCCGGCCCCAACTCGGAGATACTGCTGCTCTCTTCTCAGCCCCTGGAGACGCCGCCTTACGACGTACTGGTTTTAGATTACTACCAGGCTGTGGAAAGGGTGGCAAAGGAGATGGATGTGGGATTCGTGGATGTCTACGGGGGCTGGATGAAGCGCGTCCACGCGGGTACGCCCTTAAGTTCGCTGATCCTGTCCGGGCTGGACCACCCCAATGAGGCGGGCTACAGAATCATCGCCGAAGAGCTGATGAAGCTCTTCTAATCATAATAGCCGCCCGTATAGTCGCACATTCCTACTCTGGGAGAATTGACCACGGGCAAAAGCATATCTTCACCACATTCATGCGTTTTCCCGCACTCCTCGCACACCCGGCCCGTGTCCTCGTCGCTGCACACGCAGCACACCCCTGTGGCCGGCTTGCCGCAAACATCGCATTTGAGCTCAGGCGGATCGTTTCTGGCCATGATGCGTACGGGACCCTTACCGCCCATGGCGAGGCCTTCCCTTGCAGATATCACCTTGATGAGCAGCTCGGTCGAGGTTCCAAAGTCATAGATGTACTCGAATTTCATGCCCGGAGCCATCACCTTTTCCAGGGCGACCTTCATGCTTCGATCGCCGGGCTCAATCTTTTCCGAGATAAAAGACTCGCCTGCAATTTCAAAGCTGCTCAGGTGGCCGCAGCATTCCAGCCAGATGGCTCTTAAAAAGCGGTCCAGATCCTCTAATGTGGCCTTGGCAGGAATCTCGATATGCAGCCAGTACATGGGTAGGTAGAGTCCCTCCACCTGCAGATGAAAGATGGTTTTGGCCCGTCCTCTGCCTGAACCTTTCCCCGACGGTCCTTCTGTCTCTGCTTTATTGGCCCGGCAGGCCTTCAAATGCCTGGATATGGCCGATTTAGCATAGCTTCCTGCACAGAAGCTACATGTTCCCTTTGAGCTTGATCGAGTCAAACCTCTTCCCTCCATTCCACCAGCAGACATGCCATTCTCTGCAATATCCGTTGATTAATGCAATTGCTACTGCCAACTCATAAAGATATTTGCCTGTATCAAAGCAAAGGATTCAACTTCTAATAGATTTCATGACAATAGTTATGAATCCTGAGAAGATCCATGAGGTCTGCCCGGTCTGCGGCAGCTCTGAACTCTATCTAGAGGCAGGCGGTTACACCGGCAAGATCTACCACTGCAAGAAATGCGATTACGTAGGTGCTTTGATCATAGAGGCGGACGAGGAGATGGCCAGAGCCATAAAAGAGGACTACGAGCACAAGAAGAGAGAATCCTTCATAGACAGCTGAAAGCCCGGACTCGCGTACCCGGCAATTTGAAGATTCCCCTCTAAAAGCCTTCATTAACAGGATCGTCCAAAAGAACAATAAACGCGAATCTATCGAAAGGGAAATGCATTGAATAGAAAGATCGCCCTCATATTTTTGCTTCTGCTGGCTTTGGCAATCGCGCTATCGTATGCAGCAAGCAAGTTCACTGTTTTGCCCTTCGACCTGAAGTCCTACCATGAGTTGCAGGAGGAAGCGAGTCCCCCCTTCAACATTTTGATGCAAACGGTCAGCTACCTGGGCGAAACCGCAGTCGCGGTGGCATTGATAACCATTGCGGTTTTGACCTTTGCATTGCGACGGCAATGGTTAGAGGCAATTTTTATGCTGGCGACAACCAGCAACTTATTTCTGACTTTTGCGCTTAAGGAAATTATTCATCGGACGCGTCCATTCCCCGTGGCAGAAAGCTTCAGTGGATTTTTGCAGGGAATCAATCAATATAGCTATCCGAGCGGCCATGTCTTATTCTTTGTTGTCTTCTTCGGATTCTTCGCTTATCTTGCATGGATTCATTTTGCAGGAAATATGCGGATGATAGTAATAACCGTATGCTTAGCATTGATCGTTTTAATTGGGCCGTCACGTGTCTTTCTTGGAGCACACTGGGCAAGCGATGTTGTTGGCGGCTATCTCATCGGGACTATATGGCTAATCCTTTTGATTCTTGCCTATCGATGGGCTTTACAGTTTGTGTCAGAACGGCTATAAAAAAAATCCGAAAGCAAGTTTGAAGTTGCAGCGACGAAGGCCAGAATAATGCTATGCTGTGCCCCTGCACCTTCATTTTTCTGCCTCAGAAATCCTCTTCTGCACCTTGATTACCTCTCCCCCGAAGAGGAAGATCTGCGCGGAGTAATAAATCCAAAAGATAAAGATCACCAGAGACCCTGCCGCCCCGTAGGCCGAGCCCACATCCACTATGCCTACGTAGGCCTCGATGCAGAAGTTTCCTGCCGCAAACAGTAGAGCCGCCAGAGCCGAGCCGGGAAGAACCTCCCTCCAACTAAGTTTCACCTCTATTAGGGTCTTATAGGTGGCTGCAAAAAGTACGGTCACATAGGAGAATGAGACCAGAAATGTGATCTGGCGGAGCAACCCGAGGTGGATGGGCAAAAATTCCTCGATCTGCCTTCCCGCAGGCAGTAGAACGGCGGTGAAGATGGATGTTACCAAGAGCAGAAAGGCTACCAGGGCGATGAGAAGGTACGAGCGCAGGTAAGATATAACTGTGTCCAACAGCGGGACGGTATTGTCAGGGATTTTCCAGATGATATTAAAGGCCCGCTTGGTATGGACGAAGAGACCGGCGGCGCCAAAAAGCAAGAGACCAACGCTCAGCAGGGTGAAGCGGAAGGATGCGGCCCGATTAGATGCCTGGTCGATCAGATCGCCTGCCACACCAGGCATCTGCCGGCCCAACAGATCCTGAGATGTGGCTACCACCTGGCCGTCCAAAAAGCCATGCAGAAATAATGAATTTATAAATATTAGTGCTAATATAACCAGAGGCACGAAGGAAAAGAGGCCGTAGTAGGCTAAAGCTGCAGCCAGGAGCGAGGCGTCGTCGTTGAGCCATTCTGAGAGGGCTTGCTTGAAGATGGAAATGATATGTTTAAATCTCACGGCAACGCAATCCTATCATCGTTTATAAATCGCAAGCCCCTCTAAACGGATAAGCCAATCATTGAAATGTCGGCATTCTCTTCGGATGACATCCAAGCCTGTTCTCTGAGCTATTCGTGATCCATCAGTCGGCTTCTCGTAAGACCTGTATAAACTTAGCAGGCGTTTTGAAGGAGAAGTCTCTTCACCGTCATTTATCTCTTCAGGGGAGTTAAAGGAATTGCGAATGGAAATCAATTTCGAGAGCTTGGAGCCGCCATGAAAAGGACTCAATACTTCATCCATCGCCCGGACATCGCTGAATAAGAGACCCTCGAATTCATGAAGCTGAATGTAAGGGATAAAGCGACTATTATCGATCTCGGCTTTAAATGCTTCTTCGAGCACCTCTATTCTTTTGTATGGATTTGTATGCCGTTTGGCATCATCATAGTTGGGAAAGTTTTCCGGCAATGCATAAAGGTCAAACATGGTTGTTAGATATGCATCCTTGTCTTCTGAAATCCACCGATTAATATCATTTTTAGCTTTATTAAAATCTAGTAGACCCCCTCTTCGAATTTTAAGCTGCTTCCCTTGTTTAATATATTTTGATCCCTTTATATGCCCCCGGAATACTTCTACAGAGCGTGCCTTGACATATATGCCACGCCGTGCCAGAGGTTCTTTTAATATATCACGCACAAAAAACTCTTCTGTAGGCCCTTCAACGATAAAATTCACTCGAATATTATTGGTCATTGCTATGGCCTTCCCCCAAGGACATTCTTTTCCCATAGCTCGCCAAGGGCATATTCCCCTAACCAGGCATCTAATTTCTCAGAATCAACTCGCCCAATTACAGTTTCGTATTTGTGATCATGCTCATTTCGCTCGACCACGAGCAAATCTTCAGGATCAAACTGGTTAACCAGTGAGACCGATTGTGTTGATACAATAAGCTGTGTCCTTTCTGCAGCACTTCTCATAAGGGAAGCCAGAATAACTATGGCATACGGATGCAGGCCTAATTCCGGTTCATCAATCAGGATTGTTGACGGCAGTTCCGGCTGAAGCAAGAGAGTGGCCAGGCAGATAAAGCGCAGCGTTCCATCCGATAGGTGATAGACTTGAAAAGGAAAATCTGACCCTTTTTCTCGCCACTCCAAGCGAATCATATTCTCATTTTCAGGATATGGGCGCAATAGGAAATCATCAAAGAATGGGGTAACCAAGCGTACCGTATCTCGGATTGCGGTGTAATGTTCTTTTTTTGTGCGCTGAAGCATGTAAAGAAATGCTGCTAGATTGCCAGCGTCATGTCTTAAATATATATTATCATTAATATCTCTTGGTTTCTTAACTGTTGCTGCCTCGCTTGTATCATGAAAGTGATAAACTTTCCAGCTTTTGAGACTATCGAGCACATGAGCTTCTATATTTGTAGGATTATTATTTGAGTCATATTTGGATCTTATTCCGAGTTTACTCTCTTTATGTCCAGATCCAATATAATTTTTTTTTGGCTGAGAATATCCATAGGCCTGGAAGAAACAAACCTCTTCTTCAAAAAATAATTCATCATCAACAGTAGGTAACCACGTACATTCGTATGCATTATGACCAAAATTAAGTTTGACGTAAATATTCTCAGTTACCTTTTGTCCATAATATAGAAAAGATTCTGCACCACCAGCTTTGGCTACGAAAGACTGAAATTTTCCCACAAAAATATGATTTAGCAGTTCAAATAGAGCGATGAAGTTGCTTTTGCCTGCACCATTAGCGCCGATTAGTACGTTCAGTGAACTCAAATCCAATTCGAGCTTACGAATTGATTTAAAACCCGTTACTTCAATGCGGTCCAGCTTCATTTGGTGCGCTCCTTAATAATTTTTTAAAAAAAAGAGGACCCTAAGAAGCTTACGGCGCTCCCTTCAGATCCTCTCTTTGGGTGATGTTCTTGATCTCCTGCTTCAGGTCCTCTGGCAATCCTTTGATCTCCACATCCAAAAAGCCCCTGACGATGACGCTGGTGGCCTCTTCAGATGTCAGACCGCGGGCCATGAGATACTCCAGCTCCTCCTCGGAGATGCGGCCCACCGCCGCCTCATGGGACATATCCAGGTCCCGGCTCTGGCCGTCCAGCTCCGGGATGGAGTAGATTCTGCCCTTGTCCGATAGCAGAAGGCCGACGCACTCCAGATGAGCGCGAGCGCCCGGAACTCTGCCGGTCATTCTTCCCCGAGCGATGACCTCTCCACCCACAGAGACCACGCGAGAAATTGATTCAGCACTGGTCTCGGCCGCATTGAGATTGACATTGCTGCCTATGTCGATGTTACCCATGCTGGAATAGACCACGGTGTTAAAGCTGGCCTTCGCCCCACGGCCGGCAAGAGTTGCCGTGGGAAAGGTCTGGATGGTCTTGACCGGTTTTAGCAGGATGTAGTTATTGGAAAGAGATCCGCCCTCGGCGATGGTGATGCCCGTTCTGGGCCGCACCTCGACCTCTTTGCCCCAGCTGTGCACCATGGTGAAACTTACCTTGGCATTCTTCTGGATGAAAAACTCCGAGACGCCTAGGTGCAGGCCCCTCTGCACATGAGCGGGAGTGGTACAGCCGGTAATGACATGCAGCTCCGAGCCCTCTTCCGCGATGATGACGTTGTGCACGCGCTGGTTGAGGTTAGAGGACCCCAGATACAGGCAGCTCTTGACCGGAAATACGGTCTTCATGCCCTTCTTGGCGCGGATAAAGTAGCCAGCAGGAGGCGCAGACGCTAGATCCGCTGTGTACTTGTCGGCATCCGGTGCCACCAGCTTCCACCAGTAGTCCTGCAAAAAGTCGTACTTTTCCAGGGCGGAGGCCATGTCCATGATCTCCACGCCTTCGTAGAGAGACTTAGCCACCACAGGCGTCTGGTCCATCTGAACAAAAGAGCCTGAAGACTCGCCGTCTAGCTTCACGCCTACATCCAGAGCCGCCTTCCTGACAACGCTGGGCAGATCTTCGGCATTGGTTACGGCCTCCTGGGGTTTGGCCTCTGACTCATAGCTCTCCAGGTCCACATCTGTGCCGTATATGGCTTTCTTATCCCGTGCCTTTCTGGCCTTATCTTCTATACCGGACACGTGCATCCTGCACACCCCTCATAACCGCTTCTTTTGATCTGCTCTAGTATCTCGCCCGGGTTGCCGCTGCAGACGATCGATCCGCCCAGCATGACATGGGCTCTGTCCGCTTTCATATAATCCAGAATATGGCCGAAGTGGGTAATGATCACACCGGACTTGGTCCTCATGCTGGGACGCTGGTCTTTTTGTGTGAGAGAGTTTATGGCCTCGCCGATGAGTTTGATGTTCTCCAGATCCACGCCGGAGTCCGGCTCATCCAGCATGACGAAATCGGGCTGCTGTGCTAAGAGCTGAACCATCTCGGAGCGCTTTACCTCACCCCCGGAAAAGCCGCGATTGACATCCCTCTCCGCAAAGGCTTCAAAGTCCATCTTCCTCAGTATGGTCGGCGCATCAGCCTTGGGATTGATGATCTTGATGAGGTCCTTAAGCCTCAGGCCACGGATGGCCGGAGGACGCTGAAAAGCCATGCCTATGCCCAGGCGTGCCCTTTCGTCCATGGACATTTGCGTGATATCCTCTCCCTTGAATACAATGCTCCCCCCATCAATGGTATACCTGGGAATTCCCGCGATGACATTCAAGAGAGTTGTTTTGCCCGTTCCATTGGGCCCAAATAGAGCATGGGTCTCGCCACGATTAATTCTAAGGTTGAAGTCCTTTAGAACCTGCTTACTGCCGATGCTGACCGACAGACCTTCTATCTCCAGCAGCCACATCACCTCCAAGTCATTCAATCAATCTGCTTATGGAATATAATATCTTTTGCAGCAGCTAATATCTGAAGGTATTCAAGGCAGAGGTTTTTGTTTATCCGGTGCCTTTTGCACCTGGATTTGTAGCATCTCAATCGACCGGTTCAGTCTTGCGTAGTTCCTTACAATACTACCTGCTGCCGTCTCCTCGCAGCCCAGCATCTGGCACAGCTCTCGATCGTAATCCTCCAGATCGATACCCCTCTTTTTTAGGTATTCATGCCCCCAGGGCCCAGCCACCAGATACTTGTTTAGCGGATCGGAGCTGCTCTGAAAATGCTCCAGCATAGCCTTAGCGGGGCTGTCCAGCCGGTCGAAGGTCTTCTGAAGCGCTGTCGCCTTCTTCTGCTCGTGGGTTTTGGTGGAATTCTTGGGCCGCCAGACCAGGGCCTCCAGGGCCTGCACCAGGGCGGCGTCTAAGTTGAGACGGGCGAAGCGAATGAAATTGTTCAGTGATTTTGCATCCCGGGCTTTCGCCGAGGACTGCACATAAACGGAGACTTTGCCGATCTTCTCCGAGAACTCGCCCTGCTTTAGAGACTGAAGCTGGCTTTGCACCTCATCCAGGGCATCCTTTCGCGCCCCCTCTTGCCTGCCCACAGGCCCGCCTTCCGGTCCACTCTCCTTCTCGCCTGCCATTCTTAAGACCCCTACCACATGAGCCGCGGCAAGATCCTCTGCCCGGCTAGAAGGACGCTCGCATCCTCGGCACGACGGATCACTTCAGCATTATCCCCGGATACCAGCACCTCAGCCGGTCTGGGCTGGCCATTGTACTGGGAGGCCATGGAAAAGCCGTAGGCTCCGGCATCCAGGAAGGCCAGCACATCCGCCCTCTCAAGAGCAGGCAGTGCCCGGTCTTTAGCCAGCACATCGCCGGTCTCGCAGATGGGCCCTACCACGGTGTAGGTCTCCTGTGCGGCTTTTGCCGCTTTATTGGCCACTACCACGTGATGGTAAGAGTCGTAGAGCATGGGCCGGGCTAAAACTGTGAAGCCGGCATCCACAGCCACGAAATTAACATGTGCCTTCTTGACCACGTTCACAGCCGTGAGCATGACCGTCGTATCGGCCACAATGCTTCGGCCCGGCTCTAAGATGAGCTTAGGAGCGATGCCAAGCTCCCGGCAGCGGCTCTGAAAAATAGGCAGCACTGCTGCCGCCAGGTCAGCGGGAGTGGGCGCAGGCAGGTCGGGATGATACTGAATGCCCAGGCCCCCGCCCAGGTCGATCCTCTCCACCTCACCGCCCGCAGCTACAACCGCCGCAACGATGTCCATCATCTTTGTCGCCGCCTCGGCGAAGGGAGCCGTGTCCAGGATCTGCGAGCCGATGTGGCAGTGCAGTCCCACCGGCCTGATGCCCGGCAGCCCTGCGGCCCTCTTGTAAGTCTCGGCCACCTGCTCCGCAGGAATTCCGAACTTAGAGGTGCGCAGGCCCGTGGCGATCTTGGGATGGGTCTGTGCAGAGACATCGGGATTGACCCGGAAGATAATCTCCGCCTCTCTTCCTATCTTCTGGGCGGTCCGGGCGAGATGCTCCAGCTCCTCGCGAGAGTCTACAGACATTCTCACGCCCGCCAGCATCGCCATCTCGTGGTCCTTCTCGCTCTTGGAGTTGCCGTTGTAGAGGATCTTGTCCTGGGGTATGCCGGCCATGCGCACCACGGAAAGCTCCCCTGCCGAAAAGATGTCCGCGCCCATACCTTCCTGGGCAGCAATGCGCAGAAGGGTGAGGTTTCCATTGGCCTTTACGGCGAAGTATTTGTCCGCATCGGGAAAGGCGCTGTGATAGGCGCGAATGTTCTCGCGAAGTCTCTTTTCGGAGGTTACATAAAGAGGCGTGCCCTGCTCGCGAGCGAGAGCAACGCAGTCCACGTCTTCGAGAAAGAGGTGATTGTTGCGAGAGGTAAGATGAGATTTAGGTCCGAACATGGTTGGTAGATCGCTCAAGAATTACTAAATCGTTTCTATGCAAAAGAGAAAAACATGATGCCAACAAAATTGGCACTCACTAAAATCCGCCCCCCCCCTCACCAGTCTCGCCTCCCTGGAGCCCAGGGAACATCAATCAATTCGAGGGAACCGCATTTCTGGCATTCTGTTCGCGGCACACGGGCATGAATATATATTTTGAATTGGAGAAAATTTTAGGTGACGCCATACTCTATTCTTTGTGTAATGAATGCGATTGTTCGATGTTTAGCATGTTGCGCATTCAAATCGTTTGACTGCCGAAAATCTAGATGTATGTCAAGCTGCTTTTCTACATTGCAGAATTCTATAGATATGATATATTAAGGATCTTGAAGATACAATGCCTGTTTTAGTAGGCCTTCCTGAGACGGAGTCACGGGATAAATAAGTCTAGAAATAATATTATTAAAATTTTCCCCATACAAACTAAAACCGAGACCAACCTACTAATATTTATAATACTTTCATAGATAAACGAACGAGATAATAACATGACAATCCAACCCCTATTTGATCCCACATTGGAAGAAATTCACGTTCAAATGGCAAAGTTACGTTTTGATCGTAAAAAGACTTATTATATATTTACATTATTAATGATTTTAGAAGTTATATTAATTATATTTTTATATTATGTTTTAAAAAGCCCGATGAGATATCCCGTGGATCAATCTGATTCTTCATTTTTGGTATTTATAATATCATTCTTTTCTCCAATTATTACCCCATTTGTTATCCACCACACATGGGAGAAAATTCAAACTTTGAACATCGATATCTTAGCCTTGACCGAAAAAGAGATGAAACTAGTTGCAGATCCCACCGCTGCAGCCATCACTAAAGGATTTTTCAAAGAGCTTGTCGGATTCAATATACAATACCTTCAGGCATATTATGTCCTTATTAAGGACCATACCCAAAAAAGCTTTCTGATTTCGATTGTATCAGGAATATTTGGATTTGGTTTGATTATGTGGGGAATTTGGTTGGGTTTTTATGATAAAAACAACCTTACTAATAATCTTGCATATCTTTCAACTGCTTCAGGTATTATTATAGAAGTTATAGCAGGGGTCTTCTTTTATCTTTATAACAAAACCATTAGGGAGTTGAAAGAGTATCACAATAACCTTCTTGATGTCCAGAACATATTGCTATCATTCAATATTGTGCAAGATTTAGAGGGAGAAACAAAAGCAGAGATGCTAAGTCAACTGATTGCATCTCTTTTAGGTAGGCGAGAATCGTTAGCCTTTAAGAGGGCAACTACGGAGTCCTATATATCTAACAATCCAGCGAAGCAAGAGTAGGACTACATCGCAAAAGACGGGCCGGGTATCCTACTCCTAATTTTCCGAGGTCGGAGCTTTAGCAGCGAAAACAAGAGGGCAACGGCCATTTTTAATGTCAAAGGCTAAAATCACTATTTCTGCTTTGCCGACCTAATAGGAGGAAAGAATGGTCCAGAAGGCGGCAATCGATTGTGCCAGCAAGTCAATCGCGTCTTCAGATTGCAATAGAGCAGAGTCTAGGAGCTCCATGCCTTGCCTTGAGATTGGTCCGGAATGAGGATCTTCTACCACTCAGCCCGGTGCATGGGGCCGCCCTGGCGAGATGCTCCAGCTCCTCGCGAGGAGGCCACAGACATTCTTACACCCGCCAGGAGAGCCATCTCGTGATCCTTCTCGCTCTTGGAGTTGCCGTTGTAGAGGATCTTGTTCCTGAGGTATGCCGGCCACGCGCACCACGGAAAGCTCCCCTGCCGAAAAGATGCCCGCACCCATACCCTCCTAGGCGGCGATGCAGAGAAGGGTACAAAATTGGCACTCATCGAATCAGGCACCCATTCTTGGGCTTGCACTTCCTCAGCTATGCTCCACATTCAGCCCCAATCAGCCGGTCGTGGTCGGGACACCAGATTCCAAATATAACATGAGTTATTTTATTAATCCTTACAGCCCCCAAGGCCCACCACATATTAAAACCAAATTATGTGAACTAACTTAATGAACTATGCAGAAAAGTCTATAAGTGAGGTAAATTAAGTTATTGTGGAGTTTTTGGAAATATGAGCGATTTGGTTGTATTGGCCTTCGACAACGAGGCTGGTGCCGGGCAGATGAGAGGTGACCTGCTTAAGCTTCAAAAGGAGCATCTGATAGGATTGGAAGATGCTGCGGTTGTTGTTAGAAACAAAGAAGGAAAGGTTAAGGTGAATCAAGAAGCCGACCTGGTGGGAGCAGGAGCTTTGGGCGGAGCCTTCTGGGGACTTCTAATAGGACTCATCTTCCTTGTACCGATATTCGGATTGGTTATCGGTGCAGCAGCAGGAGCCATTGCTGGGAAGTATACAAATGTGGGTATGGACGAACAATTCATCAAAGAGGTCGGAAATACCATTCAGCCGGGAAACTCAGCATTGTTCATGCTGGTGAGAGAGTCCACTCCTGACAAAGTGATGGACGAGCTGAAGAAGTACAAGAACGTTAAGGTATTGAAGACATCTCTCTCCAAGGAGCAGGAAGAGCATCTCAATGAGGCCTTTGCCGGCCAAGATGTAAAAGTTACGCTTTAAGATCAGTCAAAAAGGCACATCCCCGCAGATTTGCTGCGGGGCAAAAGTGCCATTTGGTGTTTTTATTGTGGAATTCTTATGGTTCGCATTATCTCGAATTATGCCCTTAAGGGGGTAGCTCTCCCCACGGTTGGCGACAAGGCTATGTCTCGCCAGCATTCTTATGGAAAAAATTGCAATTTCCCAAATTCCCTCTGATCAGGTGATGATATCATGAGTGAAACATCCGCCACCCAGAAAATGTCCCCGAAGGATTTGATGATCGTAATCGTGATAGCCCTCGGCTCGTTTATGGCCGGTCTTGATGGGACGATTGTGAATATTGCGCTCCCCAACATTGCAAAATCCCTTAACGTGTCCACGGTGATGGCATCATGGGTGCTCAACGCCTACCTTATCATCCTCGTGAGTCTCCTGCTCGCGGCATCGCGTCTCGGAGATATGAAGGGATATCGGAATATTTTTCTTGGGGGTTTTGCGCTCTTTACAGCCGGATCCCTTTTATGCGGGCTGTCCTCTACTATTGACACGCTCATCATGTCCAGGATGATCCAGGCAGTAGGTGGGGCAGTCATCTCGGCGCTGGGGGCCGTCATGATCACTTCATACTTGTCCAGCTCCCTCCGGGGGCAGGCACTGGGGATTGTTGCCATGTTCTTGATGCTAGGGGCAGCACTCGGGCCGGTTGTCGGTGGATTCCTTACCAGTGCCTTCAGCTGGCAGTACATCTTCTTTGTGAACCTGCCAGTTGGTGTATTTGCGATCCTTCTTGGCATGCGCATCCTCCCACGCCGGGCCCCGTTAAACCCCAAAGCAAAGATCGATATCTCGGGTGTCCTGCTGATCTTTGTGGCACTGGGCTCGCTTATTGTCGGTCTGACATCGGTCCAGGGTAACAAACCGTATATCGGCATGGCTGCCCTTGCTATATCCGTGATCTTCTGGATCCTCTTTGTTGTCCAGGAACGCCGGGCAAACGAGCCGCTGGTCAACATCACCCATTTTGCCAACCGTGCGTATTCGCTCCAGAACGTTAACGTAATGCTGATCCAGATGGCGATGACCGGCGTGATGGTCATCATGCCATTCTTTCTGGAATTGGTGAAAAAGATCCCCACGGATAATGCCGGGACGATACTGCTCACGTTACCGGTCGGCATGATCGTAACCGCCCCGATTGCCGGGAGAATCTCAGACGTGATTGGTACGAGAAAACCAATCATTACCGGTTTTGTACTCTGTGCTGTGGCCCTGTTCTTCCTCTCTACCATCTCAGTCCACACGAGTGTGGGACACATCTGTGTTTACCTGTTACTCTTAGGGGCAGGCACCGGTGTGGCATTCTCACCGCTGAACAGCGCCGTGATGGGTGAGTGCCCGGCAAAAGACCGTGGGTCCACGAGCGGCCTTGTCAGGATGATGGCAAATCTCGGGTCATCGCTTGGGGTTGCCGTCGTGATGCTTGTCGCGACAGCCGCAGCGGGGCCAAAACTTGCCGAGGTCTCTTCCCACCAACTATCTTCGATAAATCTTGCCGGTGCGTTTGATGCAGCTTTCCTGTTCTGCATGGCAGTAGAGGTACTGGGGATCATCCTCATGCTGCTGGTGAAGGAGAAAGAGGGGGGAGCGATGGTTGAACATGAGCCTGGAATCGGTTTTTAGCGCCATCCGGGAGTATAATGGCAGCGCTGCGCTCCAATATGCGAGCTTGCGAAGTACTCAAATTCCACCAAGGGCTAAAATAACTTTTTCTGCTTTGCCGACCGAATAGGAGGAAAGAATGGCCCAGAAGGCGGCAATCGATTGTGCTTGGCAAGTCAATCACGTCTTCAGACTGTAATGGAGCAGAGTCCTGAGGCCGAACTATTGGAGGAGGTGAGCTTGCAGATGCTGCTGCCCAAGCCGACCACTACATAAGCCGCCTTTGGGTTTCGCATTGAAGTCATAAGTTGCCGAATAGAGGGCCAGATCTTCTGCGTCCATGTGGGGAACATCGAAAGACAATATTGTGGACTTCAGTCCGAGAGGGAGGCTTTCGATGCGCTGACTGTTGGCAGTGCCAGCATGATCACAATCGAGTTGTGACATATTTGCACTTATTTCCTTCTAGGCCATATTTACATCTAAGTACTTCGAGAATAATATAGAGGATTTCGAATAACGGTGCAGTAGCAATCTCTGTAGAGTACTTTGTTAATATTTTCGATTTTAACATTGCGTAATCCTCCATTTATTGCCTGTTT
>Ga0307378_10005276_pt1 | contig 18056 bp, 15 predicted proteins | sample UN1MG_FD_202238 | JGI IMG/M metagenome (GOLD analysis project Ga0307378, IMG submission 202238) | Soil microbial communities from Risofladan, Vaasa, Finland - UN-1 | ecosystem: Environmental > Terrestrial > Soil > Coastal area > Acid sulfate soil | place: Finland: Risofladan, Vaasa | collected... | reverse complement strand
TTCCAACAACTACTCAGCAAACATTCCTTGAAGCAAGTGAAAAAGTAGTTTCAAGAGAATTCCAAGATGTTTCAGTAAGTGCATTCATCTTTTGGAAAGTAGTAAAGCCTGAAATAGCTTTTACAGCGGTATCATGGGAACAAAAAGAATCTGATTATATTGAAAAGATTATCAAAAACGCTGCAGAAAGCATTATCAGAACAACATGTGCAAATATGCCTTTAGAACACATAATTAGAGAAAGAAGTGAAATTATTTCAGCTGTATCTAAAGAGTTGCATGAGCTCATGGCTGATTGGGGAATAGTTGTTATCTCTGTAGAAGTTAAAGATGTTGAAGTTCTAAATAAAGTCCTTAAAAATAACATGGAAGCAACCAAACAAATTCAAGAAGAAGAAACTGCTCGTCTTCGTCGTGCAGGTATGGATGAAATTACTCGTTTAAGAGATTTGGAAGTCAATAGAAAAACAGGTATCCAAGAACAAACTGTTCAATTAGAAATTCAACGTGAAGCTAAGAATCGTGAAATTGAGGTTCAAAAACTAGAAATGACTCGAACTGAGATTGATGCAAATACTCAGAGAAAGAAAATAACCATTGAAGCTGATGCTGAATTTGAGCGTATGAAACGTATCGCTGAAGGTGATCGTTTAGCACTTATTGCTAAAGCTCAAGGTGAAGCAGCAGCAGTTAAAGAAAACCTTGTTGCTGAAGCTGAAGGTATTCTAGAACAAGTTAAATCACTAGCTCAAGCTGATCCTAAATTCTTCCAACTTAAAATCGTTGAGATGCTCCCAGAAATTTACAAACAATTGAATGTCGATAAAATGTTTGTTATGGGCGATGGTCAGAAAGCCTTCTCAAGCTTAGCTGAATCTATCATTCCTTTCCTTACAGTACTTCCCGAAATCACTGGAAAAAGCTTGCAATTTTCAGAGAAATTAGCTGAAGAGTCTGATAGAAAATCTACTAATAAACCTAAAAAATTAGCTTCTCCCGAAGCTTAAAAAGTGGAAAAAATAACTGAATGAATTTTCTAAAGGAAAATTCATTGAATCTAACAGATTTGTTAGGTTCCTGGGAGTAATTAACTCCCAAATTTCATTATTTAGAAAAAAAATTCTACATAATGTAAAATACAAGATGTTACTGGAGGATTACTAATAATTGGTCATAGACAAAATTATTGAAGATTCTTTAAAATTAGCTAGTGCACTTCTCGTTTGGGAAGAATGGCTTAAAGGTTTCTGTATTGGCTTTCTAATTTTCGGTTTTTTAGTAGTAGCACTTGTTTTAGTGACAATGGGTATTAGTACTGGTCATAATCTCAGTCATGATGTTGGTCATGATGCTGATATTTCAGTTGACCATGATATCTCCGTAGATAAGGACTTCAGTATTGATAAAGATCTAACCATTGACAAGGATTTTACTGTTGATAAAGACTTCTCCATAGACAAAGATATTTCTGTTGATAAAGATATTAGTATAGATAAGGATTTCACAATTGATAAAGATATTAGTGTAGATAAAGATATACCAAGTCATCCTAATCTTCACTTACAAATACCAGATCAATTGAGAGGACCAATAAGCGTTGAAAAAGGTACCTCGGCTCCATTGTTACTTTCAATGGCAGTATTTTCAATTACTTTTGGAGGTCTAGGACTATTGCTCTTTTGGCAACAACCTGATATGAATTCCTATATTCGATTATCTGTTATCCTTGCAAGTCCTTTTATCATGGCAACATTAGTTAATCTAATTTGGAGAAGAGTAGCAGTTTCAGAAACATATCGATTACCTTCAAATAGCGATTTCCTTGGAAGAGAAGCAGTAGTTATAGTAGATGTGGATTCCAAAGGAGGAACTATTAGAGTAGAAATACCCGATCAATTTGAGCCATTAAGAGTTCCAGCAAAAACTGTCTATAAACATCAAGAATTCTTTCCCGATGAGTTAGTATATATTGTTGGCGTAGAAAGGAATTTTTACCTTGTAGACGATTCTCGAGATCTATTAACAGGTAAAGCTAAAAAAACATTAAGTGATTCTAATTCAGATTCGGAAAATGAAGAATAAAATTCTTCATAAATTTAATTTTTTGAGATGTTCTAGTAATTCAGGACCTATCTCTTCATCTTTTAAACAAAAGTCAACAAAAGCTTTTGCGTATAATGGAAAGGTTCCTGTATCATATCTTTTTTCATTTTCATTCAGTTGTAATGCTACTATTTTGCCAGCTTCTCGAGATAATCGTATCGCATCTGTTAATTGTTTCTCTCCACCTTTTCCATAATCGATTTTCTCTATATAGTCAAAGATATTTGCATTGAACACATATCTACCACAAATAGCTAAATCACTTGGTGCCTCATTTATTGAGGGTTTTTCTATTAAATCTTTTACAACGAAATGACCATCAAAGGTAGGATTTGTTTGTTTACTATAAAATTCAACATCTAATATACCATATCTATTACAGTGTTCTTTGGGTATTTTTTCAGTAGAAAGTGTGCAGATAGCATTTGATTGTTTGTGAAAATCAATTAATTTTGATAAATGAATCGGTTTTGTTAATGAATCAATAATAGTATCTCCTAAAGCTACAACGAAATCTTCTCCATTAACAAATTCCTTTGCTTTATAGACAGCATCAGCTAAACCACTTGGTATCGCTTGCCTTGCATAAAAAATTTGGATATTAAGATTCTCAAGTGCTTCCAAGTCTTTTACCTGATTTGTTTTATTTTTCTTCTTTAAATCAGCTAATAAGATTGGATCTTTATCGAAATGGTCATCAATAGCACGTTTGTTTTTTCCAGTAATAATTAAAATGTCTTTAATACCAGCTTCCTCTAATTCCTCAACAATATATTGAATAACTGGTTTTTTGGCGACTGGTAGCATTTCTTTGGGTTGAGATTTTGTAGCGGGAAGCATTCTCGTTCCAATGCCGGCAGCAGGGATTATAGCTTTCATTTTTTTATACTTCCTTTTAGCATATGAATTAATCTTTGGTAATAGAGATGATAATATTGTCTATAAAATCAAGTAAAAACTTGAGCAATTTTCCTTATATATAGCTAAAATTAATTATCTAAAAAAGGTTATGAAAGAATCCCTTGATAAAAAATAAATTGAACGTCTAAAAAAATTAGACGTCACGTGAATTGAAATCAACATTAGGATCTCTATTCTTGGGAAGGAAGAAATCAATTGTTTTTTCAGAGATACGCTTCAATTCTCTTTTTGGATTTGGAAATTCTTTTAAAAGGTCCCAACCTATATCTAAAGTTTCAAAAATAACTCTGTTTTCATCTCGTCCTTGTTTAATGAATTTTTGCTCAAAAGCATCTGCAAATTGCAAGAAACGATGATCTTCCTCTGTTAGAGATTCTTCACCTACAACAGCAACTAAATTACGTAAATCAGTTCCACGAGCATATGCATAATACAGTTGGTCAGCGAGTTCACGATGATCTCTTCTTGTTAATCCTTTACCAATTCCTTCTTTTTGTAAACGACTTAAAGAAGGACCTACATTGATAGGTGGATAGATACCTCGTCTATGCAAACCTCGTTCTAGAAGTATTTGCCCTTCGGTTATATACCCTGAAAGGTCTGGTACGGGATGGGTCATGTCATCGTTAGGCATTGAAAGAATAGGCATTTGTGTGATTGTACCTTTTCTACCTTTGATTCTTCCAGCTCGTTCATAGATACTAGCTAAATCGGAATAGAGATAACCTGGATAACCACGTCTACCTGGAACTTCTTCTCTTGCAGCACCTATTTCTCGTAAAGATTCTGCATAATTTGTCATATCTGTAAGAATGACTAGAAGGTGCATATCGCAATCAAAAGCTAGGTATTCAGCTGCTGTTAAAGCAAGTCTTGGAGTAATAATTCGCTCAATTGCCGGGTCATCTGCTAAATTCAAGAATAATACTACTCTATCGAGAGCACCACTCTTTTCGAATTCATTTCTAAAGAATTGAGCTTCCTCTGCAGTAATTCCCATAGCTGCGAATACTACTGCAAAATCTTCTTGTTGACCCAAAACTGCTGCTTGTCTAGCAATTTGAGCTGCAACTTCATTATGAGGTAGACCGCTTGCAGAGAAAATTGGTAATTTTTGTCCTCTAATTAAAGTAAATAATCCATCAATTGAAGATATCCCTGTTTGAATAAATTCTCTAGGATATTGTCTAGCATAAGGATTAATTGGTGAACCTGTTATGTGGCGTTCTTCTTTAGCGATAATTGGTGGTTGTCCATCAATGGGTTCACCACGTCCGTTAAAGATTCGTCCTAGTAAATCACTTGAAACAGGAAGTTTCTTTGTTTCTCCTAGAAATTGTATCGTTGTTTCATCTACATCCATTCCAGAAGTTCCTTCAAACATCTGAACTATTGCTAAATCTCTTGAGACTTCCAGGATTTGACCTGAACGTTCCTCACCTGATGGGAGAATTATTTTAGCAATTTCACCATATGAAACTCCTGCTTTCCCTTTCAAATCAACGAATAGCAAGGGTCCAGAAACTTCTACAGCAGTTTTAAAAATTCTTTTTGAGAGTATTTTAGAGCTAATTTTGGTAGGTGTTTGAGTCATTTCTTTTTCCTCCTAGTCTTTCTTCATATCAGTGAACATTCTACCACTGACCCTATCTACGATTTCATCACCATGCAAAGCATCTATTTCTGCTAACAAGCTGTTTAAATCAGTTTCCACATCATTTTTGGGGATATATTTCATTCTAGCAATTTTATCAATAATGGGTAAGTTCATCATTTCTGTAAGTTTTACGCCTTGATTGTAGAGCTCTCGCATTTTATCATAGAAATTAATTATTACTTTCAACATTAACCATTGTTTTTGAATTGTAGAATAACTATCAACATCATTGAAAGCATTTTGTTGGAGAAAATCTTCTTTAATCATTCGAGCTGATTCTAGAATGATTTTTTCAGATTCAGGAAGTGCTTCGGGTCCTACAAGCTGAACAATGTCTTCTAATTCTTTATCCTTTTGTAAGAGAGCCATAGCATTTGAACGATATTTGAGAAAATCTGGATCAATCTCCTTAGAAAACCATGGAGCTAACTCATTGATATAGAGGGTATAAGAAACCAAATAATCAATTGCGGGGAAATGTCTTCTAGCTGCAAGATCTTTACTTAAAGCCCAAAATACTTTGGTAATTCTAAGAGTGTTTTGAGTAACTGGTTCAGAGAAATCTCCACCCGGAGGACTTACAGCTCCTGTGATGGTTATGGAACCTTGTCTATCTGTAGAACCTAAAGTAGTTACTCTACCTGCACGTTCATAAAATTGAGCAATTTTACTTGCAAGATAAGCGGGATAACCAGATTCACCAGGCATTTCTTCTAAACGACCAGAGATTTCTCGCATCGCTTCAGCCCAACGAGAAGTGCTATCAGCCATTAAGGCAACATCATAACCCATGTCGCGGTAAAATTCAGCGAGAGTCATTCCAGTATAAACACTAGCTTCACGCGCAGCAACAGGCATATTACTGGTATTTGCAATTAATATCGTTCGATTCATTAATGGTTTACCAGTATTGGGATCGATAAGTTCGGGAAAATCTTCAAGTACATTGGTCATTTCATTACCACGTTCACCGCAACCAATGTAAACAACAATTTGAGCATCCGACCATTTGGCAAGCTGATGTTGGGAGACAGTTTTTCCAGTTCCGAAACCACCTGGAATAGCACTCGTACCACCTTTAGCAATTGGGAAGAATGTGTCAAAAATTCTTTGACCTGTTATGAGTGGAATAGTGGGCTCTAATCTTAGCTTAATAGGACGACCAAATCGTACAGGCCATTTCTGGAGCATTGAAATATCAATTTCGCTTCCATTATTTTTTAGTTTAACAATTGGATCGTCAATAGTATATTCGCCTTTTTTGATTATACTTGTAATCGTTCCTTGAACTCCTGGAGGAATCATAACTTTATGATTTACTACTGGACCTTCTTGCACGGTTCCAATAATATCTCCAGCTGTAACTTTTGTTCCTTTTTCTATGATTGGTTTAAAGGGCCATTTCTTAGTATGATCTAAGGGAATTGCAATAACTCCTCTGCGAATGAAATCATCTTTTGTTTTTTCTAGAATCGAAGGCAAAGGACGCTGAATACCATCATAAATTTGTCCAATTAAACCCGGAGCTAGTTCAGCACTTAATCCAGCACCTGTACCAATAACTTTTTCGTTTGGATAGATACCATCTGTTTCTTCATAAACTTGGATAGTACAGATATCTCCTTGGATCCTAATAATTTCACCAATAAGTCCTTCGTCACCTACTTTACAGACTTCATACATGGAGCTTCCAAGCATCCCGTCAGCTTCTACCACAGGTCCTGAGATTCTTAGAATTTTTCCAGTTTGCATTTTTGACACAATTCATAGCCTCATATTATTTTAAGTCAGTCCACTTATCTTTTTGAATATTCAAACATAAGTGTTTTTATACAAATGATTCTCAAAATCAACCTTTTTCAAATATTAGTCACATAAAAAAGCTTTGTTAATTGAATGAAAATAAAATAGAATAAAAAATATAGCAAAAGAAATGAAAAGAAGTAATTAAGTAGAAGGTTTAAAGAATTCGGAGAAAACATCCTCGTCTTCATCTTCTTTCTTCTTCTTCTCTTTTGATTTTTCTCTAGCTTCAGCTTGTGTTTCATCAGTTGATTGTGATGTTAGTGATTGAAACTCATCGACAACTGGCTGTTCTCCTGCACTACTTTCAATTACTTTACAGAAATCAGAATGAAGCTTGATGGGTATAGGGATTTGAGAATCGAGAAGCTCAACCGTTACTTCTTCTCTACTTATATCAATTCGGTTAATCTTTGCACGACTGCCTTTAAATGGACCACTTATGATTTCTATAATATCGTTAACATGTAATCCTTCAATGGTTGGCTTTGGTACAAGGAAACCTTCTAATTCAGTGATTTCAACTTCACCAACAACTTTGCTTCGAACATGTGGTATGCCAATTATTGCTTGGTCAATTTTATCTATTGTATCAGCTTCAATAAAGATATATCCACGTAAGGACTCAGGTATGAGTAAGGAGAAAACACCAATACTCTTAGTTTCGATCTTCTTTCGAATATGTTTTGCAATTGCTTTTTCTTGACCGATTGTTGCTCGAAGTGTCCATATAGTCATGCTTTATCATCCCACTAATCTTTCAACGGAATATCATTACTTTATTAATCTTTTTTTAGAACTTTTAAACTTCTACCAGCTCTCATTGTTTGCTAGCTTTTTGATGGAGTTTTTTTATTCTTAAAAAAATATAGGAATATAGTAATAAAGATATTTTGACTATAAACCGATTTTTTAAGTTCTATTAGGAAGAATTACTGTGAACAAGATATGAATGATGTAACCAACTAAGCCTATAAGTAGTATACCTATAGCGGTGATTCTTACTGTTAACCAAATTTCTTTTCGATCAGGTCTCTTGCTATGTACTAATAATCTTCTGCTACGACTAAAGAATTCTCCAATATTCATTCTTTACACTCCATGTTATTATTGTTCACATTGAGAATTATCAAGTAATTCAAACGTTAATCTGAAAAGATACAAATCACTTTAAAATCTTTTGTCTTCTTCTAACAATGAGCCACCTTCTCTTTTTTTGTTTTTTCGTTTTGTTGCTTCGTTACTTTTGTTCTTTTTAGCTGTTTCTTTGTTCTTTTCTTCCTACCTTTTCACCGCTCCACCTTTCTTCTTTGTTTTTCTTGTTACCGCGTTACTTTTGTTGGTCTTTTAATAATTCTTTTTACATTTTCTTTTATGTCCCCTTCCGATTCTTCTGCTCTTTCAGATTGGTATTCATACAGTTTCCCCTCTGCTGAGTAGTTTCCTAAGCACAAACTTTCCCGTTCCGAACTTCGTTTTCTTCGGTTTATGCTTGAACATTCTATTACAGGCGAACCTTTCCCTCTCTATACTGCTTCTGAGCTTGCTGTTCTTTTGAAGTCTTGTTGGGGTGAGTTGTTCTCTTCTATTAGTAGCAGTACCTTGCGTAAGCATCTCCTTCGTGGTAAAAGCTACGCTGAAAGTAAGTCTTATCCTTCTTCCCCCCCTCTCCATCTTTTCAGCAAAGGTCTTGTTCGTGCCTATCGTATTCCTACTTCTTCTGGTTATTCTTTACTTTACGGCTATCCCCGCAGTCGCTATCGTCTACTTCCTGAAAATTTCATTTCCACCACTCCCCCACATGATTATTTTCTCCAACAAATCTTGCAATCATTATGGTTTGATGTTCCTGACAGCTTCTTACATGTTTCTTCTGATTCTCTCTTGAAAATCCCACATTGGGATGGTAATGGTGAGTATGTTGCTGATATGTGTTATCGACTAACAGTTGCAAGCAAGGTTAGCTATATTTGGATTGAAGCTCATACTGGCTCTGAAGGGTATGATGAGTCTGTTTTCCTTAAACGTCTTTTATCCGCTGAAATAGCATTGCGAGGTCGCGGTGAGTATTTAGTTATTGTACCTTTCACTATTGATCTTGATACTGTTGCTGAAGCTATTCGAGTTTATAATAGTCAATCTTCTGTTCTTGATGGTACGAAACCGCTTCTTGCTTTACAATTAACGACCATAATCGACTATCGTCGTATTACCCACTGGAAACATCGGAAAGGATTGGTAAAACATAAAACTAAAGTGTAAATAAGTAAAATTACTTTTTATTTTATATAAAATTATCATTTTTTCAAAAATCAAAAAGATTTTTTAGGTAGAGAAATATTGGGATATTACCGACAATAGAAATATATTGAATAAATAGGTCAATATAATTCTTCTTTATTAAGGTGATTGGGATTGACAGATAATACATACAGAATAAAATTAAAAATTGGAGAAAAGGAATTTGAAGTTGAGGGTGATAAGGACTTTGTAGAAGAAAAATATAAAGAACTTATGGAATTATTAATTGATATTTCACCAAGTAATCAAGAGGAAAAACCACTCGAGAGTAAAAGTGAGCTAAGAGGAACAGAAACTCTTGTTGAATTTGTAAAAAGAAAGAACCCTAAATCATATAATGAATATGCTATAGTAATTGCACGATATTATGAGATAGAATATGAAAAAGAAGGGTATAGCATTACTAAAACTGATTTAGAAGAAGCTTTCAAAAATTTTCGAGACAAGCCAAGAAATTACACTGATGTTTTAAATCAATGTGTTAGAAATGGTTGGATGAGAGAAGCTGAAGAAAAATTGGGATTGAAATCATTCAATCTTACAGGGACTGGTGCATCTATAGTCAATAATATGCCAAAGGAGTAATTATATTGCCTAAAATTAAATTAAAAAGAAAAATGAATGAAATAGAAATTGAAGGAGAAATTGATTTTATTCAAGAAATGTTGCAAAAATATGATTGGTTTCTATCAGAAGATTATGTATTAGCTGATGATGTATTAGAGAATTTAGATAGTGAAATAAAACAAGATATGGAATTTGGGGACTTTTATGAGAAAATAAATCCTGAAAAGCAATTTGAGAAGATAATGTGCGCTGTATATTATCTTGTAATGTTTGATAAAATAAAAGAATTAAATCCTAAAGATATTACAACCATACTTGAACAAGTAAAAGAAAAAATCACTGGTATAGGTACTGTTTTAGATCGGTTGGTAAAAAACAAGAAGTTTCTTGCATTAAAAGAAAACAAATATGTTTTATTAAGAAAAGGGCAAAAAGAAGTAGAAAACTGGCTTAAAGGTGAATTATCATCAGATCAAAATTAATTACTAATTTATCTAATAGCATAACTATCGAAATTGCAGAAAGACTTGTGGATAATTATCTTGATTTTAAATCAAAAATATATATTAATGATTATTCAGTCTCTCTAACAAAAGCTGGTATATTTTTAGAAGAAGCTATGAAAAGCTTGTATTTTAGAGCTTACAGTATTATTCTTCCAAAAATAAACAACAGGGATGATTGGTTAAATAAAATAATTAATTCAAGTTTACCAGAAACTGAACGTTTACAATTGGCAAGAATAATCTATGGTGCTTATGAGATAAGAAACAGAAAAAAAGGTGCACATTCATCACTTATTGATCCAACTTTTCTTGATGTAACATATTTAGATAGTGTATGTTCATGGATACTGGGGGAATTTATAAGACTATATCATATCGATGATGAGAAAGAAATAATGAAAATAATTGACAAATTAATAGAACGTAAATTTCCGATTATTTTTGAAATCGAAGATAGTGTAATAATCTTAAAGGATGATTTAACAGTAGCAGATAAAGTATTATTAATTCTTTACAAAAGAGAGGAATGCACTGAAGATTATATAGTAAAACAGCTCTTAGTTCAACATACAAATGACTCACATATCAAAAAGAAAATACGAGAATTCATTAAAACAGCATCCATAGCTAAAAAGAGTAATGGGAATCTCATTTTAACTCCTAAAGGAATTAAAAAAGCAGAAAATATCAGAATTGAATATTATAAGATTGATATTTAAAAAATTCACTAATTTTCTTTTACTAATTCTCCATTGAACGCTTTGTGAAGAATAGATTGTTTCAAAGATTCAAGTTCTTGTGAGGTTTGTAGATTTATTTTAATTAATGTTATATAATAATTGTTAATTTTATTTAGGAAATTAATGACCTTCTCTTGTGTTAAAAAATCGATTTGTTTGTTTTTGAATGGAATAGGTACCTTTAGTTTCATTAGTCTTTGTGCATTCATATGAGGTTGTGCTCCTCCTTGTGGTGTTATTTGTTCCCAATACTGAGGGGATTGGAAGAAATGATAAATATACTCAGGTAATACTATATCTTTTTGAATTTGTACCCTAATTAAATAAGATGCAAAAACTGCTTCTTGTTCTATAGATTTAATGAAAAATGTTTTTCCGGTGGTAGCACCTGTTCTGGCAAAGAAAATATCTTCTTTTTTAATTCTATAATTATTAATATTGATATTACTTATCTTGCAATATGGTACAGTATTCCAATCAACAATTCCATTTTGGATGTCTGTTATACGAAGGAATTTTGGTCCAATTTGATTTGAATTAGCTGATGCTGTATATCCATATTGTGGATTGTCACTTATATCTTTTAAATTAACAACTCTACCTTCTTGTTGAATTTTTGAAAATATATCATAACATATTGACTTTAAAAAAACCTCTATTTTCATTATCTTTTTTAATCGTTCAATTTGTTGAATTTTGTAAAATAGTTCCTCTATCCTCTGAACGATTCTCTGCTGTAACTCCAAGTCTGGTTGCCCATTGGAAAAAGGAAGAGGAATTAGCAAATTTTGAAGAAAATTTTCTGGAACCCTTTGTTGTCCTACACTGCCTGTAAAATGTCTAACTGCTTCATCTCTAATAATTTGTTGTCTTAAAAATAATTGAATCCATTTAGCTAAAATATATTTATTTGGTCTAATAACATGATATTCTGTTGAACCAAAACCTAATTGATTTGTTAAATTATCAGTAATTACACATTTACCGTTTTCCATACAAGGTGTTATTCGAGCAAAAAGCACATCTCCTTCCCTGAAATATTTATACCCCTTTCTTCTAATTTCATCTATATTTATGGTGTCTTGTTGCACAATTGTTCCTGAATTATCATCAATGTAACTCATAGGAATAAAGGATACTTCAATATTTTTCTTTATATATTGTATTTCCTTTTTAGACGGATTGATTGTTGAAATATCCTTTAATTTAATTTTCTTCCAACCACAGAAATTTTGGGAATCATAATCTTTTTTTGTTACATTTGTGAAATCTTCAATTTTCTTCTGGTTCAAAATTAATCACTCTCAAGAATCCTTTTTACTTCTGTTAGAATCTGTTGTATTTCTTGTTCTTGTTTAATAATTTCTTCAACAATTTCTATTGGTTCTCGATAACTCACATCATTTGTTTTGTTTGGATTTCTTGCTGTTAAGTCGGAATCATTTTCCTTTATCTTTTCTACTGAAACTTTCCATGACCAGTCTGAAATTACTTGTTTTTGCCATGCCTTCCAAGCATCATCTAAATCTTCATCTAAGATGGGATTTGCTTTGGAATAATTTTTCTTAAGAACTTCTTCAGAGTAGCCAGCAAAATCATAATAGAAAATTTCTTTTGTTAAACCTTTCTTATCGAAGAACAAGAGATTAGTTTTGGGTCCTTGACCCGAGGGAGAAACATTAGCAAATGCACCTGAAGGCAAGCTGATAATTGTATGAAGATTATAATGCTGTAAGAGATCTTTTTTTGTGCTTACAAATGCTTTTTCAGACGAATTGAACAATATTCCTTCTGGAACCACTATTCCACATCGTCCATTGGTTTTCAGTTTCTTAATAACATACTGTAACGCTAATATCTCTGTTTTACTTGATTTGTATGGAAAGTTCTGTTGTATTTGCTTCCCTTCTTTTCCTCCAAAGGGGGGATTAGTTAGGATAATTTCAAACTTCTTATCATCAGGAATACTTCTAATATCTTCGTCAAGTGTGTTTGTTCGAATGAAATTTGGTCGGAGTAAATCATGTAATATACAATTCATAATTCCTATTAGATAAGGCAAAGGTTTTTTTTCTTGTCCATAGAAGGTATCTCTTTGTAATGCCTGATGATCCTCAACTGTTAGTTCTTTAGATTCTTTCATTAAGTGAAACGATTCAATAATAAAACCACCAGAACCGCAGAAAGGATCAAGTACTCTCTCTCCTATGCGTGGTTGAATTATTTTCGTCATAAGTCTTATAATTGGTCTTGGCGTATAGAACTCTCCTGCTACACCTGCTTCACGACCAAGTTTTAGGAGTAATTCTTCATATACTTGCGATAGAACATGGGAATCCTCTGTGCTGTCAAAATTAATGCTATTTAGTAAAACAATAACATCTCTAAGTGTGTACTGTGATTTCATTAAATTGCCAGTTAATTCTTGGAAGATATCTCTAATAAGTTCCTTTTCAGGTGAACCTTTCAGTACCTTTAAATAAGGGAAAAGTTTGGTATTAATAAATCCGATGAGAATTGGTTCATCTCTATTTTTCATAACTTGTAGCTCTGCTTCTGTGAAAAAAATCTCTAATTCATCATCTTTTTTTGCGGTCCAATTCGACCAGTGGTATTCTGGTTCAATGATCGATTCATACCTTTTTCCATCAAATTCTGCTTTAATTTTATTTCGTTTCTCAATATCCTCAAAGATTTTCAAGAAAATAAGCCAAGAAATCTGTTCAATGTATTGTAAAATACCTGTTGTTCCTGCATCAGTTCGCATAATTTTGCATGCTTGCCAAATCTTCCCAGCAAGATCTTTTCTATTCATGTTATTGTTACTCATTACTCAGCACCTGCACTTTCATATAATCCTCGTTCAATCATTTCTATAGATTCTTTAAGGTTCTCTATTCCTCCAAATTCTTCTATTACTCCTTGTAATCGTCCCATTTTATCAAAAGGTGGTACATCAAAGACTTCTGAACGAACAACTTGGTTGATTCCACCAGCACGATATTTTTCTAATAAAGTAAGAAGTATTAATTGTGCACCCGGACCCAAAGCATCTAAAACTTGCTTTTTCTTATTTAGGAAAGCTTGTAGTCTCTCATCTCGAGTTAGTATTGGCGCACCAAACGCTATATGGGCTATTGCATCAAAAGCATCTGCATCGGGCATATGTAATATGCTTGCTAATAATTGTGGATGAATCGATTCTTTTCCTAAATCAGTTAAGAATTCATCTCGCTTCTTTCGGTCTAACCAAATCTTATTCAATGTTTCAAGCGATGTAACTCTTTCAGTAATACCTTTTCGTGAATACTCTTTATATTCCGCATCTGTTAAGGTCAATCCCGTTGAAGCTATGAAGATATTTGTCTCTTCTGCTATATAGACTTCAACTCCTTCTATAACGATTTTTTCTCGCACAGGTCTTTGTGGTCGAAGTTCTATAAGGATTGGTTCCATATCCTCTGTTGGGGTGATAGTCAATTCACGAGTACGATAATCTCCTTTTGTGATTGTGATTGTTACAGGTGAATGTGCTAATTGTTCAAGTCTGAAAAAACCATTCTTGTCACTTAAAGCATTTCTTTGAATATTTGGTCCCAATTGTGCTTTTACTCTCACACCAATAACTGGTTCTGCTGTTTCTGAATGCATTATATAGCCCTCAATTCTAAGATTAAAGGGACCTGCTACTAATCTTTCTGGTTCAGCTTGAGAGGGATAATCCCATTCGTCCAATAATCGAGTAGCATTCACATAATCTATTACTCTGAAGAAATACTTTCCAGATGCTTCATCTATCCTGCACCCTCGTCCAAGATGTTGTTTAAAGTACACTTTCGAACTTATCGGTCTTAGAAAGACAAGGTTTCTAACTGAAGGAACATCTATACCAGTTGTTAACAAATCTACCGTTGTTGCAATTACTGGACTAACTTTCTCTGAATCTTTGAATTTTTCAAACATTTCTTCAGCATTGCTTTCAATGGCAACTATACGTGTAGCATAATCACTATATCCAAGATGTGCAAAGTGGTTTTGCAATTCTTTAGCTACTAAAGCAGCATGTTCGGTGTTCACACAAAAGATGATAGTCTTTTGTTCGGGACCAAAATTCTCAAATTGTTTTGCCAAATGTTCGCAGATTTCTTTTGTTCTATCAGGTAGTGCTATCTCTCGTTCAAAACTTTCAAGTTGATAATTATCCCGTAGCTCAACATCTTCTGGAATATAGATTTGTGCTCCTTGGTGAATTGCTTCTTTAATATTTAAGCCATCTCGACCAATATTTGTAAAGATTCTATAAATTTGATATGGAGATAAAAATCCATCCTCTATACCATCAGCCATACTATAGGAATAAACTGGTTCACCAAAATATTGGTAAGTGTCAATATTATCACTTCTTTTCGGAGTAGCAGTCATACCTAATTGCACAGCACCACTGAAGTATTCTAAGATTTCCTTCCATGTACCATATCCTGATCGATGACATTCATCAATAATAATTAGATCAAAGAAATCTGACGGATATTCTTGATATATTCTTTTCCTTTCATCACCAGAATAGAGTGCTTGATAAATACTGAAATAGACCTTTCGAGATTTTGATGGTTTATCATCGGGGATAAGTTGTCGTGCTTCTTCAAATGGTGAATATTCATTGTAAGCTTGATTTCGTAAGAAGTTCCTGTCTGCAAGGTATAAGATTTTCCTAAAGTAATTCGTTTTTAACAATAACCATACGATTTGGAATGCAGTAAAGGTTTTCCCAGAGCCTGTTGCCATTGTTAAAAGAATACGTTTATCTCCTTTGATGATTGCTTCTAATACCTTCTTGATTGCATTTTCTTGATAATATCGAGGAGTTTTTTCATGCTTAGTGTAATAATCATATGATAAAGGTTTGATATCTTTATCTTGTGTAAAGGTGAATCTCATGTACCGATTGAAAAGCTCATCCGGTGTGGGAATTCTGTCAATAGTCTGTTGTTTATTAGTAGTAAAATCAAATTCCTCTATTTTCAAACCATTTGTTGAATATGCAAACAAACAACCAATCATCTTCGCATATTCTTTGGATTGTTCCATACCATCTAACCAAGAAGCACCTTCTTCTTTTGCTTCTACAATTGCTATTGGAAAAGTTGGCTTATAATACAGGATGTAATCAGCTCGTTTCAGTTTCTCTCTTTTTCCGTATTCATTGATTATTTTTCCTGCTGTTATGTTCACTTCTCGCTTAATTTTCTCTCCTTTCCACCTACTTGTTAATAGGTGTTGCTCAATTAATTCTGCCCTTGTATCCGCTTCATTTCTCATGCTTTCTCACTCTTTTTTAAGAACCAAGTATCTACTTGTTTCCTTTTCCTTTTGAATAGTTAATTCGACACTTCAAATCAAGTTAAGTAGTAGATTAAAGTATTTAATAATTATGAATGATGATATACTAATGGAGTTATTAATAATGGTTACTTTAGATGAATTCAAAGCTGCAAGAGAAAAAGAATTGAAAAAAAAATATGAGCTATTTGTTTGGTTAAAAAAGAAAGAACAAGAATATAATATCGAAAAAGTAGTTCCAAGGGATTTTAATACTATACCATTATATCACAATGCAACCTATGCTTTTATCAATGAGTGCTATTTAGCATCCATTTTAGCAATTGGATCTGCAATAGAACAATTCCTTCTTTGGCAAGTAATAAAGCAATCAAAATTGCATGAGAGAATGTTTCGAAAAGATTTTTACAAGCTAATTCAATCTCAATTATCAGAAGAATTAATTAAAGAATTACAAAATTTTCTTACAATTTGTCGTGATGAAGTTGCCCATCCAAAAACTCGACAACATTTCTCCGCATTGGGATTACCTTACAACCTTAAGGAAGGGGATTTCGGTGGTCCTGATGTTGAACCTATAACCTTATACATTGACTCTAAAAATAGATTAATTATTGGGTATGAGTGTGCTATAAAAGGATTGGAACTTTTTATGAAAATAGTACGATTTATAATTGATAAAAAGACGAAGGTTTAAAGGACTTATTTCCACTTCTCTTTATCCCATTTTGAAGCAGCATAATTTATTTTTCGAGGAATCTTGATCGTTTCTTCACAATCGGGACATTTCAGATAGAACCAGAGAGCTTCTCCCTTCTTGAAAACGAATAATTTGAATTTATTACATTGCACACAAAAACGAAGAATGCTTAGTTCTTTTTTAAGTTCCTTTAAATCTTCTTCTTTCTTCCATTTTCTAAAAAATATTAATGTTATTTTTCTAAGCATTTCATTGGTTCCAAACATTACGTCTCTTCATGTTATTGATGTTACATCATTGAAATTGATTCGAAAATTTTTCAATAATTCAAAAAACAACAGCAATTGGATAATTTTCTGAAGAAATTACTATTCTTTACTACTTTTTTTTATTGTCTAATCCCAATACTCTAAGTTTCCGACATCATTTAACAGGTGATAAATCAACAGAGGTTAACTGATTGATGTATAAGTTGAGTTCTTCCATCTTCGTACACTTTTGCAAAGGTGAAAGATCAATCGATGTGAGATTATTAACTAAAAGACGAATTTTTTAGTAATTCAGTGCAGTTTTTCAATGGTGTAAGATCGATTGCAGAAAGCTGATTACTTCCCAAGTCAAGGACTCTCAATTTTGTACATTCTTCTAAAGGTGAGAGGTCAATGTTCTCTAAATTAAAATCATTTTAGGGTATTTTATCATCCAGAAAAACCTATAGCATAGAAAGATTTGGTGACTTAAATTCCAAATTACATTTGTATATTTTTGTAAGAAAACTCTAATAAACTAATTCACTACTTGATTAAGTATTAAGAATCATAAGGTATGAAGAATTTTGAGTACAATAGAAGAAAATGCCATTTCATATATTGAGGAATTTATAAATTCAACAGACATTGAAATTCGAAAAAGTGCTCTCCAGAAACTTGCTCAATTACTTAGTGGACAACACAGAGCAAATGAATTATTTCCAGTTATAAAAAAAATAAATGGCTTTGTTCCTGTACTTGTTTCAATTATGAAAAATAAAAACGAGTCTGCAAGTCTAAAAGAATCAATTTTTAGATTCTTTAAAAAAAATACTGCATATTCTGAAGTTTATCAAGGATTAAAGGAAATATTTCTACAATGTATAGATGAAAATTATCTTAGCATTCATGCATGCGAAGAAATGATGCAGTATAATGATAAACTCGAAGAATCAAAGGAGTTTTTCATAGGTGCATTAAGTTCAGAAAAAGAATGCATTCGCTTATTGGCTGTGAAAGCCATTTCTATATGGCCACAAACTCGTCAAAAATGGGATTATACTTCCTTATTTTCTTGGGTGGTCAAGGAAGATAAATCGCTCATAATTCGTGATTTAGCTTGGCATCGTTTGGAAGGAAAGGATCAAATTACAAATAAACTTATCCCGT
>Ga0307378_10005274_pt1 | contig 18058 bp, 14 predicted proteins | sample UN1MG_FD_202238 | JGI IMG/M metagenome (GOLD analysis project Ga0307378, IMG submission 202238) | Soil microbial communities from Risofladan, Vaasa, Finland - UN-1 | ecosystem: Environmental > Terrestrial > Soil > Coastal area > Acid sulfate soil | place: Finland: Risofladan, Vaasa | collected... | reverse complement strand
GAAGGGCCCGCTAAAGGCGTAGTTTTGGAAGTGAAGAAAGAAAAAGGACAAGCCATAACGATGGATGTCCTAATTTACGATGGAGTAATCAGAAAAGGCGATGAATTCATTGTTGGTGGCTTAGAGAATCCTATTAAGTCAAAAGTAAGAGCATTACTCCTGCCGAAACCTTTAGATGAGATAAGAGATCCTAGACAAAAATTTGATTCAGTAGACATAGTAAGTGCGGCAGCGGGTATTAAAATACTCGCGCCTAATATAGATGATGTTGTTGCTGGATCTCCATTTAGAGGTATTGGTGATCCTTCACAAGAAGAAACTGTATACAACGAAATAAAATCAGAAGTAGAAAGTATTCGAATTAAAACAGATAAAGCAGGCGTAGTGTTAAAAGCAGATACTTTAGGTTCTCTTGAAGCATTAGAAAATCATTTCACAAAGAATGGTGTAAAGATAAGTATTGCTGATGTAGGTTCAATTAAAAAAGAGGATATTATGAATGCAAATTTAGTTAAAAGTCTCGATCCATATTCAGCAGCCGTTTTAGGATTTAATGTGGCTATTCTACCAGACGCAAAAGAGCAAGCTATAGCAGATAATATTAGAATTTTCACGAATAATGTCATTTACAGACTATTGGAAGATTATATAGAATATGCGGAAATACGAAAAGCAGAGGACACCGCGAAAGGATTAAGCGAATTAGTCTTACCTGCAAAACTAAAAATGATTCCCGATTTCATATTTAGAAACTCAGATCCCGCGGTATTTGGAGTACATGTTGAAGCAGGTACTTTATATCCCAAAGTAGCATTAATTACTGCTGACGGAAAGAAAGCGAGAAGAGTTCACCAAATTCAAGATAAAGGTAAAACTCTAGAAAAGGCTGTAAAAGATTCCGAAGTCGCGATATCGATTCGCGGCATTGAAATAGGGAAAGATATCGATAAAGACGAAACTTTATTCGTTAATGTGCCTGAATCTCATGTAAGGCAGATCATGGGTAAATTCCTAGATGAATTAACAGCTGATCAAAAGCAAGCATTACGAGAATACATTATCCTCCAGAGATCTATACAACACCCATGGTGGGGTATGTAGCATTCCTTAGTATCAATTTCTTTTCAGATAATTTCTTCACATATTTTTATTCCATTTACTTCGGCAAATAAATCACTCATAATAATAATTATTTATCCTTTCAAATTTTAATCTTACTTAATTTTGTTTTTTAAAGATTAAGAATTTCAGAATTATATAATTCTTAATTATTGACACTGAGTTTTGGTAAAAGTAAGATGTAGATACATTTTAAAAATTAAATTAAAAAAAAAAGGCTGTTGAAGTTATTCTTCTAAGGCTTTTTCTAGCGAGAAAAGTTCGCGAAGATCCTCATATAATTTAATATATTTCAGATAAACATTATTATATATTTCCACATTTAATTCATTTGGATTATATTTCTTCTTAATTGATACCATTTGACTTGCTGCGTCTTCAATACTAGAATAGATTCCAGCACCTTTTCCAGCAAATATGGCAGCTCCAAGGCATGCGGCTTCTTCATTTGTAGTTCTAACAACTGTTTTTCTTGTGATATCTGCTTTAATTTGATTCCATACATCACTTCTAGCGCCACCTCCTAAAACCCGAATTTCATTGACATCTATTTTCAGATCTTCAATTATGTCTAAATTTCTTCTCACAATAAAAGCAATAGCCTCCATAATAGCTCTCGCAAAATGTGCTTTCTCATGTTTTAATGTAAATCCATAAAATACACCCCGAGCTTTGGGATTATCTTCAGGAGCCATTGCTCCTTGTAGATGAGGTAACATCACTAAGCCATCACTCCCAGCAGGTATTTTATCAACCATCTCTGTGATTAAATCATAAGCATCTGTTCTTTTTTCTAGGGCAGTTTTCATTACATCCGCAAAGAATTTATCTCTATACCATCGAAGTACCATTCCACCAGTTGTAAAAGTATGAAACATATATCTTTTTGGAAGACCATGATAATGGACTGGCATTCGTCTCTGTTCATCGAAAGTTGGAGTTGCTTTATCTTGAGTTGCACAAATTGCTAATGCTGCTCCAGTATTTTCTGTAAAAATACCCGGTTTTACATTTCCAACTCCTATAGTACCACATGCTTGGTCAAGTGCGCCCATGGAAACTACGACATTTGAAGCCAGTCCCAAATCTTTCGCAACATTCTCAGTAATATTTCCTACAGCTTCTCCAGAATATTTAATTTCTGGTAATTGTCCATGAGAAATACCTAGATAATCGAGCATTTCATCCCACCACTTCTCTGTTGTAATGTTCCAATACAATGTAGAGCAAATCAATGAGCCTTCACATGTGAATTGTTTCGTAAGACGCCATATAAGATAATCTTCTACTAATAGTACCTTATATATTTTATTAAATATATCAGGTTCGTTATTTTTTATCCATAAAAGCTTTGTTGCTGGCCAAGTTGGAACAATTGAAACTTGTCCTGTAATCTTATAGACCGTTTCGTTTGGAAATTGTTGAGAAAGAATTTCAGCTTCTTTTTGAGCTCTATTATCCATCCATGAAATAGCATTTCTAAGTGGTTTGCCATCTTTATCAATTAATATAAGCGTTTCCCCTTGAGCAGATAGACTGAAAGCTTTGATATCTGCTGGTTTTACTTTAGATACATTTAACACATCTTTGATCCCTAGTTTAAATGCTTCCCAAAATTTTTCTACTGGCAGTTCTACTGCTAATGCGGTCGGTGTTAATAACGAATATTCATGGGTTGAAATGCTAATTAAGTTGCCTTGCGTATCAAACAAAGAAATCTTTGAAGCTGTTGTTCCAGCATCTAATGAGAGGATATAGTCCCCGATTTTTATCACCTATTTTTCGTCAGGTGGAGCCAATGACCAAACTATTAATGTTGGTTCATCAAATTTATTAATTAATTTATGAGGTTCCTTAACTGGTATTACCACAGCATCTCCTTTGCTTAGCTCAATCTTTTCCTCTGAAAATTCGACTATTACTTTACCTAACGCACAATAAAAGACTTCTTTACCCTTATTATGTCCGAGATCCACTGCGCCTGCTTTTCCTGGTTCTAAATAAGAGGATCCAAATTCCATTTCTTCATCCTCACGATATAAGTGGCATAATTCGTCGTCTTCGTACCACTTTTTAGCTTCGTTTTTTCTAATAATTTTTATTTTGCTAATTCTCATCACCTGTATTGTAATAAATTAAATAAAAAAAAAAAATTAAATATACTTTTTACTACTTTTCAACTTTTTCTAAACGTTCTCTCTTTTCTGCATGTAGCTCCTTAACTTTTTCGTGTATTTCAGAAACGTATTCTTTATTTAGAGGGTAAATCATTAAGAATACTATTAGTATAAGCGAAAAAACTGTAACCAATGCAATCATACCTATTCTGATACCAATGTCCATGAATGGAGGATCTGGTAAAAGAGGATCGTAACCAATAAACACTTCTAAAAGGATAAATATAGCAAATCCAATAACGACTAAAGAGAGCTTTTCGACCATGATTATAAAGCCGAAGTAAGAGCCTTCCCTCCTCAAACCAGTTTTTAGTTCATCCTCATCAACTACGTCACCCATCATTACTTCTCGAGCTACCAAGATTCCAGAGAAAGCTATCCCTGTGAAAAATCCCCATAATGAAAGCCCAATAATCTCCGTAATAAAAAATACAGGTATATAGGATAAGATCACTAACATTGTACAAAAGCACATTGTTCTCTTTGGCCCATAACGAATATAAATTTTTTTCCAAATAGGAAAAAATATAATAGTCGCAAGCATATTAGGAAGCATTATTAATGCAACAATTTCTAGATCCATCCCGAGTGAATGTGTAAGGAAAAAAGGAGATATCGCACTCATCCAACCAAACATGCACCAAGTCATTAAATCAATACCCATATACGTGAGAAGAGATTTATTTTTTAGTGTCATTTTTATCGATTGAAATATGGGTTTTTGTTTCTCTATAGCGAACTCTTTACGTTCTTTAATTCCTAGCAATGAAATCAGAAATGAAATTGTAAACAGTAAACCTAGAAGGCTTCCAGCCCATGTCCATCCTGCAGTTTCACCAAACATATCAGAGAAAATTTCTTGGATGACTGGAAATATTCCAACTGCTAAAGCACCACCCAACATAGCAAAAATTTGTCTATAAATCACAACCGAAGCCCTTTCCTCTGTAGATTGCCACATTTCAGGGAATACAGCAAACCAAGTCACCGCTGCCATACTGTAAGCAAATTCGTATCCTGCAACTGCTATTAGCATGTAAATAAAGATAAGCATCTGATCTCCTCCTGCAGGAGCCCCCCAGATAAGAATGTAAAACAATAATGAAAGTGGAGCTCCTACAACTATCCATGGTTTTCTGCGTCCCCATTTAGTGTGGGTTTTATCTGATAACACGCCAACAATAGGATCATTAATTGCATTCCAGACACCGTATGATATCATAAAAATTAATGAAGCTAACCCAGCATCAAGAAACACAACATCAATAAGAAAGTAAAGTAAAAAGGTGCTTATTATTGAATATGACCCCGTATCGGCTATAGAACCTATACCATACGTTAATTTTTGAAACCTACCATTTGAATCTTCTGACATTTATTATTAACTCCTAAATTTTTTAATTTTTTTTTTTAAACTTTTAATTCGACATAATAAAACTAAATTTATTTAATTAATTTTAAAACAGCTTTAATGTTATCCGCATGTGAACCGTCTTGGACAAATCTTTTATCAAAAATAGCCCCTCCTATCGTAAACGCCCACACATTTAATTCTTTCATTTTTGTCACTTGTTCATGGGTTTTTATACTCCCTGCAACGATTAATGGCGTTTTCATAACTTTCATTACTTTTATTATTAACTCCTCTACATTTACAGTAGCATGACGGTAAGCCAAAAGATTTATTCCGTCAACTCCTTTAGCTTCAACTTCTTTAGTGTCATTTTGTATTTCCTCAATGGTACCTCTTAGAATACAAGGATGATCTATAACCTCTCCGATATATGGCATGAATTTTATTGGTTTTCCTTTAATGAAGTTTAGGGTAGCATCAATATAAGGTTTCATGGTACCTATTAAATAATCAACTCCTAATTCTAATCCTACTTTAGCAGATTTAACTGATTCTTCTTCCGAATCAGATACAACTTCTAGAAAGATTGTTTTTTTATCTTCTTTCATAATTTTTACTAAAGTCTTATATTCATCAATTTCCAAGCCAATATTTTTGAATCCTACAAAATTTAAATCTGAAATATCTCTAATTCCTTTATAAACCTCTATCGCATCTTTTCTGGTTACATCGTTATATGTTAACATAAAAATTAATTCAGTCATATTATATCACGTATTTAGACTTTTTTTTATATATTTCTTAATAAAAAAAAATATAGAATTTGTTTTAATTTTTATTCCGTTTTTTCTTCTTCTATGATTTTATCTACGAAAGCAAATGCCCGACAAGGAGATCCCCCAATTCCCATAATTGGGAGCGGAGAAACAATGAAATAAGCCCTTTGATTGCCAATCTTCTCTAAATTAGTTAACATTTCAACCACAGGAAGTTTCCTTTCATGAAGGGCCATGTGTCCCATTCCTCCATATATAATAGTATGATCATTTGTCCCAATCATTTTTATCTTTCTTCTTCGCATTAGGTACATACAAGTTTCTTTTGGAATAATAGGAATATCAGGAATATCAAGTCGAGTATGAAAGAAAACAACATCTCCATTTTCGATGTGAGTGTTGTTTCTTTTTTCCCATTCTTCAATATCTGAAGGTTTGACTTGTGGACCAGATACTGACAATCTTTCTAATCGATCCATAATAACATCAGGATCAGTCTCTCTTTTTTCTTTTCCTACAAATGTTAAATCAATAGCATACCCAAAACCACATAAATCTTCTAATGGTACATCTCCTATACTATATTTCATTTTCTCGGGAATCTCTGTTGCCCCATGGACGTATGAATGAATTGCAATTTCAAGATGTGTCCCTGCATGACTCCACATCGTTAACCATTCACACATACATCGATCAGCCATAAAAATATAAGGTTCTACTTTAATCTGTTCTTCTGGTATATATGCGGGAGGAATTGAACCTCTTGCGTGCTTCCATTCCGATTCTTTAGCATGGTTTGGATCCGTAGGATCCATCATTATTGATAAATCAACTATTTTTTTATTTTCTAAATCAACCATTTTTATATCCACCTTTTTAATTTATAAGTATTTAAATCATCTTCTTAAAATCATTCCACCGGTTACGTTAATTGCTTGTCCAGTAATATAATCTCCATCTTCTGAAGCTAAAAAGGCTACCAGATTTGCTACATCCTCAGGTTCTTCAAGACGGCCAAGTGGTATTCCAGAAAGATATTGTGATTTCACTAAATCTTCGCTTATTCCTTGAAGTTCAGCCCACCATTTTACTTCTCTTTCTTGCATCGAAGTTTTAACTAACCCTGGACAAACGCCATTAACTTTTATAGTGGGAGCTAACTCCAATGCAAGAGCTTGCATATATGCAAGAAGAGCTGCTTTAGAACTATTATAATGTGCATATAAAGGACTACCACATTTTCCTGCCATACTAATTGTGAAAATTATTTTCCCTGATTCTTGGTTTGCCATTATTTCAGAAACTGCTTTTGAAACAAGGAAACCTCCTTTTGTATTTATATCCATATTAAAATCGAAATCCTCTTCTGTGATGTCTATGAATTTTGCCATTCTTGAAACTCCAGCATTACTTATAACTATGTCAATTCGACTAAATTTTTCAAGAGTTTTATCTACCAAATTTTTTACACTTTCTTCATTAGCAACATCAGTTTTAATGACAAGGCTTTGATGTCCAATTTTATTAATCTCTTTAGCGACTTCATTAGAATTCTCTTCATTAATATCAGCTACCACAATTGTAGCACCCTCTTGAGCAAACCTTATAGCAATGGCCCTTCCGATGCCCGTCCCAGCTCCAGTAACTATAACGATTTTATCTTTTAATTTCATTTGAGTCAACTCTTTAACCTCTTTTTTGTTAATATATTTCTTATATTCGTTAACTCATCGTCAATGATTCCAATATTTTGCCCATTAATTATTAACGAATCATTTAATGCTAAAAATAAGGCTATTTGAGCTACCTGTTCCGGATCAATTAAATCCATCATTGGTGAAAATGTATAGGCAACACCTCTTATTCTTTCTGGGTCTTTTCCTTTAAATAACTCACCATTTTTGATCGCAACAGCTTCTATATATGGGGCAATTATATTATTTGTACGAATGTTATCAGTTCTCAATTCCAAAGCCATGGTGCTTGATAAATTCATCAAAGCTGCTTGGCTTGCTGAATACGCAGAGATTTGATCTGTTCCTGTTACCCCCGCTGTTGAGACTAGATTTATAATTATCCCCCCATTCCCTTGTTTTATCATTTGTTTTGCTACAGCCTGATTTAAGAAAAATACACTTTTAAAATTGAAATCCATTTGATAGTCCCATGTTTCTACATCTAATCTAGACACTTTTGCTACTATACATGTACTCAATGCGTTAATAATACCGTCAATTCTATTATCAAAATTATTAAGTGTTTCATTTACTAATCTTAATGATTCTACCAGGGATAATGGATTATATTTTAGGCAAACAGAATTTCTTAATTGAAGATCTGGTTTTTCTATGTCAGCTAATATCAAATTAGCATTATTTTCCGAGAATAGTCTAGCAATAGCATTTCCAATACCTTCAGCAGCGCCAGTTATAATGAAGACTTTATCATCAAGTTTCATTAATAAAACCTTTAATCTATTAATTTTAAGTTTTAAAAAGATTAATATAAAATATCTTAATCGAATTAATAAATCTTGTCTTAAAATCAATTTTAAGTAAAATTATATAAATATTCTCAAGACGAGATATGAAGATCTTTTTAAAACTTAAAATACCATTATTATACTTCTTTTTCAATACACAATAAAAAATAAAATAAGATTAAATTATTTAAATTAAATTGAAGAATATAAGAGGATTTAAACAATATCAACATTTTGTTTTTAAAATTGAGTAAATAAATGAATAGTTCTCAATTTAGACTATATAATCAATATTGGATTATTTTTCTAAGTTACAATCGGACTTAAAACTGATTTTAACTAAATCTTTAAATATTTTATTATCATCAATTCTTTTTAGTATATAATAAAAAACAAAAAAAAGAAGATGAAAAAAATGGTTGATGAAAATTTAGCGAAAGATTTAGTAAAAATGAAAGAAAATGGTACCATGAGTGAAGATCCAAAAAATATGCTTAAACTTATGGAACTTATTAAGCAGGTTTCATTAGAAAATGAAGACTTGATAGAAGAATTAAAAAATATGGATGAAGTTCTAGCTCAGATGGTTATAACCGACAAGGATTTTAAATGGTGGATTAAACTTGGCGATGGTAAGTTCGAATATGGTGAAGGTGAAAATAAAGATGCTTCTTTTTCTATGTTATCTGGTTGGAAAACATTATCAGGAGTTATGACAGGAGAGATCGATGGTACTGTAGTGTATATGTCTGGAGACCTTAAAATGGAAGGCAATGTTCAAGATACTATGGCTTTTGGAGATTATTTTCAGTTCGCTATGGAAATTTTAGAAGAACTTGGTTATTGGGGAATGTAGTAAGAAATGGACAATATATAATCACATCTTTTAAAGTAAATTATAATCCCGTAAATACTGTAATCCCAAATTGAGGTAATATAAATAATGAAAGGCTTATTTGGAAAGGTACTCTTGATCGATCTTTCAAATGAAGAATTTGAAGAAATGGAGTTACCAGAACAGATTTATCGAGAATATATTGGTGGTTATGGATTAGCTGCAAAATTAATTTATGAAAATACCCCCAAGAAATATGACCCTTTAGGGTACGATGCGGTTTTTGGTTTTTTCCCTGGATTGTTAACCGGAACCCCCGCTCCAATGACTGGACGTTTTATGGTTGCAGGAAAGTCACCCTTAACAGGCACTTGGGGAGATTCTAATTGTGGAGGATATTTTGGGCCTGAAATAAAAAAATGTGGATATGATGCTATACTAATCAAGGGTATGGCAACATCCCCTAAATATCTCGCTTTAATTGATGATAATAAACAAATTTTTGAAGCTGATGAAATATGGGGTTTAGATGTAGTTGAAGCAGAAGAAAAATTAAAAAAAATACATGGTAAAGTTCAAACTGCGATTATAGGTTCTTCGGGCGAAAAATTAAGTTTAATATCTGGGATTGTTAACGATAAAGCAAGAATTGCTGGCCGGTCTGGATTTGGAGCGGTTATGGGTTCTAAAAAATTAAAAGCAATAGTTCTCAAAGGAAATAAGAAGCTTGAAGTAGCAAATAAGGAGTTATTGCTTTCACTTACAAAAGAATATAACGATAGAATAAACTCTGCACCTCTTGGTGTTATAACTGCTTATAAAACACAGGGAACTACTTTCGGAAATATGATCTCTTTTCTATCCGGAGATACTCCTGTAAAAAATTGGGGGGGAACAAAAGAGGATTTTCCTAATATAATTAAAATTTCTGGAGAAGAAATTGATAAATATAAACAAAAATCCTATAATTGTTTTTCATGTCCAATTCATTGTGGGGCAATAATAAAAGTACCAGAAGCAGGATTAGAAGAAACATATCGCCCAGAATATGAAACTTGCGCAAGCTTTGGGTGTCTCTTAGTTAATGACGATTTAATGTCTATCTTCTTACTAAATGATTTGTGTAATCGTGCAGGAATAGACACTATCTCTACAGGCGGTACAGTTGCCTTTGCAATTGAATGTTTTGAAAACAATTTATTATCAAAAAATGATACAGATGGAATAGAATTAAAATGGGGTAATTCAGGAGCTATCATAGAATTAGTGAAAAAAATTATTAAACGGGAAGGCTTTGGAGATATTTTGGCTGATGGTTCAAAAGTCGCATCTAAGAAATTAGGTAAAGGTGAGGAATTTGCTATTCACTCATTAGGACAAGAGTTAGGCATGCATTCTCCTAAATATTATAAAAGTCTAGGAGCATCTTATGCATTCGATCCAACCCCAGGAAGACACACTTCTGCTACACTAGACATGTTTGTACAAGGTCCAATACGAACCCCTAATGGCCTATTTGAAGGGATTACATTTCCAAAAAAATTTAAGAGAAAAGGAGAAGAAGATCGATACGAGGCAGAAAAAATAGTTGCTGCGATTTATCAATTCACTAATTGCGTAGGATTATGTCAATTCGCTTGGTTCATGCAAAAATATCCTTTATTTGAATTAATTAAAGCAGTTGTAGGATGGGATTTATTTTCCCAAGAAGCGATAAAAATAGGTCAAAGAATACAGACATTAAGACAAGCTTTTACTTTACGTGAAGGAGTAAATCTCATTAATAACAAATTGCCTGATAGAACTTACGATATGAATTATTTAGAAGATTATAAACGCTATTGCGAAAAAATTGGATGGAATCCTGAGAATGGTTATCCGAAAGTGGAAACTTTAAAGAATCTTAATTTAGAGTATGTGATAAAGGATCTATACTAACAATTCTATTTTATTTTTTCTAATTTCTTAATTTTTTATTTCCAACTACTTCTCTAAAATATTTAATTAAAAAAAAAAAGAAACATAAAATGTAAAATTAATTAGATTCTTAAATTAGAATTTTTTCGTCATCCACTCTCTTAATGAATTCAATTAAAATTCTATAACAATTCCAAATATTATTGAAATCTAACTTATCAATCGTGTCATTTAATGTATGATAATGTGTAGCAAAACCTTTTTTAGAAGATCCAACTAGAGAACAAGCTTTAATACCATTTCTGGAATATGCCATTGAATCAGTAAAAAACATGACATTGCCGACATTATGGGGTATGTTTAATTCAGCTGCAATTTTTGATAATTCATCACCCAACTCTTTACTGAGTTCGACAATGGATCTTACCTCAACAACATCAACCTTTAATTCTGAATCTATACCACCGACCATATCAATGTTTATGACATATGCATCTCTTAATTCGCCTAAATACTTTTTGGAAAAATGTTTACTTCCTCTATCTCCTATTTCTTCACATCCATGAGAGACTAGCCATATTTCTGTATTTTTTAATCCTTCCCCTTTCTTTAAAAACTTGGCTATTTCAAATATAATTGCAGTTGATGTTAAATTATCATCTGCTCCCATAACTGGATCTCTTGATACGCAGTTAATCGCAGTAAAAATTAAAATCGGGAATGAAACAGTTTGAATAATTAGAACCACTAAGTCTAATTGTGAAAAAAATAGGTAAGGAATGGAGAGAAAATACAAAATTAATTTTAAGATATAAACTCCTACCATAAAAAAGCTAAGCATAATTGGTAATGACATAAAACCAGTGAAAAATTTAGGCCATTTTTTTAGAATTGGGAATTCCCAATTAGAATCGTGATGCCCTCCAATAACAACGATTCTTTTAGGGGTTTCTTTTGGTTTAAATCTTGCATAAACATTAGTAGACTCCTTTTTTTTAAATATAGGATCAATGAATTCAATATTTCGTATCAAATTAGTTTGAATAACTAACACTGAAAAGAGCATCAAACCAAAACAAATTAGTAAGAACACTATATCAGGGTAATAAAAGTATATCCAATATGAGATAGTCGCAATCATTAAATTAATCATTGGAATTCTGAATGCAGCTCGGTATGACCCTGGGTGGCAATAAAATTTCTCAATTCCAGTATATTCAGTATAACTTTTAAAATGATTTTCTATATAGGTTGCACATTCAGCTTCTTGTTCACTACAAGGGGCTCTTGGACCTACTTTTTCACATATATCTTGGATAGTGAATCTCATATCTTCCTTAATTTTATTAGCATCTTGCACCTCAATTCAATCCTCCTTAAGTGTAAATTTTATTTTAATTTTTTTATTTTTTCAAAAATCTTCCTCAAAGAAAACTTTTCAAAGAGTAATTGATTTATTTATATTAAGTTATAATGATAATATTAATAAAAGTTGAGTTAAAATCAATCCTAACTAAATTAATATCTATTCTTTCTTATTTTATCGGCTCTATAATTAGAATTAAAAATGTCTGCATTTGATATATTTCTTTAACAAAATTACATTATTTAGAAAGCTTAAATTCATTAGACTACTTTAAATAATTTAGACCAACTTAAATAATTAAATAAAGAAATTAAATAAAATGATAATTTCTAAACTTTTTTTTGAACTTTCTAATGAAGGAAGATATGAAATTTTTCGAGAACTGAATGTAAATCCATATAGGCATTCGGAACTTGAAAAAAAATTGAATTTACCTGGTCCTGAAATAACACGACATTTAAAAAGGCTTTTACAATACAATTTAATTGAAAAGAATTCTGACAGGACATATTTTCGGACTAATTTTGGTAAATTAATTAATGAGGCTTTAGATTTTTTTGAGTTTAATGTAATGTTTAGGGACTTTATCAATTCCCATGATATTGATGTAATTCCTTCTGAATTGTTGTTAAATTTAGGAATATTAAAAAATTGTAAATTATTAACAAAAACAATGGAAAATATTGAGCTCTGGTCATCAATTATTAAAGAAGCTGAAAGTTTTATTTGGTCAATCCTCGAACAAGCGATAAATACCGATCTTCCAATGATTCAACAAAAAATTTTTAATGAAAATCTTGAAATAAGAACTATTATTCATGTAAATTTATTGAAGAAATATGTACAAACTGAAGAATGGGAAAGTTATTTTGAAGGACCGAAACCTGAGATTTTTCAAAATTTAAGTAATAAAATAGGTATACCTGATTGTCTCCGAAAGACTGACGATGCAAAACTTGTATTATTAATAACAGAATCGATAGTAATTTTATTTTTATCTAATAAAAAAAAAATAGATTATTCTGAATGCTTATATGCTAAAAATAACCCGGATTTCACTAAATGGGCTAAAAATCTTTTCAACTATTATTGGAAGAAAGCAAAACTAGTTACTAAGGAAGAACTATTACTCTAAAAGGTTTTAGCAAACTAAGAAATTAATTTAATTATTAATGTTTTGAATACGGATATTATAAGAAATATCATATTCGACTAAAAATCTTTTTCGGTTTTTCATATAACATGTTATTTCAGTAAAAAAGCGAGAATCTCACGCCATAAAGGTAGTTTTTGATTTTACCAATCATCTTGTTGTTGATTTTTTAACTATTATTTATAATTTATCGAGAATTTAGGTTATTTTTAATTTTCCTTCTTAGAATTTAAATTTATTCTACATGGGATTTTATTAAAATTATGAATACCTTTATATTATAATAAAATTTTACTTTAAAATTAATTTTAGACTCTTTCGATGGCCTTGATTAAAAGTATTTTTAATGAAATTCTTAAAGAAATTATTCCTACAAAGAAAGAACTTTCCATCATCAATAACATTACAGAAAAACTGAGAAAGATATTAGATGAGAAAGCGCAACAATTAAATATTTCATATACTAAAATCGAACCTCAAGGCTCAACAGGAATCAAACAAACGCAATTAAAAAACGATTTTGACATTGATTTATTTGTTGGACTGAATTATGAGCTATATAAACCAAATTACGAGGGTTTAAGCAAAAATAAATTAAAAAAAGAGTCTAAGAAAGATTTTCTTAATTTGTGTAATAATTGGATAATAAAATCGTTAAATCCAAAAGAATTTCACAATCCACGGCTCCTTTATGCTGAACATCCTTATGTAACGGTAGACTATTTCGCTGAAAATCATAAAATTAAAATCGATATCGTTCTCTTTTTCGATTTCGATTTAGAATTTATAAATACTTATGGTCCCGTAACGGCAGTCGATAGATCACCTTGGCACGGTCGTTTTATCAAAAATAATTTAACGGAAGAACAAAAGAATGAAGTAAGAATATTAAAGCAGTTTTTTAAAGCTAATCATTGCTACGGTGACAAAAGTGCTGTAGGAAAAGTAGGATTCATTGGCTATAGTGCAGAGCTTCTTGTATACCATCACAAAACTCTGCAAAATTTGTTTTCTAATTTCAGTTTACTTAAAGATAACCCTATTGATTTCCATAATAGATCCATTAATGATTTAAGAAAGATTCAACATTTTCAAAACGATTATATCATCATTTCTGATCCTATTGATAAGAATCGAAATGTAGCTTCTGCAATTTCAGAAAAAGCATATAAATATTGTAATCAGAGAATCAAGGAATTTCTAGATAATCCCAATAAGAAGTTCTTTGTGATAGAAGAAATTCCGGAAATAAACATCTCCACTATAGAAAGGTCCCTTGTTGATAATATCTTCATAATCGAGCTTAAAAACGAAAACACTGAGATTCATTATACGATTAATAGGGATAAATTATACTCCATAGGGGATAATGTAAAAACCAACGGAGAAAAAGAATTCTCGCACGCGGAGCGATTTGGTAAAATAGAATTTGAAGTGTATTTTGAAGCAGATTATGAGAATTATAATATCGCTATCTACTGCGAAAGTCCTGAAATAGAGAAATCTTATCTACGTCGAGGCCCTCCAATTAAAGATAAAGTTCACTCAGACAAATTTAAACGAAAGAATCCGGATTTTTTTGAGAAAGATGGCTATTTATGGATAAAAACTACAAGGGATTATTACATTTTTGTAGAATACTTAAAAGATTTCATCACAAACAAAATTCCAGATAATTTAAGAATTGTAAATTTATCGAATTCTAAAGAAACAATGACAAAATCAGGTAAAAGAAGTATCTATGTATTGGTAAATATGGTTTTACCTTTTTCATAAACGCCTTTTTTTTGCTTCTTTATGTTTTTTAGATCGGTTCATCAAATGTTCAAGAGTCCATTTATAGTTTAGTACTAAAAACTAATTATGTATTTTTACCTTAATTTAATTAAGAACTAAAAAAAACAGAATAAGAAAAATAATAAAAAGGAGGTAAAAGCTAATGGAAGGAGCCGATATTAAAGCGTTAAAAGCTAAAATGAACTTCAATTCATTTGAGCTTCAATACCTTAAGTTTTCCTGCGAGGAAAGTATGAAATAATTTTTTTTTTAATTTTTTTAATCAAAAATACCAAAAAAACCAATAAAAAGAGGGAAATATAAATGAACAAGTATGAAAAAAAAACTATAATAATAAAAACTACTGACGCTTTTGTTGAGCGTATAGATTGTTAATTACGATTTCTTTGTTAAATTTAACCTAAAACAAATTTATCACGATTACTTCATTTTATATATGAGTTTTAGCTTTAAACCATTATTAATTTTTAAAGATATGTTCTAATTTTTTGTAGGATTCTGGTAATATCATAAAATTTATTACACCATTTTGTGAAAAAAAGCTTTTAATAAATCATTTGAGTTAGTAGTAGATTGCTTTTTCCATAAAATATTTATGATTTTATTAATTTACTAATTTAGATTTTAAATATTATTCTTATTATTTCATAGCTAATTACTATGATCTTTAAGTTTAAAGAGTGAAAATGAAATGGTTAAAGTAAAAAATCCCGAGGAGATTGCGCAACTCATTACATCAGGTTCATTCCAGAAAAAACGGTTATTTAGCATAGTTGCACACATAGATCACGGTAAAACGACGGCAACTGATTACTTGTTAAGACGTGCTGGTTTAATGAGAGAAGAGGATGCTGGTCAACTTCAGATGACTGATTCTGATGAAGAGGAGCAGGCAAGAGGAATTACTATTTTCACGAGTGTTGTTCTGTTAGCATTCAATGACCCAAGAAAACCAGATGATGAACCATACATCCTTCAGATTAACGATACTCCTGGACATATTTCTTTTACCGGAGAAGTATCGCGTGCTCTTAGAGGTAGCGATGGTGCTATAATTCTCGTTGATGCTTTAGAGGGCGTTATGACTCAAACAGAGACAAATATCCGACTATCCGTTGGTGAAGAGTTTTGTAAACCCGTTTTATTTATTAATAAAGTAGACCGTTTAATAAGTGAGCTTAAATTAAGTCCAGAAGACACTTTTACGAAGATTGATAAAATATCAAGACAGATAAATGAATTAATCAAAAAGATTAGACCCGAAGGATCGGGTTGGAGTGTCGATTTTTCAAAAAATAGCGTTGCCGTTGGTTCAGCGAAACATGGTTGGGGATTTACATATGAAATTTTATTGGAAAAAGGATTAAAGCCACAAGATGTATTCGCAAAATATAAGGAAGGCGACATTCAATGGCTACGAGATAGTCTTCCACTTGACGAGCCTATGTTAAGGATGGTTGTGGATCATTTACCTAATCCAGTAGAAGCTTCAAAGTATAGAATCCCTCACATCTGGGGGGGCGATTTGGACTCAGAACTAGGACAATCACTTCAAAAATGCGATCCTAAAGGTCCTCTCTATGGCATGATTACAAAAATATTCTTAGACCCACGAAGAGGGTACCAAGCTACTCTAATTGGTCGTGTTTTTTCTGGTACCTTCGATCAATCTGACTCAATTTATTTGATAGGTGGTAGGAGTACAAATCGAGTAAAACGATTAGGTGTTATGGAAATCACAGATCTTTTAGACATCCCCCGAGTTCCAGCAGGTAATTTATTTGCATTATACGGATTTATTTGTCCATCTGGAGAAACTTTTATGTCTGCAAGTGACGTACCAAAAGATAAGGAGGAAGCATACCAATTACCTACCTTTGAAAAAATCCAATACGCTTGTGAACCAGTTGTTTCAAGAAGTATAAGAGCCCTAGATCCACAGGAAATAGATAAATTGGATACAGTAGTAAGCAAGTGGCTTCAAGCAGATCCGACTGCGATGTATCGTTTAGATAAAGAATCTGGAGAATTTATTTTAAGTGGAATTGATCCGCTTCAAATTGAGATACTTACAAAACGTATTAACAATCAAGTTGCAATTCAAATCGGAGAACCGATTATAGTGTATCGAGAAAAAATTACTAAAAGAAGCAGAGATTTTTATACGAAATCAGCTAACAGCCATAATCGCATCTTGTTATACATTGAACCACTAGACGAGAAAACAGAAAAACTAATTGAATCCGGAAAAATAACAGATTTGATGCATGATAAAGATAGAGCAAAAATCTTGAGAGAAGAAGCCGGTTGGGACGCAAAAGAAGCTAGAAGGATCGTTGATGTGTACCAAGGAAGTTTACTCGTAAATGGCACCTCAGGATTACAACGATTTGATAGAGTTAAATCTTATTTAACAGCCGCTTTTAGGGATTGGTTAGGCGCTTGTATACTCGCAAAAGAGCCAGCAGCTGGATTTAAGATTGTTTTTACAGATATGACAATCCACGAAGATACAAGGCATACCTCTTATGGTCAAATCGCGGGTATGGCATTTTCAGCGATGTCTCTTGCAATGTTGGACGCTTCGCCTCACCTTTTTGAACCCATTCAGATAATTGATGTGAAAACTCCAGAGGGGACAGAGGGATCAGTTAATGCTATTATTAGCAAGCGACGTGGCAAAATTACAAATGTAGTTCCAGAAGGAGAATACGTAAGAGTTCATGGTGAAATTCCCGCAGCTGAAACTATTGGCATAGCTGACGATATTCGCGGTTCAACTGCTGGAAGAGCATTTTTTGGATACGAATTTTCTGGTTTTGAAAAGGTACCACATAATTTAGAAGAAGATCTTATCCTCGAAATTCGCAAACGTAAGGGAATGCCGGTCCAAATGCCCAATACTTCAAGCTGGGATCGATTTATTTACAAGAAGACTTAATTTTTTTATTTCTATTACTTTTTTTTATTAAATATTATTCATATGAAGCTTTAAAGTAAAGCATTCTGACTAATTTTTGAAACGCATCAATTACCCCATGTCCAGTTAAAGCGCTCGTTTTAAAATAACCAATTAATCCGT
>Ga0307378_10005273_pt1 | contig 18060 bp, 17 predicted proteins | sample UN1MG_FD_202238 | JGI IMG/M metagenome (GOLD analysis project Ga0307378, IMG submission 202238) | Soil microbial communities from Risofladan, Vaasa, Finland - UN-1 | ecosystem: Environmental > Terrestrial > Soil > Coastal area > Acid sulfate soil | place: Finland: Risofladan, Vaasa | collected... | reverse complement strand
GGTTTCAGGCCCGGCTTGACTTCGATGCCTTCGAGCAAATCGTTTCTTCCTATATGAGTCCCGCTCTGGCTGTGGCCCGGCAGATTCTTTCGGATCGCGATCTTGCGGAAGATGCCGTTCAGGAGTCCTTCCTTCGGGTGATTCGCAAGCGGGATCAGTATATTCCAGGCAACTCGTTTCCGCGCTGGTTCTATGCTATCGTTCGGAATGTGTGTGTAGATATGTTGCGTCGGCGAGCTCGGCAGAAAGAGCTTATAGAGGAAATGGCTGCCCGCAACGAACCGAATACCGCACGGACTGACGCATTGGACATCCGGAATATGCTGAACGTTCTGGCCGGTGGCGAGCGCGACGTGCTGGAGCTGCGAGTTGTCCACGGTTTAGGATTCCGTGATGTCGGGGCCGCCCTTGGCATTTCCGAGGAAGCGGCCAAGAAACGCGCTCAACGTGCTTTGAGGCGGCTGCGCGCGGCAGTTTGGGATTCGGAAAGTTCCCTAAGCAAATCGCCCGTGCTGTTTTGAATTTCACCCGTTCCGTGTCTTGGGAGCCGCCAAACGCCCGCTTGCGCGTTTGGGGCCCCGCCCAGGCAATTTTTTTGCAGGCATGTCCCCAAATCGCTCCGTGAAACGTATTAGATGTTGATGAGAGCCGAACGTCTATGAACTGTGCAGAAGTCAATGAGAACATCGAATTATTTGTTCTTGGTGGACTGCCCAAATCGCACCGGACCGCGATGAAGGCACACCTGGCAAGCTGCCCGGCCTGTGCTGCTACTGAAGCTGAGTATCGCCTGCTGGTTACGCAGATCAAGCGCGCTTCCCAGCCGGATCCGTTAAGACTCGATTTCGTGCGTGCGGTTCGTTCGGCCATTGCGGCGGAGATCCGGACGGCCGCCCTTCGCACGCGAATGCGCCGAATCGCCATAACTGCTTCAGCGGCAGCATGTTTACTGTTCGCCTCGCTAATCTGGCACGTATGGATTTGGGACCCTGCTCCACGGGACTCCTCTTCCGGGAGCAAGCGGGGACCGGTCGTCACAAAAGACCCTTCCAGGCAATCGCTCGACGAAGCTGTATCCGCTCCTGGTGAACCCTCTATTCTGCAAGTCTGGCAACATCGAGGCGCCCTCTCGGTATCCGGGTCGATGGCCGATGGAGTTGTGGTTCGCGGGCAAAACATGTATCTCTTGAAGCAGTACGGCCGGCAGGCCCATATAGCGGCACTCGATACAAAGACCGGCGCGCAAAATTGGCTATCGGAGATTCAGGGCTGCGGTCACATTCTGGCAGACGATTCACGCGTCTATTGCCTGACGCCGAGCGGGGCCGGGGAATTTGACCTGGTTGCACTCAATGCCGCCGACGGCAAAACTCTATGGAAATATCCGCAGCAGTGCCCGGACCCGCTGCGCAGTCCGTGTCGGCCGGCGCTGCTGCCCACGGGCCACATCTGCTGGACCACCAATACGACCGTTCACATGCTTGCCAGCGCTAATGGGAAACCACTTTGGACACATTCGATTCCTGATGGCGGTTTGCTGTCCGCGCCGGTATTAGTGAATAACGACGTCTATGTCGCGAACGCCGGCGGGCTCTATTGCTTGAATATTGCAACAGGTGACGAGTCCTGGAGATTGGCGTATGGCGACGTTATATCCGGGCCGGGCCGACCGTTGTTGGCTGCGGCAGACGCGGAGATCTACGCCTCGTTGAGCCTCGGCCTGGGTGCCAGCCGGTTGATCTGTATGGAACGCTCCGCGCGCCAAATACTCTGGTCCAGGGACGTCGCTCATGTTACTCACCTGTATGCTATCGGCGATATGCTCTATCTGCGAGATCAAAACGTCCACGCGCTGGATGGAACGACGGGACAGTTGCTTTGGACCTGCCCGGCCGCAGGGTGTAACCCGGTGACGTATGCAGAGGGGCTGGCCTATTTTGTCGATTCACGTGACCAGGGACGCCTGGTCGCTTTGAACAGGTACACCGGTTGTAAAGTATGGGAGTTGGCCGGGATGAAGTCCTGCAACGCGTTCATCAAGATTGACAGCACCGGCTACGTTAAGACCCATGACGGTGTCGTCCACGCGATTGTCTTTAAGGGATAGCCAGAGTTGTGAATTAGGATTGTCTTTATTATGAAATCGTCTCAGAAATTTTTCCTGGTTTTATTGGCACTATCTTTTTGTGGGGCGTGCAGTGTCAGCCGCGGGCCCTTGCCGTTGCGTTCGGGGCAGCAATATACCCGGCAAGATGCTCTTGCTATGATAAAGACCAGCCGTGGGGGGCTTGCGCCCGTATATGCTCCTTTGGCTGAACAAATTGCCGCAGATGTCGATTTGGGGGAGAAAGAAGGGATCGGGATTGACCTGGGAAGCGGCCCGGGCACGCTTATCATAGAATTGTGCAAACGTACACAGCTTCATTGGATAAACGCGGATATCAATCCGCGTAATTTTGCTTATTTTTTTGAGCAGGCCGAAAAACACGGCTTTGGGTGCCGCGTCAGCGCCATCATGGCCGATGCCCATTCTCTTCCTTTCCACGATGACTATGCTGACTTCATTGTGTCCAGAGGTTCTTTTCATTTCTGGGAGGACAAAGTGCAGGCGTTCCGTGAGATTTATCGCGTACTCAAGCCGGGGGCGTCAGCTTACATCGGACGCGGCTTTTCAAGGAATCTGCCGGTTGAAACCGCAAGAGAAATCCGGGCCGGACAAGGCGCAAAAATGAAATATGATGTTGAAGAGACCGCAGCCGAACTGCGCAGCATCATGAATGAACTGCGGATCGAGAAATACCGCATCCACAGACCAAAACCGCCGGGCAGCGAAGAAGTCAACTACGGCATTTGGATCGAGTTTCACAAACCCTCGTGCGCAGAAGTGGACAAGAAGATCTGACATGGTCAAGAAAAACAGAGAGATCCCTCGCTTGGGGGCAGGCTTTACCTTAATCGAGTTGCTGGTGGTCATCGCCATAATTGGCCTGTTGATGGGGATCCTGGTTCCTGCTCTGCACAAAGTCCGGTATCGAGTTCATGAGACAACTTGTCTGAGCAACCTCAGGCAGATAAGCCTGGCGTTGATTATATACGCCAATGACGACAGCAGACAATGGTACCCGTTTGAGCCGACCGAGCACAATCCGCACCCAGCCTTACTGCAAAGGCTTAACGCATACAATGATGGAACTTTGATGGAAGCTTTTTATTGTCCACAGGCCAGATTCATGGAGCAGTGTGCAAATGATCCTAACGGGGGCGTACCCGCCGCGGGCGTGGACTCAGTCATCGACACCCCCGAAAACCGCCAGTCGGGTAACGTCACGTACATATATTGGAGCTTCCGAGCAAATAAACCCGGGCCGAACGACGGAACGTGGCGAGATCCTTGCCATTTCCTGCCGCGGCAGCTAACCTTGCAGGGTATGGAAGCGCACAGCGATTGGCTGGGCAAGAGCAGCAATGTTGCTTCTCAGAACCAGCGGTTTAGCCAGTGTGTCAAAGCGGCGCCGGCGGAAATTTGGGTCGTCTGTGATTTTTTCCGCAAACAAGGGGTCTTCCCCCATGGCCGCAAGGGCGGCGCCACAGAAGGCGGGGTCAATGTGAACTTCTTGGACGGCCATGTGGGCCGAGTTTATAGAAATCCTCACCTTAGCTATCGTTGACCGGCGCAGATACGAACGTACTATCACATAATGAACGGAGCGCAAGTATGGAAAATAGGAGCCGATGTAGATGCACACATGAGATGCTTTTGCTTGTGTTTCTGCTCGGGGCATTCGGGCCGCTTGTCTTAGACGGTTGTGCCAGGAAGCAGCCCAACGATGACAAAGGGGAATTGGTCGTCTTGTGCGGCAGCTCCTTTGTGCCGCCGGTCGAGCAGTTGTGTTCGGAATTCAAGGCCCAGGCAGGTGTTGAAATGGTCACCACCGTCGGGGGTAGCGAGGACCTTTTGCCCCACGTCAAGGCTCGAATGAAGGGCGATCTATTCATCACCCATGATCCTTATCTCGATTACACCCGCGATGCCAACGCCCTGGCGGATCACGTCGAGGTGGGCTTTGTGGCTCCGGTTCTGGTCGTGCAGAAGGGCAATCCGCAGGGCATCAAGAGCATTGAGGACCTCGCGCGGCCCGGCCTGAAGGTCGCCCTGACCGATCCGCAATACTCCACCTGCGGCGAAATGGTCTTTGACCTTCTGGACAAGAAAAACATCAAAGACGCCGTGATGAAGAACGTTGAGAACCGTCTGACCAAGGGACACAGTAACATCGGCACCTTTCTCAAGACCCAGGCGATTGACGCGGGCATCATGTGGAATGGCGTCGCACATACCTTCAAAGACAGCGTGGACATTGTCAAGACGCCTTATGAGTACGATGAAGAAACCCGGGTGTATATCATGGCTCTGAGCTATAGCAAAGAGCCTGAATTGCTCAAGCAGTTCGTTGAGTTTGCCCGGAAAAGAGGACCCGAGGTTTTCGCCGAGCATGGTTATGTGAAATAGCCTGCCCGATGCTTGCCCCGTAATGAGAATCGAGTCGAAGAATGAAGAATCTTGTATTGTTTATAAGTATCCTCAGTGCGGTCTTACTATTGGGCTGTGACGGCAAAACGCCGGATGAATCTGACGCCGGGACCAGGGAATTGCTTCTCTATTGCGGCGCCGGCATTCGGCCGCCGGTAGAGCAAATGGCCGAGGCGTTCGAGCGCGAGCATGGCGTGAAAATCGTCACGGACTATGCCGGCAGCGAGGTGCTCCTGTCGAAGATAAAGCTGGTCCGGCGGGGCGACCTCTACATGCCCGGCGACAAATACTACGTCGATCAGGCCGCCGAGGAAGGTATGATTCTCTCTCAGAAGTCGGCCTGCTACTTCGTGCCGACCATTCTGGTCAAAAAGGGCAATCCCAGGAATATCGTCGGATTGGAGGATTTGCTCCAGCCGGGTCTGAAGCTCGGGGTCGGGGACGCCAAAGCCTGCGCCATCGGCAGAACCACCAAGCAGATTTTCGACAAGAACAATATCGCCTGGGAGGACGTGGAAAAGAACCTGGTCTTTCAGTCGCTGACCGTCAACGAGCTGGGGATGCAAATTCAGGCCGGCTCGCTCGATGCCGTCATTGTCTGGGATGCGATTGCCCGATACTTCAGTGAGTATGGCAACCGAATCCCAATCCCGCGTGAAAACAATGTGATCTCTACCATCGATATCGGAGTGCTCAAGTTCACCAAAAACAGAGAACTGGCCGAGCAATTCGTGGAATTTATCACCTCGCAGCGCGGCGGTGATATCTTCAGAAAACACAATTACACTGTTGAATTGCCGAACTAAAGGGTCCGCTTGCCAAAGTATTTAAATGAACTTCTGCAAAACTCTTATATTTAAATGAAGGGATTCTTACATGAAGCGTACAGTGGCGGTTATTACATCACTGATTGTGTTCGCCGGTGGATGCTCGGCCACGAGCCAGACGAAGTATGCGGCTATATACGGCAGCGGCTCAAGGACACTTGTCGTGGCAACAGGCAGCCCAGGGGAACTGGGGTTGCTCGAAGCACTCGGGGAGGCATTCGCTGACAAGGCTGAGACGAGGGTGCTATGGTACAACGCTGGCTCCGGGGAATCGCTCGAACTTCTCCATAGAAAAGAGGTAGATGTGGTGATGGTGCACGCGCCGCAGGCCGAACAAATCGCAGTTGGCCAGGGCTGGGCAGTGAAGCGCACGCTGGTCGGTTCCAACGAGTTCTACATTGTGGGTCCAGCCGATGATCCGGCGGGGGTACGGTCAGCGAGCACGGCCGCACAAGCGTACCGAAAGATCGCGGAACAGAAAGCCAAGTTCCTTTCTCGGGCGGACGATTCCGGTACGCACAAGAGGGAAATGGCCATCTGGCGGCAAGCGGGAATCGACCCGGAAGGGCTATGGTATATTCCGACTCACGAGTTCATGATGGCCACGCTACTCCGGGCCAATGCTCAGAACGGCTACTTCATGACCGACAACAGCACCTGGATTGTCGGGAAAAAGAACACGCCCCATCTGCGCCTGCTTTTCAAAGGCGACCCCGTGCTCGTGAATGTTTACCACGCACTATGCCAGCCGGTGGGTGCAACGCCTGGAGCGGAAATAGCTGGAGAGTTCGTGGGTTTCCTGGCCTCGGAAGAGGCGCAGCAGATAATCCGGACCTACGGAATCGAAGAATATGGCCAGCCACTCTATCGGGACGCCAAAGAGTCCAGGCAGTTCGAATGAGCGTGATGCCCTACGCAACCCAAAAAGGGGGCATTTCAACCTAATAGGCCGTGTTAACCAATATGGTAACTGTGTTGGAGGAGTAAACAATGGCGCTGACGAGATTATGCTTCTATTACGGAGCTCTTGTGGTGCTTGCTGTCTGCCACATCACTCACGCGGCGCTCGTGGTCGTGCAAACGACCGCGACAGCCGATACGTTCGTGCGACAGAACGCGCCGGACGAGAACTTGGGAACCAAAGGCGCGTTATCAGTCTGTGGTTCCGCCGCCGGTAACGCGTCGGGCGACATCGTAGGACTAACGGATAGCTTTATGCAATTCAACCTCGCCTCGGAAGTCGCATCCCTGGATGTGGAGTTCGGACCGCAGAACTGGACGATTCGCGATATTTCCCTGCAGGTCGTCGAAGAAACAACACCCGGCCACCCCCGCTTCGGCCAGGGTCGAGGCCGGTTTGAGATTCGCTGGATCGCTGCCGATGAGTGGTCGGAGACGGAGCTGACGTGGAACACCAAGGACAACTATCTGAACGACGGCAATGACGTTTCGGTCGGAACATTTAGCAACCTGTATTATGGAGACGCATATTTTCCCATCCAGCGGTTCACTCTGAGCCTGCCCGAGGCGCTGGCCAATGACATTCGCGGCGGTGACAATGTCAGTTTCTATCTGACCGCGTCAGACCCATCCATCGGATTCACGTTCAACTCCAAGGACATTACCGGGACCCGCCCCCGCCCCTACCTGGAGATTGTCGCCATCGTGTATGACGAAGCAGATCTCAACCATGATGGTTGTGTCAACTTTTTGGACTATGCAGAGTTAGCTGGAGACTGGGAGGAAACAGGCCCGGGACCTGATGGAGACATTAACGAAGACGAGATAGTTGATTACAAAGATCTGGAAACGCTCGTAGAGAACTGGTTGGCTCACGATCCTTAGAACCGGCAACGTAATCCTTGTGCCAGCCTTGTTGGCGAGTCATCGCAGGTAATAGGCCAAAATGGACATATCGGATATTTGTGAATTTAACGCCGGCTCACGTAGATCTCGTAAGGGGGCCGTACAGCGGATGAATACGGGCAGGCGCGGTCTGGGCTTCACGCTGGTCGAGCTGCTCGTGGTCATTTCTATTCTCGCAGTGCTGATGGGGATTTTGCTGCCGGTGTTAGCAAGAACCCGGGCGGCGGCTAAGTCGGTTTTGTGCAGGACCAATTTGCGGCAATGGGGCATAGCCTTACATTGCTATGTGGACGAATATGACGGCGGCATCCCCCGCCGGGGGCAGGGTATTCAGCCAACGCACAAAATTGAGCGTGCAGAGGACTGGTTCAACTGTCTTGCCCCCTATGCGGGTGAAAAGCCTTACAAAGAGCTTGTCGCTGCAGGGTGTCAACCGCGGCCTGGAGACGATTCAATCTTCGTTTGCCCAAAGGCGCTTCGTGACGCAAAGCCTTATTTCTTCTCGTACGCCATGAACATGTATCTGTCACCGTGGATACGGCCTGAAGCCCATAGGTTGTGTGAGATTCCCCAACCGGAGCGACTGGTTTTCATGGCCGATGCTCCTGGACCATATTCGGCTACAGTACCTTCAAAGGAGGATTACTCGGTCGTGGCCAGGCATGAAAGCAGGGCGAACCTTGTATTTCTGGACGGGCACGTTGAAAGCTATTCCGGAGCGTACCTGGGATGTGGAGTAGGTGACCCGGGACATGAAGATGTGCAATGGCAGACAGGTAGTAATGGCGTAAATCAGCCCCCTTTAAAATAGGAGAATGACATCTATGAAATGTTATGGGTTAATAGCATTGTTTGTTGTTATCTTAATAAGCGGTGTGAATTGCCAGCCGGTTAATTCCCCCTCAGTTACCAGGCAGGGTGTTGTCCGGGTTGCCGTCATTGGTGGGATGACTATGACCGGACTTTGGCAGGAGATCAGCCAGATGTTTGAGCAGGAAGCCGGCTATAGTGTCGAACTGGTCGCCACCGGTCAGCGCGAGGAGCTGGCCGAGGCACTCCGTGAGGGCAAGGTTGACCTGCTCACTATGCACTCCGGGGATATCACAAGCGATCTGGTAGCCGATGGCCACGGCACCCATATGCGGCCGTGGACCCGGAACGAGCTCGTCATTGTCGGCCCATCCAACGACCCTGCCGAGATCCGCGGACTCAACGACGGTTCCGAGGCGTTCCAACGAATCGCAGCTCATCGTGCCAACTTCGTGGACTTTCAGGACATTGGTAGCCGGGAGGTCTGCCACAAGTTGTGGAGAAAGGCAGGCATCCAGCCGCGAGGCGACTGGTTCCTCAAAGACGAAAGGAAAGACCATCTGGACATTCTCAATTTCGCCGCAGAGCACAATGCTTATGTGGTAGTTGGGCGAATGCCTGTTTTATTCGGCAAGATGCACAAGGTACAAGGAATGGAAATCCTGGTGGAGAACGACCCGGCCATGCGCAGACCTTACATTGTCATGGAAGCAAACCCTGAGCGGTTTCGTGAAGCCAACATTCAAGGAGCTCAATGCTTATCAGACTTCCTACTTTCAAACCAGGTTCAAAACTTCCTGGCCAAATCGGCCTCAAACCAACGTGGAGGCCTCCCCTTGTTCTATCCTGTCGTCCTTCGTCGAGAGTAGTTTTATTCAAAAAAGTTGAGCCCGGCCGAAGAATCGCGTTTTATACAGTCAAATGAGGTCATGAAGGTCTCGAACAAAAGCAATTCCGAGGAAATCAAATGCCAAACGGCTCGCGAATATTCAAATACTGAGGCGCTTGTGAACAATCTTCCCAGCATGACCATGATGGCGTCATTCTTGGGCCTCTTCGAAGATTTATGTTGCGAACGCCCAGGAGAAACGTAGAATGTCTTTGTTCCTGGATGCTCGGACTATTGTACAGCTCACACAAGAGCGTAGGAGCACAAGCAAGAAACGGGCTTGCGCACTTGTGCAGATGTGCGCTTCATTTTTTGGAGTTTTCAGATGATAGCTCTGCTGCCAGGTCATTGGTGGGCCTTTATTGTCTTGGGCGTTGGTGCGGGTATCATCAGCGGCGCCCTGGGACTGGGCAGTGGAGCCGTCGTCGTACCCGTGCTGGTTCTTTTTTGCGGTTTCGAGCAGAAGTCCGCTCAGGGCACGGCCCTGGCCGTCATGGTGCCCATGACGCTGCTCGGGGCGTGGCGATACTGGAAGAACCCCGAAATCGAGATGAGCCTTGTGATTGTTTTGCTGATTGCATTGGGTGCTTTGGCGGGCGTTTTGGCCGGGACTGAGATAGCCGGACGTTTGCCAAACCAGACGCTGCGAAAAGTCTTCGCAGTTTTTCTGGCGATCGTGGCCATAAAGATGTTTACCGCCTCGCCGAAGCCAGCAAAGAGCGGTACGGGCGAGGATCTGATAAGTCGTAGCCGTATGAGTTTAATGGACCCGGGAGATACGAAGAATGACGCAAAGCAGTAATGGCGGACCGATCCGCGTTTTCAGTGCAAGGGCTTGTGCAGCGCCGTTGGAGAAAGCCGCTGAATTATTCGAGCAACGCAGCGGCATCCACGTGGAAATCAGCGTATGCAGCCGGCATTGTGCGGCGCCCGTTGCGGAAGAAGCTACCGGCGAAACCGGCGGGGATGATTTCCTGCTGGAGATCGCCGATGAGGGCATCCACGACCTGGCGATAGGAGGGGCCGAGTATTTGCTCGATGACGGCGAGATAAGAGGGATCGTGCAGAAAGGCCAGCGGCGGACGATTGCCTGCCGCACATCCGCAATCCTCGTGCCCCCCGGAAATCCCGCGAACATACGTTGCGTGGAGGACATGGCCAGGCCGGGCGTTCGCATAGCCGTCTCGGTCATCGATTGCCTCAAGGGATTGTGGGAGGACCTGACCGGCCGGCTGGGCCTTGTGGACAAGATCCGCAGAAACATTTCTTACTACGCCAATGGCTGCATCGCCATTGTCGAGGCCGTCGCCACCCAACAAGTTGATGCTGCGTTCGGCTGGACGGCTTTTCACCATCTCGAATCGGATAGAATAGAAATTATCGAAATACCCCGGGAACAACAGGTGCTCCGCGGGACGTGCGTGGGGTTGCTGTCTTTCGCCAAACAGGCCGAGGCGGCGAAGAAGTTCATGGATTTTCTTACTACGCCGGAAGCACGCGCGTTCTACAAAGAATACGGATGGGTCATTCCGGAAGATTGAGTCCGGCAATTCCATACCGGAGTGCAGCGCCTATGGTTTTTCTTGAGAACTTCTACGGCCCTTTGTTATTAGCACATTTGTTTGCGACCTTCGTTCTCGTAGGGAGCATGACGCACAATTTGCTTATCGTCATCAACTACCTCCGCGGAAAATTCGGGCGGCAGAAACTTGAGTGGCTCTACGTTCGAGTGTCCCTGTGGGCGTATTCCATTGTATATGTTATCGGCGTGCTGATTTATCCGGCCTATAGGATCCACCTCCGGCATCGCTATTTTGACCCGGAGCTGCCGTGGGCCACCGGCCTGTTTGAGGTCAAAGAACATTGGGGCGCTGTGGGCCTGGCGATGTTCGTCGTGTACTACTTGCTGCGAAGGAGTTTTCAACCCGCGGAGGAAAAAGACAAGCTCTACCTATACGTGCCATTGTGCCTGCTGCTGAATGTCATCGTGTGGTACAAGGTCGTTGTCGGATGCTACCTTACGCTTCTGAAAGGGTCGTGGTCGTGAAGAAGTCGGATGCCGCTTATGTTCTCAGCGCTGTTTTCGTGGCATTGACGAGCTTGTTCTATTGCTGCACGATGTGGTTTCATATCACACTGCCGCGTTACTATCCGCTGGAGCACGCGTGGAAATGGGTCAACGAGAAGGGCGTCCCCTCACAGGGCTGGTATGGCATGCAGGCCTTTGCCTTCCTTGCAGCGGGGATTGGCACGTTGATTGCCCACTTCGGACTCAAGCGCGTCGTTTCTCCGGAGGCAAATCTCAAACCGGCCCAAATCAGGATCTGCGGCGCTATCGCCACCTTCGTCGCGGTCGTCTGCATGGGATATATGCTGCATTATGAATTCAGCCGGTGGGGCGTCTTTACTGCAATAGGTCTGTGATGAAAGCATCTGCAAACACCCCCGTAAGAGGTTGGCGCGACCGGGCCTTCTCCGCTGCAACGTTTTTCTTCGTATGCGTTTTCATTGTCTTCGTCCTGGTATTGGTCGTGACGGACATCTTGTACGTCGATAGAAAAGCCGTCGTGACCGTGTTATCCTCGAAATTCATTCTCCATGCTCTCTGGATGAGTATCTGGACGAGCCTTCTTACCACGCTGATCGCGATACTGTTTGCGGTGCCCATGGGATATGCTCTGAGCCGGTTTCGCTTTCCGGGCCACATGCTTGCCGATGCCATTGTGGATTTGCCGATCGTGTTTCCTCCCCTGGTGGCGGGCCTGACCCTGCTTGTATTTTTTTCACAGACGACCCTTGGCCGCTGGATCCAGGAGGACCTGGGTCTCGAATTCGTTTTTCAGCCCAAAGGTATCGTGCTGTGCCAGTTTGTGGCTGCGGCCAGCTTTGCCATCCGCTCGGCAAAAACCGCGTTCGACGACGTTGACCGGCGCTACGAGAACGTCGCACTGACGCTGGGGTGCACGCAATGGGGCAGTTTCCGCCGGGTTTCGCTTCCGCTGGCCCGCAACGGCATTATCGCCGGCGGGATTCTGACGTGGGCCCGCGCCTTTGGGCTCTTTGGCCCGCTGATGATCTTCGTCGGCTCCTTCCGCGGCCGAACCGAAGTCCTGAGCACGACAATCTTCCTCGAACAATCGGTCGGCAACCTCGAAGTCGCCCTGGCCATCGCGTTGCTGCTTATCTTCATAGCCCTGATTGCGGTAACCGGCATCCGCCTGGTTGGCGGCTCAGCCCTGGTGAGATTATGATTCGCGCCGAGCAAATCGCTTTTCACGTTGGCACTTTCCAACTCCAGGGCTTGAGCCTCGACATAGCCGGGGGCGAGTACTTCGTCCTGCTGGGGCCGCCCGGATCGGGCAAGACCATTTTTCTGGAGTGCCTTTGCGGCCTCAAGAAGGTCGAATCGGGCCACTTATACATCGGCGGTCGGGAGGTCACCGGTCTCGAACCTCGTACTCGCGGGATTGGGTACGTGCCTCAGGATTACGCTCTTTTTCCACACCTTTGCGTCGAGCGAAACATTGCTTTCGGCTTGCGCGTCCATGGTTACGCAGAAACGAAAGTGACCGAAATTGCGGACCTGCTTGGTATCCGGCATCTGTTCGGCCGCCGAACCGACGGCCTCAGCGGCGGAGAAAAGCAGCGCATCGCTCTGGCCAGGGCCCTGGTCCTGGAGCCGAAGGTCCTGCTTCTGGATGAACCCGTTTGCGCTTTGGACGAGGTGACCCGGCAGGAAGTCTGTGCGCAACTGCTCGGACTTCAGCGGCAGCTCGGCCTGACGACCATCCACGTGAGCCATAATCTCGAAGAAGCCTTTTCCGTGGCGGACCGCGCCGCCATATTGCATCGGGGGATCCTGCAGCAGGTCGGTTCGCTGGATAACCTGCTTCGCAAGCCGAAAAGCGAGTTTGTCGCCCGTTTTATGCGCTGCGAGAATATCTTCGAGGCGCGCGTCACGGGACAGGATGCCCGCGGCTCGAACACGAGAGTCGAGGTTGCCACCCTGGAATTGCAGATACCAGGCCGCCATACCGGCAAATCACTGTTCATGATTCGGCCTGAGGACGTTCAAGTTCACTCTGGCTCTACACTTGACGGTCAGGGCGAAAACACCTTTTCCGCCACGCTCGTCCGCTCGCGGGACTGCGGCGGCTACGTTCGGGCCGAACTTGCCGGCCCTGTAAATCTCGTAGCTCACATGACTCACGGTGCCTTTGCCGGACTGAAGACAAAGCACCAGCCCAGCGTAATCGTCCAGCTTGGCCTTGAGCACATACACGTGCTGCCGGTGTAGCGGCTGGGGATGGGCCGGGCCGCAATAAAAGAGCCAGGCACAATTCTGCAAGACCGGCCGGGAATTCCCATTCCTGGTAATATCTGGCTGACGTCGTCTCAGACCTGAGAACATTTCGCCATGCGCAGCCAGTGTGTGAAAATAATATTGTTTCCATATTATTCGCTAAACCATTCCTCAGCAAGTACGTATGATATACATTACCGCGTAAGCGGCAAAGTTTCCGTGTCATGGTATGCCTTTTGCTGTTATTTTCAACATATAGGGAGTTTGCCTATATACAAAGTAGGGTTTGTGTTTACGTACAGGTGGGTTTCTTGCCTATACAATGATGAACATATAGTTTTTTAGTCCCTATGCGTTCGCTGACGACGGGGATGAAGCGTAGCGTGAAGATGATGGACTGTTTTTGGAGGTTGATAAGCATGTCAAGAAATGTGTTCAGCGGCAAGTGCATGTTGCGAACCACTGTCGCTCTGTCGGCCGTGAGGGTGCTGGCCCTGGTCGTCCTGTTGGTGGGTACTTCGAGCGTGTTCGCTCAAGAGCCATGTCCCTGTCCCGATGTCCAACCTGAGTCCTGTGTAGTTTGTCATAGCGGAGCTGGCGCCAGACATCAGGAAGTTTACGATGATTATGCCGACCAGAGCATTCTTGAACTTACGATTGATAGTGTTACGAGTGTTCCTAACGGCGCTGGCGCCTTCAACGCAACTATGACGTTCACCATTAAGAAAAATGGCTTTGCGTATATGGATGTGGATGGGCTTCCGTCGCTGGACCAAAAGAGATTTTATGCTGTGACTTACAACAGCGCCACGAGGATGTTTGACAACTCACAATCATTCTCAAACCCTGTAGCATTGGGGAACGGCCAATACTCTGTGACTGCCGCTGGCATAACTTACGCGCCTGAGTCTTCCAACGGTCTGGTTTATGCATATATCGCCGACGGCAAACTCGACACTGAAGGTATGACTCTGTACGGCGACGTATCCAACGCAGGCAAGGCCTCCGGTGATGTGGCCACCTATCAATCTGCTGCCAACGTAGCAGCTTGTGAAAAATGCCACGGCACACCTTATATGAAGCATGGCTACAGAGCGGCTGCGGTTGCCGGCCTGCCGGATTTTGCCGCCTGTAAGACTTGCCATTACGATACCCGTGCCGGCGGCCATGAAGACTGGCAGATTTTAGTTGATAACCCTGCACGGTATGCTGAAGTTCATGCTGGTGATGCTTTGACGACTGAGGAAGAAGCCCGGTACGCATATACGGCCAAGGTCATGAATGACGTGCATATGTCGCATGCCATGGAATTCCCCTATCCTCAGTCCATGTCAACCTGCGCGACATGCCACGAAGGTAAACTCAATATCATATTGACGGACGCTAACTTTAAAGTGGAAACCTGTAAGAGCTGTCACCCGGTGACCGGACCAGCCGAAGGGACCCAGGCCAATAGGGCGCCGGCACTGGAAAGCGTAATGCCTCATGGCATCTCAATTGGGAAGTGTACCAACTGCCATGCCGCCGGCAGGATTGCTCCAGTATTCAGTGAGATTCACACCGGTTATGACAAGGTAATCTACACTGCTTCCGGCCAGAAATACTCTGACGCCATTGTCGTTACCATTGACACTGCATCCATGGCGGGCAACATACTTACCATTAAATTCAGCGCTGCTGAGTCCCCGGACCTGGCAGGGCTGGATGTGGCGGACATTGTACCAACCGTGCTGGTCGGGCTGTATGGCTATGACACGAAGGACTTCATCGTTGGCCCGCACGAACGAGACGCAGACGGAAACAGGTTGTTGGAGTTTGCCGTGGACGGTACGACAGTGAATCCGCGTTTTACGGTAGTCTCGGCCGCGGGCGGCAGTTGGGAAGTTACGGCAGACCTGTCAATGTGGGCTGACATGATCGCTGACGGCACCGTTAAGAGAGCAGAAATCGCTGTTATGCCGGCTCTGGAAACTGCTGACGGCGTTCAAGTTGCACTCAACTCTCCTTCCAGAACCTTTGACCTTGGTACCTATGCTTTTGATGATGGCTTCTACGGCCCTATCGTGAAGGTTACGACTGGCTGTAACAACTGCCATGATGCGCTTGCAACAACCTTCCATTCGCCGGATAGAGGTGGGAATATCGTTACCTGCAGGCTGTGTCACATTACCAAGAGTGGCGGGTCTCATCTGGAAATGCAGTCGAGGTCGATAGATTCCTATGTCCATGCGATCCACTCGTTCCAGGATTTTGATATCGGCGATGTTAACTTTACCGATCCGGTGGAAACGCTGCGTCATGAGCTCCACATTGAGCATACATACCCCAATTTCACGATTAAGAACTGTGAATCCTGCCACAATGAGGGTACCTTTGAAGTGCCCGATCAGTACACGTCGTTACCCGGTGTACTTTCGGCGGCTGATGAAGTTACGACCAAGGACAGAAAGATCGGTGCTGTGCCGCTTTATGTCACCGGTCCTGCTTCGAGAGCCTGTGGTTCATGTCACCGAGCTGAAATGATCAACGAGGATGAAGCCGGTGAGCTTATAGCCTTTAACCAGCATACTAAGCAGGGTGGTTATCTTATCGAGGGTGGGGACGACTACGCCTCGATTCTCGGTCAAGTAATCGACTATATCATGGGACTCTTCAAGTAAACCAGGAGTGCCAGGTGGGCTTCGGCCCCCTAAGTCGAAGGGGTAATATGAACAGGGCTGCCTTTCGGTAGCCCTGTTTCTTTATGCATGGCCAATGCCATCGCTAATATTCTTCCGGAGAGTGCTGTTTGTTGTGGCATTGGAGGTAGCATCGGCCGTGAAATGTGCCGGTGTCCTCAAATTCCAAACGTCCCGTCGTTGGGTCGGAGCGCACGATGGAGGTGTCGAAGTTTATCAAATGGCTGTTGTTCGTTATGGTTCCCTGTGCGGTGCTGATACCATGCGCATCATGACAGGCCGAGCAGGGAATCTGTTCATTCAGATGCTTCTGGTGCTGAGGAAAACTTTCATCGTTTAAAATGCTGTTTCTACTGTGACATCTGTAGCACAGCTCATACGAATAACTGCTCTCCTGGGTAAAATCGGATGTTTCATACCGATAGGCCAGGAGATAGCGATAGCTGGAGCCGTGAGGGCCCTTCGTGCCCGACGGGCTGTCTGAGCTGTGGCAATCGATGCAGTATATCATCGTGGCCACGGTCATCGGCGACTTCAGACTCGGAACGTTTCGATTGAGACCCGGCGCAACAACGGGGTGGAAAGAGGCGGCGGACGGGTCAAACTCCAGCCGTGTGTTTGTCTGCGTGATCTGCCTGGTGATCGTGGACTGAATCCGGCTCGAATTGTCCGCGTGGCATTTGAAGCATACCTCGTATTCGTGCTGGACCTGCTGCGTAACGCCCCCGGAGACCGTGACACCGGAGACCCCCCGCATCACACCGGGCACGACCGGGGGCTGTGCCGGTACGTTCCGGACCGCATGGGGATTGTGACAATCAACACATTCGACGTGCCGGGCCGCGGCGATCGGCGATTCCTTCAGATCGTGGATGCCGTCGTAGCGAGTCACGTCATGGCGGCTGAGCCTGGACAAATCCGTTCTCAGGTTGGAGCGCGCCACGGAGCCGTCATGGCAGCTCAGGCAATTGTCTTCCGACCTGGTGAAATGAAGGAGCCGTTCGCGCCCGCCGGCCGAATGGGGCAGGTGACAGCTCAGACAGCCGTTCTCCATCATGGTGGCATGTTCGCTGCTCTGCAAATACGGATCGTTCCCGACCGCAGATAAGGCCGTCGAGCTCTCGTGTGTCGAGAGTCTCCACCCGGACAAATCGTGGCACGCCAGACACATCGCTGAGCGGCGATTGGACATCACCAGGAAGTTGCCGTGCAGGTTTTCGTGGGGGTTGTGGCACGTGGTACATTGCAGCTCGCCCGATCTATCCAGCTTGAGCTCCTCGGGCAGCACCGAAGGCGAGCGTATCTGGACGTCTTCGGCCGACAGCGCCGCCGAATAGACAAAGCTTATCGGGTGGTCGTCGGAAAGGTCGGTCCCCAGGTTTGACCCACCCGGGGCAATGTACGCGCCACCTTGGGGGTTGCCGGCCACGGTCTCGGTCAGGGCCACGGTGCCGTCGTGACAGCTCAGGCACAGCTTGCTCGAGCCGGTCGGCTGGCCCACCCGGGCTTGCAGAGACGAGCTTTGGTAGATGTTGTACACCGCGGTCGAGAGCTTGTGACTCCACAGCGGAGTCCCGGCCAAGGCGCCGTGGGGCGTGTGGCAGAAGCCACATGTATCGCCTCCCGTCACGGCCGATAAGTCATGCGGGGACCCCTCCGTCAGAGCTGCCGCGGTCGAGCCCGACGTCGCGACGGCCGCGAACAAAAATATGAGGTCAATCCATTTGATTTTCATGTTTCAACTCACTCCAGCAGTTCGAATACCTGGATTCGCTTGTTAAATGAATCGGCGACATAGATCCTGTTGCGGTCGTCTATGAAGATGCCGGCCGGGAGCCAGAACTGGCCCGCCTGTGTTCCTTCCTCTCCGAACGCCATGAGGATCTGGCCCTGCGGGTCGAAGATCTGCACGTTTTCAAACTGGCGGTCCGTCACATAGAGGTTCCCGAACGAATCGGTGGCGACGCCGCAGGGATGAGCGAAATTGCCCGGCCGGTCTCCTTGCCGCCCGAACGTCGTCAGGAACGTATGATCACGGGCGAATACCTGGACTCTGTAATTCAACGTGTCACTGACGTACAGACGGCCGCTTCCGTCGAGCCACAAATGCGTTGGAAAGTTGAACGTCCCCGGCGTCAAGCCGCGCGAGCCGATTT